>Ga0310696_10008610_pt1 | contig 11891 bp, 1 predicted proteins | sample AusTroGonzalo_MG_4_FD_203885 | JGI IMG/M metagenome (GOLD analysis project Ga0310696, IMG submission 203885) | Bovine rumen microbial communities from tropical cattle in Woodstock, Queensland, Australia - Gonzalo_02 (v2) (version 2) | ecosystem: Host-associated > Mammals > Digestive system >... | reverse complement strand
CAGTATCCTCCAGTGAGTTCACCAATTTTACCCGCGACTACTATTTCTCGCGCTTCAATCTGGTAGGTGTGGCCGGAGAAAACAAACAGTACCAGATGACGCTCTCAACGTCCGACGCGGCGTATAGCGATTTCCCCATGCTGAAGAACCTCGTGGCCGATCCCGAAGAGCTGGCCGATGCCGGAGCTAAAGAGGCGGAAAAGAATTCTGATACAGGTGACTATAATGAGGATGTATATAAAAGCTTCGGTGAGTCGAAGTCGGGCTTCGGACTCAGTCCCAACCTGAAGTTCAACACCCCGAGCGATCTCATCAAGGTCGACGTCGGTTTCGATGTCAACTTCAGGAAGCAGCTGGTCAGTGTCTATACGATGATCAACTATAATGTTCAGAACAAACAAGGAGAAGGTCAGGCGGGACCGAGACTGGCGAGTGCCCGCGATAATATCAAGAATGTCCAGAACTGGAACGCCTGGGACCGTGGTAAGGATGCCACAGTTGGCCAAGTGAGCGGAACAGTCAAGACGGAGAAGTTCGACGACTGGATTGCCAACGAAGCCAACGATATCTTCTCTGTTTCCAAGGGACACATAGGCTATTATTTCGGCGGCAAGGTAAAGGCTGCCCTCACCATGCCCCTGTGGGAGCTCAACAAGATCCAGTTGAGCGAGTTTACCGGCTATCTGGAGGGCGGTGTCGGCTGGGGTCAGGCGCTGAACGATAAGGGCAATGACGGTTCGCATATCACCAAGGCTAAAAAGGTACTGGACAAGTTCTTCAAGATCGATGCCGGCTTTGTGGCCGATGCCACCATATTCGGTGACTTTGGCCTCAAGACCTTCAGACCGGAACTGGGCAATATGACAGAGAACTATGCCTTCTATGGAACGCTTGGCATTAAGGGACGTTTCGGGGCATGGTTTAGCATCCATACCTTTCAGAACCCCATCGCCACCTTCCAGGCAGGCATCCGCGCCGGTGCCAAGATACAGCTGCGCGGCGGCTTCGTCACGCCCTTCTCAAAGGAAAAGACCTGTGGCGGCGGCGATTTCAGGATGCTGGCACTCATACAAGCCTACGCACAGTTTAAGACCTTTATCTTCAGTTGGCAGGGCGACTACACCTGGCGATGGGGTAAGCGGTGGCTCTTCCCCGACAACGACCACAACCCCTTCCACGACAAATTCCCCTACTGGTTGCAGGACAAGAAGGCACCGAGGCTCATCGGCAACAGTTACCGCAGTCTGCGGGCGCCTGCGGCAAGCGGTTTCGGCAGCATGCTGATGGACGGTCTGGCCAGCGATGCCAATGCCCACTTCCTCGATGGCGACAATGTGGTGGTGAACGACCTGGGAGACCCCAAAGACTATAACGACGACAAGGTGACGCTGCTCAACGTGAAAACGCAGGCGCGCACCACACTCTCCGCACCAGGAACCACTGCCTCACAGCACATGCGCTCCAAGCGGGGCAGACCGGAAATCGTGGTCTACCAGCAGACTGCTACTGCCATCGACAACGGACGGGTGAACGACGACAATATGGTGCAGCTCTATAACAACTCACAGCGACATACCCAGATCAAGGCATCGGTACGCCAGGCTGACGGCAGCTGGAAGCAAATGGATGTCACACCCGATGACGGCTTTGTAGACCAGAACCCCGTGGTAACCGTGCAGGAAGACGGCAAGGCCGCCTGTATCTATGAGCATGGCAGGATCGTGAGCGACAAGACGAGCGACGAGGCGCCCGACTCCGTGACGAACTATCACTTGGACGGCGAGCTGATGCTGCGCACCTATAGCGACAACAAATGGAGCGACCCCACGCCGCTCGTTGCCGTCAACAAATCGCTGATCATCCAGCGTTACGACCTCGTGATGCGTAATGACACCGTGCTGGTGGGCATCAATGTGACAAGCAATGATGGTGAAACCAACGCGATGTACTACGCCTCGAAACCGATTGCCTCGCCCACGGTGACGCTGACCAAAGAGGAAATGACGCCCACCGACATCTTCATGAACCGCGTGGGAAAGAATGCCGTCATAGCCATGGCTTATGAGCGTCCCGACTCGCTGTACGACGTCTATGTGAAGACACTCAACATGCGCGGCGAGAGCGACGGCCGTTCAGGCGCATCGCTGAACATCAGCTCGCCGACGCCGATGAAGCTGAAAATTGTCTGTGACCGCAGTGACGACAACACCGACGACTTTGCCGTGCTATGGACAGAGGTGGGCAACGTGGTGCGCGATGCCGAGGAGGGCAACACCGTGCTCGACAGCATGCGTGTGGTGCTCAACGCCACGCGCGTACACTTGGAGCAGGTGCCGCAGGTGACGTATCCCCTCACGGTGGGTGCAGAGGTTGACAGTCTGGTGATGACCAGCTTCGACGGCTTCCTCGACGATGCCCGCATCGGCGTGGTCTACACACTGGCCGACATGACTACTGCCGCTGCCGTTGTCATGCAGAATGAGAAGTTGTTTACCAACAGCTTCGAGAGCGACGTCACCTACTCGCGTGAGGCACTCTTAGGCAGCAGCACCCTGCCTGTCAACGTCAGCATCTTCAACTCCGGCACATCGGCCATCAAGTCGGCGACGGTAACCATCAACGGGCAGGATATCCCCATCGCCGACTCGTTCATATTGCCGATGGCGCAGCGTAAGTTTGTGGTGCAGTATCCTATCCCTGACCGCTTCGACGGCTTCATGAAGAGCGAGGTATCCGTGGAGTATGCCAACCTATTCCGCACCAACGAGCACGCAAGGTCGCGACGTAGCATGCTGCGGCAGGCCAAGGCACAGCCGTCGCAGTACTTGTCGGTCAATGACATCGACTGCAACGTCGTTAGCCGCACCTGTGAGAACGGCGTTAATAAATTCGTCGTAGAACTGACCGACCGCTCCTCTCGCGGACTGATGCCTATGACAGGTGTCCTGCTGGGCGTGCATCCTCAGCCTGCTCTTGAGACGACGCTTACCGGTGAGGCACAGACACTGGTCACCGCTAAGGACTTCCATCTGGAGGGCGGTGTGCGCAGGGCCTATGCCGAAGTGTATGTCAGCGGCATCACCGAGCCGGTAGAGGGATACATCGTGCCGAAGGTTGTCGACGTCGTCTCCATTAGCGATGATAGGCCATATACGTACATCACGAATGTCCGCGGCTCGCACAACGCACCCTATGTAGTGCTCTACCCGTCGTCAGAACCCACCTATCTCGACGGTCCCGTTGTCAGTGAGGACTCCTACCGTGTCAAGGTGGCACGCGAGGAGGGCGGTGTGCGCCTCAGCGGTCTGCAGGCCGGTGAGGAGGTACGTGTGTTCAATGCCAAGGGCATAGCCGTAGCCATTCAGAAAGCTGAAGGCTCTACAATCTTCCTCCCCCTGTCGGCCCATGGTGTACATGTGCTCAGTGTCACAGGCGAGGTTTATAAGTTCCAGTATTGAGTATGAGACATTACGCATTATTCCTGATGATGCTGCTGGCGGTGGATATGGTGGCCGCTGATGATGCAGCGACTGTATTCGGCAACGCCCCGACGTGGTACGACTATCGCGACCAATCGCTGAATATAGAAGGCAGGGGCAGCTTCACCAACCCCATCGTGATCAACACCCCTGAACAGTTGGCACAGCTGTCGTGGCTCTGCAACGAGAAAGGCAATACCTTCGAGGGCAAGGTGATCGTATTGGGTAGCGACATCGACCTGAACAGGCGTTCGAACGACCAGCGCGTGCAATGGGTGCCGATAGGCTTGTCGGCCAATTTCAAGGGCCACTTCCTCGGCCTTGACGTGGCAAGCATCAATGCCAACGGCTTGAGCACGGCCAAGCGGCACAAGGTATCAGGTATGTACATCAACGTTAATAACCGTAGCGCCAACCCGTACATCGGACTCTTTGGCCATGTGGACGGCTATATCGGATATTTCGACATGGTTGATGCCGACATCACCCTCGATCTGAGAGGGTTTGACGCTGGAATCGTCTGCGGTGTAATGGGGAGCAGACGGCCCACATTGTCGTACGACGGTAACAGGACGCTGATGATGGGCTGCTGTATAGAAAGTGTGTCGGTAGAGGGCAGCATCACCGCCAAGGGCATGCGGCTGACCATGCCGGACACTTATCTGGGCGGTATCGTCGGAACGATATACAGCAATGGTATCTTTCACTCGACGGCTAATGTCACTATCCGCACCACCGATGTATATAGGATAGGTGGCATCTGTGGCGAAGTCGAGGACAGCAGCAACCCCGCGATCATCGACTGTGTGGCGAATGTTGACGTGGAGGCTGCGTTCGACACCCTTGACAAGATGGACGTGGGAGGTATTGCCGGGCGTATGTGCAGTTCGGCGACGATGGAAGCCTGTGTAACGACGGGTACGCTGAAGGTGAAGAAGGACAAGATGACCGACCAAGTGCTCCTGGGTGGAATGGTGGGACAGATGAGAGGCGGTGTCGTTCGGAGCTGCGCCAATATGGCCGGCGTGGTGGGCGAGTGCATCGTCGGTGGTATCGTAGGCCGGCAGGAGCGGGAGTCTATCATCAGACCGTCGTTGGTGGACTGCTGTATCAATAGTGGCTATATCGACAGCCAGGGCTATAAGACCGACATGACCTTTGCCGGAGGCATCTGCGGCGAGATTGCCTGTGATGACGACAAGAATGAACATGTCACCCGCTGCCTCTTCGTCGGTACCGCGATGAGAAATACGGACAAACTGCAGGGCACACTCAGTGCCATCGTGGCAAGGGGAGGGGAGAACCTGAAGAGTAACGCCACCTACTGCTATTACGACAAGAATATGTTTCTGGGCAATGCCGTCGGCACGGAAAGCTCTGCGGCACTGAAGCCCATCACCACGGCAGAACTGACCAGCGGCAGCATGACGGCGGTTCCGTTCCTCAACATTGATGAGAACGCCGACTACGGATTCCGGTTGCAGAAGGGTCGCTATCCTGTGATCTATGACAAGAATAAGCCGAAGAGCTTTAACGATATCATTAAGGACAATAAGGCTGACGGACTGGATGACCTAGCCAGGATGCTCTTCACTGCTGAAGGGCGCAACGAGGCCAATACGGTGAGCCTGCCGGGCCTGACGCTCGCCTCCATGCCCATCACGATGAATGCCGGCGACTGCGCCTATGACTTCGTATCTCACCTCACGGCGCCTGTACAGTCTGAAGTATGGACTGAAGAGACCAACCAGGGACGCTCTGTATCGCTGACGGCTTCGACCACCATCCCCAAGGTTGCGTACATTAGGGAGAAGGATAATATCGTCTATGCCTATAAGAGCGGCAACTGCATACTGAACATGAGCGGCAAGGTGAAGACGAAGACCGTGGTGGCCACGCGACCCGGCGTCATGGACTGCCAGCGGCCAATTGTGCTGAACGTGACCATCGACAATACATGGCTCGGCACACAGAGTGCCACCGAGTTTGCCGGTGGCAGCGGTACGGTCGACGACCCCTATCTCGTGAAAGGACCGGCACAGCTAGTACTCGCTCTTCAGCAAAACAAGGCGGGTGAATACTACCGTCAGGTAGGCGACATCACCTTCAGCAACAACTTGCTGAATCCTACTTATCTCAGCTATGGCATGGAACCCTATGGCTCGGGGATGAGTTTCCACGATGCTGTATGGCGTGCCCACTACGATGGCGACGGCTACTTTGTACGGGGCTTAAACATGATGGCCTCCAATGACAGCAAAAAGGCGACCGACTATGGACTCTTCACCACCATAGCCGCCTCGGGTGTTGTAGAAAACTTAGGCTTGCGTGATGCATACATCGCCGTAGACCGTACCTCGTACGACAATCTCTACGGTTTCTTGGCAGCACGCGTGGAGGGAACTATCAGGAACTGTGTGGTGCAGGGCGCTAACGCCTCCGGAAAGCGATGCGGAGGCATCTGCGGCGTCATCGCCAAGGGCGGAACGGTCGAGGACTGCGTGTCGGCAGTATTCCAATACCACCATCTGCTCGACAAGTTCACACCCTTCGTGGCCTACGACAAGACGGCCAACATGGGCACCATCAGTAACTGCCTCTACGTCACACCCGTCCCTTACTCCAGCAACAAGGTGACCACGACCGACATCGGCATCGTCAAAGACTGCTACTGGCTGAAGGGCTACGAGATTGCCGATAACGGACAGACGCTCGACGAGATAGGGACCGCCCTGTCGCAGCGAAGTGCATGGACGTGGACACAGGGCTACTTCCCCATGCTGAAGACCTTCGCAGAGACAGAAGCGGGCAAGCTCATTGCCACACCGTTGCGCTCCGACGAGGATTATGTCTATGACGAAAGCCTGGGCCAGGCCAACAACTACATCCTGGGCATGACCACACAGCTGCAGTTTGAACCAGGCAGTGCTCAATGGAATACGGTCAACAGCTTCGATGGCTCGAAGTATTTGGAGGCCGATGGAGACATGGGCATCATAGCTCCCATAACAGCCATGCAGCCATTGGGCAGGGACAAGTCGTATAGCGACATGATAGGTCCCATAGAGTATCTCTACTCCAGGATAGGCAATGTATTCAACTTCATACCCGTACATACTGCAAAGGCTAACGTCAAGCCAGGTGTCACCATTGCCGATGTCAATGCCCGTAAAGCCTGCCTGGACGCATTCGACTCCAACCACGATGGCAACCTGTCGTTGGGAGAACTGAGGGCTGTCACCGCCGAACAGACACAGGAGACCTTCCAAACTCCTACTGCCCGACAGATGGTGAGTTTCCCCGAGTTCCGCTACTTCAAGGGTGTGAAGCAGCTTACCACACAGCTTAATAATCTCTCGCTGCTAAAGGACGTCCGTCTGCCATATTCTCTGGAAACCATGGGAGCTGAAGCCTTCAAGGGTTGCACCAGTCTGAAGTCGGTGACGATTCCTGCCAAGATGAAAACCATTGAACCTGGTGCCTTCTACCTGTCGCAGGTTGAGAACATCGATGTCGACCCCTTTAACGACAACTTCACCTCGCGCAATGGCATCCTCTTCACCAACGACGACGGACTGGTGGCATGGCCTAACGGCCGACAGGGAGAGGAACTGACCGTCACTGGCGACCTGAAGAGCATCGCCAAGGGTGCCGTCTACAAGGTACCCGGCATGAAGCGGCTGTACATCGAGAGCAGCGACTACTCCACCGTGCCACAGCTGGCTGAAGGAGGCATCGTAGGTGACGACGGCATGCCCGACGTCTATGTCAACGACGCCACCTACGACCAGACGCTCTTCGAAGAGTATCTCTACGACGATTCGTGGCGTAACTTCGTCAGTGCCGACAAACTGCACCGCTACTTCCCGCTGACGGTACGTCCGGATTTAGTGGTGGAGGTCGAGGGACAGAAACGCTATCTGTCCAGCATGTTCATCGGGTTCGACACGGAGTTGCCGGCAGGCATGACGGCCTGTATCGTGACCGAAGCCGATATGCCCACGCATAAGGCTTATCTTCAGGGCAAGGGAAATCTGGTACCTGCCCGTTCACCAGTATTCATCACGGCCATGGAACCAGGACTCTATCACCTCATGCCATACGATGAGGAACTGGAGATGTGGCCTCTCTACGAGAACCGGCTGCAAGGCACTGGCCGCGACGGAATGCGCATCGGCCAGAAAGGTTCGGCCCAAGGCTTCATCCTCACCTTGCAGAAAGTGAGCGGCAAGAGCCAGCCGCTGTTCTATTATGATCAGAATGCCATGTTGCCGCCGTATAGCACATACCTGACGTACAACACCACTGGCATGACACCCGAACAGGCTCGTGACACGCACTATGACATCGTGTACGACGCTACCGACACGAAGGATATCACTGACGGCGACTTTACTTACGACGTACATAGCGTATCGGCCATCAACCTCTACGCCGCCAAGCTTAAAGCCTATCATGGAGAGGGCGGTGTCGTCACCATTCCAGGTACTATAACCTTCACCACGTCCGATGAACGACAGCTGACGTTACCGGTGGAGACGATGGCACCTGCAGCCTTCGCCGACAGCAGGGGCGACATACGGAGTCTGAACTTCCTGGAGAGTGGGCTGAAAAACCTGTCCGTCAACCGCAGCAGGCAGGATAACCCCTTCTTTGGACTGGACCGGCGCACCATCATATACATGCCTGATGGACAGGGACACACCACAGCTAAGGATGAGGTGAATGTGGTCATCGGTCATGGGTGCAACGAACTGCTGATTACCGAGGGTTGGGACTTCGAGCCGCCCTGCGGCGACTTCACGGCTATCAAGGCCACCTACGACCGCACCTTCCAGGCTAAGCAGAACACTGACGGCTCGTGGAGTAGTGTGGCATACCCCATCTGCCTGCCCTTCTTCGCAGAACTGGCCTCCAGCAGCGAAGACGCCCGTTTCAATAAATACAAGCTCTACAGACTTAGCCACGTCGACAAGGATAAACGGGAGGTGGTGTTCTGTAACGAATTCCCAATCGTATCGGCCGGAGAACCCTTCGTGTTGGTGGTGAATGAGGGTCAGCTGACCTTCCAGTCAGACATGTACCAACTTGTTAACCATTATGAAGGTCCCGTCGAGGTCAAGGCCGAGCCTAAGTCTTTTGACATCAGCGTGCGTGATGCCAATGGCGATGTCGTCGACAAGGTGAAGTGGTGCGGAACTTACCAGGAGCTGAGCAACGACGAGAGTGCCAACCGCGGCATCTACCTGATGCAGAGCGATGGCACCTTCCGCCGCGTCAGTAACCGCAGTGCCCAGTATCAGAGCGTCACCACCAAGCCCTTCCGCTCGTTCATCGAGACCCTCGGCATCCTGCCCCGCAATGCCTACACCATCATGTACCAGTATCAGATGCAGGGCGACGAAGAATTTCCCGTTACCAACTTCCCGGCAGTCGACTACAACGGCGAGAGCGACATGCCGCCTTACGACGATGAGACCGGTGTTGAGCCTGTGCTGCGACTCGTCGATGCCGACGGTACCAGCCACTACTACGATCTGCAGGGACGACGCATAGCCAATCGTCAACAGCCTTCGGCTAAAGGCATCTATATCACCAACGGTAAAAAGGTCATCAAGAAGTAATTCAAGTTTCGACAATATGAAAAAGCAATTCCTATTACTCCTCACCGCACTCTTTGTGGCAGTGGTATCAGCCAAGGCTGACACGACGCCCAGCGGATACTGGAGCGATTACAGGGCTACCGACTGGGCCAGCAACTACGATGAGAGCAATGAGTTCTATATCAGCACAGCAGAGCAGCTGGCACAATTCGCCTATATGGTGAATAATTCGAATAAGCGTTTTGCCGGCAAAACCGTCAGGTTGATGGCCGACATCGACCTGATTGACCACCTCTGGGTGCCGATAGGGTTTATAGAATGGCGTGCGTTTGCGGGAACCTTCGATGGCCAGGGACACACCATCAGCGGTGTCCGCTTCGGTTCAAACTCTTTTTCCACCACATATGATGTGTTCTGCGGCATCTTCGGCGTCAACGCTGCCAATGCGACAGTCAGGAACGTGAACGTGGCTAACAGCACCTTCGAAGCCGTCTATAACGTCAGCGGTGTGGTGGCTTACAATAAGGGAACGGTCGAGAACTGCTCTGTAGGAAGTGATGTCGTCGTTCGTTCGACTGCAGACCCCGGAAGTAATAAAGCCATGAGGTTTGCCGGCATTGTAGCCAGCAACACCGGAACGGTCCGGGGATGCGTCAGCCACGCCAACCTTTCCGACCATGTCGACAAGTACAGAACTTTTATCGGTGGTATCGTAGGCCATAATTTCGGCAGGGTGGAGAACTGTGTCTACCTGGGAAATGTCGAGACCCTTGGCTACAAAGCGGATGATGCATACAGTGAAAATAAAAACGGCCGTCTCGGCCCTATTGTCGGTGTTTCTGTTCAATCTGGCACCGACCAGGCTTCTTACGGCGACAACTACTTTACGCAGTCAGCCACTGAATTTGCCTCTCTCGATGCCGGGAAAGCCGGTGCCAGCCTGGCCTATACTATTTCCTGCAGTACCACGGACGTCTCCCTCAGTTTCGATACGCCCACTCATGGTGTTGTGTTGAACGAAAAGTGTTATGCGCCAAATGGCCAGACAGTTCAGTTCAGGGTTGTCCCTGACGATTTCTTCAAGAGTGTGGAAAGTGTGACGGCGACGGCCAATAGCAATAGCACTTCGCTGTCGGCAACTAACGGAAAATACACCGTAACCGTCGGTAATGCTGACATAACTATTGTTGTATCATTAAAGGAAGGGACAGGGCCTGCAGGCAGCGGCACCGACGTAGATCCTTTCATCATCAAGTCTACGGCACATTGGGATGCTTTGGCTACAGCCATAAGCGGAGGTAATCCCAATATCAACAAGGACGGTGTGTCATTCTTCCGGCTCGATGCCGACATCACCGTCAGCACCATGATGGGCACAGCTGACCATCCCTTCGAGAGCACGTTCGACGGCAATGGGCATAAGCTGACGGTCAACTATACCACGACTGAAGACTACTGCGCCCCGTTCCGCTATGTCAGGAATGCAGAAATAGAGAACCTCACCGTCGACGGCACCATCCAGAGCTCCGGACATTACGCCGGCGGACTCATGGGGCATACTGAAGGAACTTCTGAAGGAACGTCTAAAATCCTGAACTGCGTGGTCAAGACAAATATCGAGAGTACGGGCAGCGGTCAAGAAGTCTACGACGGTGGCTTCATCGGATATGTCACATCTTCATCGGTCAATATCGTCGGCAGCGTATTCGAGGGCACCATCACCAGTTCGAGCAATACCTGTTTCGGTGGCTTCGTAGGAAAAATAGAGAGTGCTGGTGCTTCTTCTACTGCTGCCGTCACCTTTACAAATAGCATCTTCGACCCACGCGGAGTCAGCGTGACAAACACCAGTGGAAGCGACCCGTTCGTGATAGCGGACGTGCTTTCATCGGTATCCATAGGAACCGGGAGCTTTGCCTTCTATACGAAGCAGCTGGGCACCGCGCAAAATGGCGGCAGCCTTGGCAAGGTCAGCGCCTACATGCCAACGGGAACTCCGACGCCGTACGGCAGGATAGACAAATATTCGGACGGACTGCGATACAACGGCGTGTTCTATTCGACAGATCACGAAGGATTCTACGACGACATGGACAACATGCCCCTCATTGGGTATTATCTGAACAGGGGAGCCGTCAACGCGAAGTTCAACGGACGCAAGCTCTATAAGGATGGTGCCTGGAACACGCTCTGCCTGCCGTTCAACCTGACTGCCGAGCAATTGTCAACTGCCAAGGCTACCGTCGGACACCCGTTCTATGGAGCCACCATTTGGGAGATGGATGTTACTGGCTGGTACAATGCCTCGAACGAAAGAAGCGACGCCTACAGTACCGGCAATTACTGCTACCAGACAGCATATGAGGACGGCCCTGACGTCCTTTACCTCTACTTCCAGAATGCCACCAGCATCGAGGCCGGCAAGCCCTATCTCATGAAGTGGGCCAAGCCTAGTGGCTACGATGCCGATCCGAACGCCTTCGACATCAGCGATCCTGTCTTTGAGAACGTCACCATCAAGGCCAGTCTTAACACAACGGAAAGCGATGACGGCAGCGTACTCTTCGTACCTACCTTCTCCCCTGTTGTGCTGGAGAAGGGTAATTGGCAGAACCTCTACGTCGGAGCCGGCAACATGCTCAAATACCCGTCATCGAGTAAGAATTTCACGCTCAATTCGTTCCGCGGCTACTTCCAGCTCATGGCTGGCGATGAGCCGGCCTCCAATCCGCTGGCACGAAGCATTAACTTCGTATCGAACATCGGCGACGACAACGAAACGACGGGAATTGTTGACAATAAACATGAA
>Ga0310696_10008608_pt1 | contig 11892 bp, 14 predicted proteins | sample AusTroGonzalo_MG_4_FD_203885 | JGI IMG/M metagenome (GOLD analysis project Ga0310696, IMG submission 203885) | Bovine rumen microbial communities from tropical cattle in Woodstock, Queensland, Australia - Gonzalo_02 (v2) (version 2) | ecosystem: Host-associated > Mammals > Digestive system >... | reverse complement strand
GCGAAACAACGCCCCTAATCGCGGGGCCTCAGGACGTGGCCGACCTGTTAACCGTCGTATTGGCCGAAATTGAGGAATTGGGCCAATATGAGATTGAACACGGGAAACCAAAACGGGTTCCCCGACGCGGAACACCCAAAACACCCAAACAATGAAAGCAAACAACGAATACAGGCGGCGCAAAGAACAGGCACGGGCCGCCGCGATTGAATGGCAACGAACGTTCGGCGATACGTCCCACAGTTGGGGCGAGGTTGCGGAACAGGCCGCCCGATTTGAACGGTTGGGGAGGCGTTACGGCCTACTCAGGGAGTTCAAAGAAAACGGGGTATTATAACCCGCCGTTTTTGCTTGACTTTTTCGGGTTTATTTCCGAAAATATTACATTACGGAAGTATAAATTTACTGTTGTAAAACTATCTTTTTCTATATGGCAAACGAAAACAAACAGGCCGTTATAAACGCGATATGGGCGAACCCTCAACCCGCGTTCGGTGGCGAATGGGTACAACGTCGGAACGTATGGCAAACCCCCCGTGGGGAAATACGCCTATTGCTCAGGCGGGACGGTCAAAACATAACCGTTGCGGGCAACACGGGTTCAGGTTTCGCGGGACAAACCCCCGACGTGTTTACATACTTGCAACAATACCGCCTCAATACGGCGGGTTTCGCCGAAACCCTCAAAGCCGTGGCCGAACTGTACGGCCTCAACCTCAGTTTTACCCCTGAGGAACGCGGGAAAATGAAACGCGGGGAGTTGGCGCGGGAGTTGGCCCCGTCGTTCGTTGAGGCCCTGAGGAACAACCCCGACGGAGAAACGGCCCGTTACCTGAGGAATACCCGACGTTTCGACATAGACGCCCATTTCGGCGAACTGACCGCCGAAACCCTCAAACGGGCGTTGGAACACCTCAACAACAGGGGTATATCGTACGACGCGGCCGACGTTGAGGCGTTGGGCCTGACTGAACGGAGGGCGGCGGCGGGTTATAACCTGATTCTCCCGTACACCGTCAACGGAACGGTACAGGGGTTTTTATTGCGGAACATACGCCCGAACCATAACGGCCCGAAATACCTGTTTTCCGACGGTTTGGGACGCGGTGGGTATTGCGATACGTTGGAGTTCGGAAAACCTGTTGTAATCGTTGAGGGGCCGTTGGACGCGGTACGGTTGACGCAATCGGGCGTTAACAACGTTATCGGTATGGGAGGGGCAAAGATTGGCGAGGAAATCGGCCGTTTGCTCAGGGGCCGAAACATTACGGAGGTAACGTATATACCTGACAACGAAACCGACGAACAGGGCCAACGGAAAACAAAGATAGTGGCCGACGCGATACGGGCGTTTCAGTCCGTACAGGTTGACGGGGAACCCGTGGTAAAATCGTTGTTCGTGGCCGACCTACCAACACCCGAAACCCCGAACGGAAAGAACGACGCCGACAGTTACGGAGCCGAACACCCCGACGAATTGCGCGGGTTGGCCGAATTTGGGGCCGTTGCTTGGTGGGAGTGGGAATTGTCCGACCTGATACGGCGCGGGGTGGCAAAGGAGGAACAGGGCGGTACGGTGGCCGTGTACGCATTTCAAGACGCGTTCAACGATATATACACCCGTTGCGGTTCCCCCTACGAACGGGAACGAATACGCCAATACATACGCACGGACAAAACGGCGAACATATACAGGGCGTTCGGCATTACCCCGCAATCCCTCAACGACGTGGACGAATGGAACAGGGGGAGGGAATACAACAACCGCGTACGGGCGGCGGCTCAGGATTTGACGCGGGCCGTTGAGGAACAGGCGAACCCCGAAACCGTCGGCGCGATTGTCCGACGCCTCAACGACGCACAGGGAGCCAACACCCGCAACGAATGGGAGGCACAGTTGGCCGAAACGTTCGACGAAGAACTGAACGCGATACGGAACCAACCCGAAACCCTGAAAACCCGTTGGGAGTTGGGGAACATTGACAAACAGGGGACATACCACCGTTACGAACGTATTGAGTTTTACCCCGCCGACGTTGAGGTTTTTTGCGCCCCGACGTCCCACGGCAAAACAATGGTACTATTTCAATCCGCGTTCGACCTGATACGTACCACCAACGAAACGTATTTGTTCGTTTCTTGCGAGGAAAACAAACGGCAATTGGTGGAACGGGCGTTGAACGTGTATATAGACATACCAACAACCCCGAACGGTAAAACGGAGGGTGGCAACTACTGTTTTATTCGCGGTACGCGGAAACGGACGATTAAGGCCGTTATAAAGGGTTCGGCCGCCCCTGAGGAATACGGGCCGTTTATGGGACAAAGCGACCATTTCGACGCCCTGAAACGCGAGATACAACGAAAAATTGCCGATTACCGCGACAACGTACGGCCCCGCCTGAAATTCATACACACGGAGGCAAGCGCGGAAAGCATTTGCGGCAATATCTTACACTACGTTGAGGAATACCGAAACGCGGGGGTTGAGGTTGGCGGCGTGTTCGTGGATTATATGCAACTGTTAACCACCGACGGGCCGAACTACTCCCGACACGACGAATTGAAGGACATTTGTAAGGCCCTGAAAGATTGCGCCGCCCGTACGGAGTTACCCGTAATTATCGCGGCCCAACTCAACAGGGAGGTATTACGCAAGGAAATCGGGTTGGACGGTATAACCGTTGCCAATATCGGGGAGGGGGCCGACATTGAACGTATTGCACACGATATTTATTTGTTGTGGCAAGTTGACAAAACCCCGTTGTCGCATTACTATACGCCGAACAGGAACGCCAACGACGAATTACAGTTGAACCCCTCAAAGTTGGGTTTCCGTTCGCGGCGTCTATTCGCCCGTTCGGTATTGGACGAACCCGAAACCCTCAAAACGGGGTATATCTACATTGAACAACTCAAAGCACGGGACGGGAAAACCGACGGTTGGGGCCTGTTCCCGTTCGACGGGGAACGCGGACAAATAGGGGAGATTGACAAACAAACAATGGCGAAATAATACGGTTAATATGGATAATAGCGGTAATATCGGAAATACCGATAATACGGGCAATATAGGCAAGGCCCGTATTGAATATACGTTGAATTTCGACGAACGGGGCAAATTGAAACACGCCGCCCAACCTGAGTTTGAGATACAACCGAACCCCGAACAGTTGGCGCGGCTCCGTGCTATGACGGGGAAATATACCATAACCCCGCCGCCCCCGTTAATGGAGGCCGCAACGCGGTATTACACCCGCAACGTAGAAACCGTACAAAAGGCGTTGAGGGACGGAGGGGCCGACGAACAAACGGTAACGGCCGTTTCGGAGGATTACCGCCGTACCCTGTTCGGTATTACCCCCCTGAGGGCAACACCCGAACAAATGAGGGCCGCCCTTACCGCCGTGTTGCCAATGGCCGCGTTTAACTTGGATAGATACGTTTTCTATTTGGGCGTTTTACGCCCTTATAATCTGATACTTAGCACGTTGAACAGTTACACGGTATTAGTCAAACAACAACCCGACGCGGGGAAACGACAACAGTATTTCGACAAAGTGTTTACGGATATGGTGGCCGTTGACGCGGTGGCGTTCGGTTGGCTCAGGGATAACGGTATTATCGCGGTTTCCGACTTTGCGGGGTTGAGGCAATCGGCGATTGCGCGGTTTCTTGGGAGCATTGACGCAACGGCCGAAATTGCCGAATACTGTACGTATTACTGTGTTTGCAAATTTGCGTTGAACGCCCCGACGGAACTGTTACGGGAAATCAACCCCCCGTACAGTCTTGCCGAAAATTACCTAACACGGTGGGGGGAGGAACCCCCGTATATGATTGCCGAACGGGTGGCAAACGATTTGGCGGCGCGGTTCCGTGATATTGCCGAAAAATTCAATAACGTGGTACGGGACGCGGCGGCACAAAAACCCGTAACGGAACAGGCACGGGCGGTTGTACGAATACCTGAGAATTTCGCCCTTATCCTCAGTAGGGATATATATATGGCCGAGGGGCCAAAGGCACAAAAGATATTGCCGATTTCGCGGTATATACAGGCGTATTTGGAAAAAAGGGGTACGGACTTGGTGTATATTATCACAAATACGGGAGAAAAAGGTGTTGAGGTAACACCCCGAACGGTTGAAAGGGCCATTGAGGGCGTAAACCTATTGCAACAAATATACAGGGTTACACCCTCAGGGGGTTTTTATCGGTTCAAAACAAATTTGTCGGAGTTCAGCGAACTATGCGGGTACACCGACGCCAACGACGAAATGAAATTACAGTTATTGGCGTCCCTTATGGTTTTGAACGACTTATATTTGGTTGTTTGGCGTAGTGGCGGGCGTAGTGCCGTAAAGGTTGTTAACGTTCCCGAATTTGGAATATCGGGCAAAGTAAAGGGCAACGTTGAAATACACGTAACAACGGAGGCAATGAGGGGGCGGCCGCAACTTGTTTCTTTGACCGACTTTTTTACGTTGCGTAGATTGGCAAAGGGGGCCGCAAAAAATCATTTTCGGTACCAAATTCTCGCAAAGGGGCAAATGGAGGAACGGGCGTTGGTTTCTCAGGTGTTCGGGTATGAATATAAGTTGGACGAACTGAAAGACAAACCCGACGAATATAAGGCCGCCCGCGAATACATACGCAAGCACAGGAACACGGATATAAAGAATTTGCAAAAATGGTTTGACGAATACGCCCAATTGGGGGTTATTGAATACACGCGGACAAAGAACACAAAGGGCGAATATATATACAAATGGCGGCGAATTAAACCCGTAACGGAACAGGAACGGGCCGACATTGAACAAAACAATTGGGAAACCCTGTTATTGAAAGAAAACGGCGAAACTGAGGCCGACGAAACGGTTTGATATTGGCCGATTATTTCGGGGGTTTCTACGTGGCGTTTTGGGTAAATTACGCGTGGCGTTTGGGTGGTTCTACGTGGCGTTTTGTTCCCGTAAATGGGTGGTTCTACGTGGCGTTTTGGGTGGTTCTACGTGGCGTTTTGGGTGGTTCTACGTGGCGGGGGTGTTTGTAACGCATTGAATAACAACGCGGTACAGGCCCCCAAAATCTTTATATATCTTATATACTTTATAAAAAGATATATAGGGGCGTATGGCTTACGCCCGCCCCCATATATTTTTATATCTTTTTACTACTCCCGAACGGTATATATTGAGGTTTCAGGATAGGGGCCGACGCGGGCAATTGCAACGCCAACGGCGGCCGCCTGTTCGCGGGGTTGGAGGTGTTGCCGTACCCGTGGAGTTGGAACGGGAACGGGACGGGAACACGCGGGCCGTTGAGGTAAACAATTCGGAGATTATTTGTAGGATGCTACAATAATACTATGTTTTATTGCGTCATTTAAACGGCGCGTTTACGTTCGTCGGTTTGAGTTGCACCCGCATAATAACGCGATTTATTCGGGTGCAAAAAAAACGGGCCGATTGTGGCCTGTTCTCCCGTTATGCCGTGTAATAATACATTTTACTACACCGTTGAGAAACAGGCGGTTTACCGCCGTATAAACAGCCAATACTCAGTTGTTTACGGAACCCTGAAACCACCCTAACGGAGTGAAAACCACGGCAAAGGGAGGGGGAGTTAAAAACTTTTTTCGTTTGGATTTATAGCCGCCCTCCAAATCGCGTGTACGCACGTGCAAAATTTCAGGCCAAAATAACCCAATAGGGGGAGGGGGTGGCCCCTGTTTCCCCCACGTTTTCCGACAGGCCCCCGAAATAGCGATTTTCAAATTTTGCCAACGGGTATTTTTTCAGGCCGAAATACTCCCCCTCAGTTCTGAGGTTTTGGAAACGGTGGGTTTCCTGTACGGCCGCCGACTGTTTGCACAGGTCAAAGAACGGGCGGGGCCTCAGGTATAGGGAGCAACGCCACGGCGGGGGTTTCTACGTGGCGTTTTTCGCCGTATTATTCTATATTTCAACCGATTACACGGTTAACACGTTTCTAAGGATTTGAGAAACACCCCCTACGGGATAACCACCGACAAACCCCGTTGCCGTTGAGGTACAGGCCGTTACGGGAACCGTTGGCCGACGTTGAGGCCCTGAGAAAACCACAGTAGGAAAAACGCCAATTTCGCACGCACGCAAATTTACTTGGGGGGTGTGGTCTTGGAAACAACCGCCTGAGAGATTTTGAACCGCCCCCCCCCTATGGGTATAACACGCCCGACGCCCTGAGTTGTTAAGTATTGTTTAACAACTGATAACGGCCGCCGTTGCCGCCCCCTGTGTACCTCAACAACCGCCGACAAAATGCAAGTGTAAACCACCGTAACCAACCCGTTGAGTTTTCACCGTTCCAACGGAACAGGAACGGGCCAAATTTCGCCGTTCCGTCAACACCTGAGGAATTACGCCGCGAACGGGCAAACCCCGCCAAAACGCCCGAAATTGGCGAGGAATTGGCCCGAATAGCCGCGAACAACCCGCGACGGGTGTAATTGTTTACCTCAACACCAAACGAGGGATTACGGAGCCAATACGGAACAGGTGGCGGGCCTGTATTGTTTACCTCAACCCCGACGGAACCCCGAACCCGTGGGGGCCTGTATTGTTTACCTCAACGGCCGCCGTTGTTACCTGTTGTTCCTACCTCAACCCGTACCGTACCCGTCAATGAATATACCCGCCCAACAAATAGACGTAAAAAATTCGCCCTGTAAAAAGATTTTTCGGGGTTGAACTATATTTATAATACGGGTAATACCGATAATACAACCAATAATAACTATATGGACAATACAAACAATATGGCAAAAAGGATTTGGCGTAATGATATGCCACAACAACAACGCGACCGAATAGCGGCCGCCAACACGGGGAAACACCTAAGCGCACAAACGCGCCGTAAAATTTCCGACGCATTAACAAAGTATTGGGCGGGCCTACCGTTCAAACCCGCGACGGGGGAAACCTCAGGAAACGCGGGCCAACAGTAGCCGAAATAACGCGCCGTTTTACCAAACGTAAACCGTTGCGTTACCGTCGTAACGCGGCCCTTATAAATGGGGTATTTTTCCCCTATTTTGTTAGGTTAATATAGTAAAAATTAGTAACTTAGCAAACGTTTATAATCTTATCTATATGGGACGCAAAGCAAATGACGGGCGCGGCCGAATTGGGGGACGCGCACAGGGGACGAAAAACAAACCGTTGGAACCCCTCAACGATTGGTTAACGGGAGTTATCAACCGCCGACGCGCACAGTTTGAACGCGATTTGGACGCGTTGCCGCCTCAGGAACGCGCCGACGTGTTGGGCCGACTTATCGCGGCCGTTTCCTGTTTACCTCAACACCCGACAGAGGAACCCGTAAACCCCGTACAGGAATGAACGGTAACACCAACCACCGACGTACACACGGCCCCGCCGATTACGGGCCGTTGTTCGCGGGTATGAGGAAACGCGGCATACGATACAGGCCGACAACTGAACCTCAACCCCCGAAACGTGAAACCGACGAACAGGCCGATACGGAGGAATACCGCCCCGCGTATTGGTGGCAAAGGGATTGACGGGCCGACGGTATGGGCCGTTACAAAGAACGCGTTAAAAACGGCATACCCGACGCGTGGGCGTTCGGTACAAACGAACCGTGGGCGTTCAATGAGTTCAACCCGTCGGAGTTCAGGGCAAACGGGCCGTGGACGTTCAACGAATGGGAACCGACCAACGGAGCCGACGCGGAGCCGTGGGCGGTCAATGAGTGGGAACCACCCGACGGGAAACCGTGGGAGTTTGGAACAATCGAAACCGACGATAACGGGCGTTTTCTTTAAGATTTTAGGTTACTATGGAGGCAAAAACAATTGAGGATTTATTGACGTTGACTATTACCGACCTTACACGGTTGGGCCTACTCAGGCGGGGGGAAACACACGGCGGGGGGATTGAGTGGAAACGGAACGGAACCCGTATTGGTTCAATCTACGTTGTTACCGACTGTACGCGGGAGGTGGCAAAGATACGGTTAATATACGACCATAACGGCAATACGTCCGACTATACGACGTTGTTACGGTTCAAACTGTCGAACTTGGGGAACGGCGGGTATTATTATTTTACGTGTCCCGTTACGGGCCGTTCGTGCCGCAAACTGTATTTGGTGGGTGGCCGTTTCATATCGCGGTACGCGTTTACGGCCGTATATGCAAAGCAACGTTGGAGCAAAAAGGAACGCGCCGACGTCCTCAACGGCCTATTGAATTGGCAAGAATACGAACGGTTGAAACAACAACGGCACAGGAAACCGTACTACCGTGGCAAACTTACCCCGTACGGAAAGCAATTGCAGAAATACGAACAGGCGGCCGCCGCCGTTGCCGACCTGAAACGGGCGGGTATGATATACGCGACCAACAACAAACCTGACGCGTTGCCGTGGCGTAAACTCCGTATGAAACGTTTTGCGCCCGAAATAATGGATATTTTCAAGTAATCGGCAAAATCCCTATCTTTGCGACTGAAAGCCGCCAATTCAGGCGGTAATCGTAATAAATTCGCCCAAACCCCTACGTTGTGAAACGCGGGGGTTTTTTCTTGCAACACCTGTTTACCTCAACGGCCCGCGTGTTCCCGTCCCGTTCCCGTTCCAACTCCACGGGTACGGTAACACCCAACGCCCGACGTTAATACGGTTAATACCGTTAATATTCTATTTTTTACTATTATTTTATTATTTTCGTTGGTTGTATAGAAAATATTGCTACCTTTGACGTAGCGAATTTTTACGATTATGGAAACCACCCTTACAACCACCCCTCAACGGAACCTCAACACCGTGGCCGACATTTCGGCCGTTGTCGAACTGTTCGCGTCGGCTCAGGACGTGAAACAGGCAAGCCGCGAATTATACGCCCGTACGTTAAACGCGTTTTTCGCGTGGGTACGTGAAACAGGCCGTACCGTTTCGGCCCTGACCGTGGCCGACCTTATCGCCTATAAGGACGAATTACTGAACGCGGGGAAATCGTCGTTAACCGTTGCGTCCTACGTTAACAGTTTACGGCGGTTCTATGAGTGGACGGAGGCAAACAAGATTTACCCCAATATCGGCAAAGGGTTACACGCCCCAAAACGCCAACAGGCGTTCCGCAAACAACCGTTAACGGTTCCTCAGGTTGGAAACCTGTTGCGGTATGAGGCCGAACAATCCCCCCGCGATTACGCGATTATAAACCTGTTAGTCCGTACGGGATTGCGGACGATTGAGGCCGTACGCGCCAACGTCGGCGATATTACCTACAAAGGCGGCCAACGGGTTTTGTTGGTACAGGGCAAAGGACGGGACGAAAAAGATAATTTCGTTATCCTGACCGACGCGGCGTATTTGCCAATATCCCGTTACCTCAACACCCGCAACGATACGCGGCCCAACGCGCCGTTGTTCGCGTCGGAAAGCCGCAACAACACGGGCGGCCGTATGACAACGCGGGCCGTTTCCTCAATCGCAAAACGGGGATTACGTGGGGTTGGCCTCAACAACCGCGTATATACCGCCCACAGTTTGAGGCACACAACGGCCGTTAATATCCTGAGGGCGGGCGGTACTTTGGAACAGGTACAATACACCCTCAGACACGCGAACCCCGCCACAACGCAAATTTATACCGCAACGTTGCGGGAGGAACAACGGTTGGCGAACGGTGGCGAACAAATGTTGGACGCCCTGTATAGTATGGCAATATAAAGCGGGCCGCCTGTTACATAATGGGCGGCCGTTTGCTCAGTATTGGCCGACAATTGAAATAATTGAAACAATACGGTATTACCGTTATTAACCATATTACTAACATTAAGCGAATTATTACGATTATGGACAAAGACAACGAAAAATTGGAGGTTGGCCCCGTGGCCGAAAACCTGTTACAATCCCTACGGGCGTTTGAACGGGCCAAAGATTACTATTTTCAGGCGTTGGAGGAATTGGAGGGCGAGGAATGGGCAAACGAACAGTACGGCCGCGAGGTTGATATATTTACGCCCGTTGAGGAACTGATAAAACGGCGTATAAATGTGGCAATTTCCGATTGGGCCGTTAAACGTACACCAACGAACACTATTTGAGTTATGGCACGAATATACACCGTTGCGAACAATAAGGGCGGTTGCGGAAAGACAACAACCGCCGTTAATTTGGGCGCGGCCCTGAGGTTGAGGGGTTACGACGTCCTTTGTATTGATTTGGACGGACAGGCCAATTTAACGGCCTGTTTCGGCGTTGAGGCCCCGACGGGCCGAACTATGTACGACGCCCTGAAACAACGCGGGGCGGCCTACATTGAACCCGTACGGGCGTTACCGACGGAGGGGCGAGGCGTTGGCGTGTTGGACGTGTTACCCTCAACGCGGGACGTTTCGGCCGTTGAGGTGGGATTGGCTCAGGAACGCGACCGCCTGACACGGTTACGGGCGTTTGTTGACCGATACCGCGACAATTACGACGTTATCCTGATTGATACCCCGCCCGCGTTGGGATTGTTGACTATTTCGGCCCTATACGCGGCCGACGGGGTTATTATGACGGTACAACCTCAGTATTTGGCCGTACAGGGGTTAATTTCCCTACGTGATACCGTCCGAAACCTCAACGCCAACGGAGCCGCGATTGTTTCCGAACGGGTGTTGTTCACACAGTACGACGGGCGCAAAGGGTTACACCGTTTGACCGTCGAACAGGTGGCGGGCGCGGGGTTCCCGACGTTTACCACCGTGATACGGGACAACGTGGCGTTGGGGGAGGCCCCCGCCGTTGGTATGGATATTTTCAGGTACAACAAACGTTCGCGGGGCGCGGAGGATTACGGCGCGTTGGCCGACGAACTGAGGAAAACGGACAAAATCAAACATTATAGCCACAAATGAAAAAGAAAAACGACATTATCGCGGGCGGCCTCAACGGATTGTTGAACCCGACCGCAACGGAGCCGACAACAGTACAGGCCGAACCCGAAACCACCAAAGCAAAACCCCGTAATAAAACGGTTTGTTACTCAATCCCCGTTGAGGTGGCCGACAAAGTGAAATATATTGCACACTACGACCGTAAAACGGTGGGTGGCGTGGTAACTGAGGCGTTGGCCGCATATTTTGAGGCGTGGAAACCAACCACGGAGAAACCCCGCAAATTGTGATTATGATACGTAGCAAGATTTTGACCGCCAAAGTACGGGAGGAACTGACGAAATACCCGTTACGTTCTCAGGACGGAAAGGGAGGCGAGGCCGTGGCCGTTTTGCGCCTGTTTATCACAGGAACCGCCGCGACGTTCTATATTTTGGAGGGCGAACCGTACGGCGAATATGAGGGCCGCGAAAATTGGGAACTGTTCGGTATTTCCAATTTGGAACAGGGCGAGGGGTTCCGATACGATTATTTCAGTTTGGCCGAATTGGAGGGCCTGAATATGTACGGCGGCGCAATCCGTGTTGAACGCGACCAATATTTTACGCCGACGCCGTTACGGGCGATACCTGAGGTTGTCCCGTCGTTATCCGATATTTGGAAATTTGAAACCGAACACACCGACAGTTGAAACAATGGCAAACCAACCGACAAAAACCGAACAACGGGCCGAAAAACGCGACGTTATGCGCCGTTTGCTTTGCAATATGGCCGTACCGTATTACCACGTTTCCGAAACGACGAAACAGGTATTACAAACCGTCCGTTATGTTGGCCCCGTCCTTTGCGAACAATACGCCAAAGACACGGGCGAAACAACGCCCCTAATCGCGGGGCCTCAGGACGTGGCCGACCTGTTAACCGTCGTATTGGCCGAAATTGAGGAATTGGGCCAATATGAGATTGAACACGGGAAACCAAAACGGGTTCCCCGACG
>Ga0310696_10008607_pt1 | contig 11893 bp, 8 predicted proteins | sample AusTroGonzalo_MG_4_FD_203885 | JGI IMG/M metagenome (GOLD analysis project Ga0310696, IMG submission 203885) | Bovine rumen microbial communities from tropical cattle in Woodstock, Queensland, Australia - Gonzalo_02 (v2) (version 2) | ecosystem: Host-associated > Mammals > Digestive system >... | reverse complement strand
GAAGCCGTCTCCAAGATGAGTTTTCCTTATAGGGTCGTGGGAGACTACCACGTTGATAGGCAGGATGTGTAAGGTCGGTGACGGCCTCAGCAGACCTGTACTAATTGCCCGATAAACTTTCCTGAAAAGAAAGATACGCCAATTGAAGCGAGCTATCTGGAGCGATATCTCGAAATATTCTCTCAAGTAATATATTGCCGTGGTTATAGCGGTGAGGAACCACCTCTTCCCATTCCGAACAGAGAAGTTAAGCTCACCATCGCCGATGGTACTGACCCACCAGTTGGGAGAGTAGGTAGCCGCGGTTCTTTGAAACCTCCGATCTTAGGGTCGGAGGTTTTTTTTTGTGCTTTCCCTTCGTGGAAGCCTTTCCCCCAAAGAACCGCGGCAAGCCGCGCCTATTACGTTACCCCCTCCCGAAACCCCTCCCCTCAGGGGAGGGACTTATGCCGTAACTACAACAATACCTATTATACCTTGTCTGCAGGCCCTGTCGCTTCGCTCCATATTATTAGTGACCGCAAGGGAGAGCCTCCGGAAGGCGTAGCCGCCCAAGGCTCGTGAAAATGGGCTAACGGTCCAAATCCTGGGACGTTAGGCAAAATACCATACCCAAACCATACCTAACGGTCCAGTGTATGGGACGTTAGAGCAGTCGGGATTGATTAATCCGGAGGAAATTGTTTTTTCGGGTCCCGTCCCGAAAAATAATTTCCGGAGGATCTATGGGATTTGGTCATGGAATTATTCGTATATTTATGTTATAATATGTGCAAATACTTGCATATATTGTAAAAAAGTGGAAAAAATTGCAAAAAAGTGCAAATTTTTCAAATTGTAAATTTCGCGGGTCTGATTCTTACGATTTGTAAGCAAAATTTTTAACAATTCTTTTTATAGCTTTTTATTAAGCCGGATCTGCTTTGCTATTAGCGGATTTTGGCCTTTTTTCTCGTTTGCAAAAGTGAAATATGTTTTCAATCTTTGCAACGGTTAGTTCGTTTAACGACGTCCTTTATAGTAGTGTATCGATACAGAAAATCCATTTTGTATCAATATTTATGTTTTTTTAATTTTCATGACTATGAAAAAAATCAGTCTGTTGCTGATGTGCGTTTTCGCCACCCTTACTGTTGGCCTTAACGCACAGAACATCACTGTGAAAGGTACTGTTACGGACAGTGCTTCCGGTGAGCCCATCCCGGGCGCTGCTGTTGTAGTCCAGGGGAATCCTTCCTCGTATGCCCTTACGGACGTGGACGGCGCCTACACCATTTCTGTCCCCAGAAATGGAAACCTGGTTGTGAGCAACCTGGGTTACAAAACCAAACAGGTGCCGGTTGACGGACTCACAGTCATTAATGTCTCCCTTGATGTGGATGCCGAATTCCTCGAGGAAGTGGTTGTTACCGCTCAGGGCCTTACCCGTAAGCAGAGAGCTATCGGTTATTCCGCCCAGGTAATCAACGAAGAAAAACTCACCATGACCCACAGCTCCGACATGGGTAACTCCCTGGCCGGTAAGATTGCGGGTGCCCAGTTCTGGGGCGCCGGTGGTGCTACCTTCAACGAAGGTTCCATCGTGCTCCGCGGTGCTACTTCTTATAGCAACGCCAAGGGTAGTGAGCCCATCTATGTGATTGACGGTACCATTGCTACCGCTTCGGCCATCAATATGGACGATGTGGAGAGCATCAACGTTCTCAAAGGCCCCTCCGCTACCGCCATGTACGGTTCCCGTGGTGCCAACGGTGCTGTGATTGTGACCACCAAGAAAGCTCAGGAAGGTAAGACCATGCTTGAGTTCTCCCACACCACGGCTGTTGAGACCTATTATAATCATATCGCACTGAACGACCTCTACGGTGGTGGTTCCATGACCGCCGGCCTCACCAAGGCCGCTGCCTCCGCTGCCGATCCCTATGCCACGGACTGGACCTCTCCTACTTTCCTGTTCGGTAACGACTGGGGTGAGTACGATCTGGGCGACGGCACCTACGCCATGGACTACTATTCCGACGAAAACTGGGGTCCCCGCTACGACGGGACCACCCTGGTCCGTTCGGCCCTTTCCTGGGATCCTACTTCTCCCAAATATGGTCAGGCCGATACTTGGCAGGCTCGTCTGAAGATGTCTGACCTCACCCGTGCCGCCTGGTCCAACACCACCAACATCGCCTTCTCCAAGTCCACCAAGGGTCTGAGCACCCGTGTGTCCTTCACCAATGTGGACCGTCAGGGCGTTATGTACAACTCCAAGGCTATCCGCCGTTCCTTCAGCATCGCCACCACGGTGAAGCCCACCAACTGGCTCACCGCCGACTTCAGCTACCGCTATCGTTTCCGCGAGAACCGCAACGCTGCAACGGAAGGTTACAGCGCCGACGGTAACGTGGTTTGCGACTTCGTACAGTGGGGCCAGACCAACGTAAACATTGCTGAATACAAGGACTGGCAGCGTCCGGACGGTTCCTGGCGCACCTGGAACATCGTGGATCCTACCGACCTTTCGGCCAACTTCCACGACAACCCCTATGCTACCCTGTATAACTACAATAGCAAGTCCACCTTCAACTATCACCTCATTTCCGCTGACGTGTATGCATCCCTGCCCGGCAATGTCCGCATCGGTGCCCGTATCAACAACTACATCAACGCCCGTCAGTATGAGGCCAAGCACGGAACCGGTTCCATCAACTGGACTTCTTCCTTCCGTACTTATCACGCTCAGGACAACGACTTCACCGCTCAGGGTTATGTGACCTACGGTGGTCAGTTCGTAGACAACAAGCTCTCCATCGAGGCCGCTGCCTTTGCCGAGACCCGTCAGTACGACTATCGTTACCTGAACAGCACCACCAACGGTGGCCTGTCCGTGATTGACTACTACAACCTGAAGGCTTCTACCAGCACCTATTCCACCAACAACGACGAGTCCCACTTCAAGACCCGCTCCTTCTTTGGTACGGCTACCATCGGTTGGGACGACGTTGTCTACTTGGACGGTTCCATCCGTTATGACCTGGATTCCCGCCTCCCTGCCGACAACAACGGTTATCTCTATGGCGGTGGCTCCCTGTCCTTCATGCCCAGTAAGCTCATCAACGCCCACTGGCTCAACTACTGGAAGATCCGTGGTTCCCTGGCTCAGGTAGGTTCCACCGTGAGCGCTTACCAGATCTATCCCACCTACACCATCGGCACCAAGAAGAATGGCCAGACCACCATGTATGAGCCTTCTACCCTCAAGAACGAGCATGTGCTTCCTACCATCTCCACTTCCTTCGAGGTTGGTACCGAATTCAAGATGTTCAACAACCGCTTCTACGGTGATGTGAACCTCTACCTCAAGAACACCCGCAACGACATCATCGATGCCAATGTGCTTCCTCAGTCCGGTTATTCTTCCCGTAAGATCAACGCCGGTCTGGTGCAGAACAAGGGTATTGAAATCATGGTGGGTGGCGCCCCCGTTTCCACCAAGAACGTAACTTGGAATGTGAGCGCCAACTTTGCCAAGAACGTGAACTCCCTGGTAGAACTCACCGATCCCAACGTGACCGATGAAGAGTACACCATCTACTGGACCAAGTTCTATTATCCTTGGTACAACAAGGCCATCGAGGGTCAGCCTATCGGTGTTATCACCTCCGGCGCCCGTTGGGCCAGGAATGAGGCCGGTCAGTATATCCTCCAGGCCGGTAACGCCTCTTGGGGTGATGTGCGTCCCACCTATGACCTCGGTCCCGAGAAGGTGGTTGGCAATGTACAGCCTAAGTTCACCGGCGGTTTCTCCACCGATATCCGCATTAAGAACTGGACGCTGAGCGCTTCCCTGGATTACCTCGTGGGTGGTAGCCTCGTTTCCTGGACCAACATGTGGGGTACCGGTTCCGGTGTGTTCGCTTCCACGGCCAAGGTTAACAACCGCGGCGTCAACGAGCGTGAGCCCGTTGCTGTAGGCGGTGGTGTTTATATGGAAGGTGTAGACAAGGACGGCAACCCTATGAGCGGTTACGTTGATGCCTACAACTACTATCACTACAAAGCTTACTACGATTGCGATGCTTGGATATACGACCGTACCTATGTGAAGCTCCGTGAGCTCTCCCTCAAGTATCAGCTCCCTGAGAAGTTCCTCAAGAACCTGGGAATCGGTATCACCAAGGCCAGCATTGCCTTTGTGGCCACCAACCCTTGGCTCATCTATTCCGCCTGCCCCAACCTGGATCCTTCCGAAATCGCAGGTGTTGAGTACAACTACCTCGAAGGTGGTCAGGCCATGTCTACCCGCACCTTCGGTCTCACTGTCAACGTCACTTTCTAAACAGGAGGAATCAATATGAAAAAGTTCTATAATATCCTTCTCTCCGTTCTGACGGCTGCTGTCCTGTTTACCGCCTGCAAACCTTCCGATTTTGGCGACATCAACAAGGACCCCAACAACCCTTCCACGCCTTTCACCAGCTACCTGTTCACCAACGCCTGCACCTATGTGCCTTACTTTGTGCTGGGTAGCGCTACCAACGGTTACGACCCTTGGCAGCAGGAATGGCCCGGATACCTCTCCGAATCCAAGAACAACCAATACGGTCCCCTGGGTACTACTTCCCAGTATTCCACGGTGAGCACCATCTACCTCTATGCCCTCCGCAACCTCAATCAGATCATCGAGATGAACGAGGATGATGAGCAGAAAGGCCAGTCCAATGTGCTCATGTTCGGCTCCAACGGCAACCAGCTTGCTGTAGCCAAGACCCTTTCGGCCTTCTACTACATGTCCCTGACCGATATCGTAGGTCCCATTGTCTTCACCGAAGCCTTCCAGGGCAAGAGCGACGACAACTGGACGCCCAAGTACGATTCCCAGGAGACGGTTTATACCGGACTGGATGCTATGCTGAAGGAAGCTTATGGCCAGTTCAATGCCGGTGAAGCCCTGGACGGCAGCGCCGATATCCTCTTCGGTGGTAATGTTGCCAAGTGGAAGAAGTTCAACGCTTCCCTCCGTATGCTGCTGGCTATCAAGCTTTGCGACGTGGACGAGAATACCGGCAAGGCCCGCTTCGCCGCCGCCTATGCCGACGGTGGTATGACCTCCAACGCCGATAACTTCATGTACAGCTATGACGACCTCACCTGGAACCGTCTGTACTATTGGGTAAGCCCGGATTACTCCGGTGCCGGTTTCAACGCCGTTCCCAATATGTTTATTGTAGAGCAGATGAAGACCTTCAAGGACAACCGTATGTTCAAGTACTTTGACATCGAAGGTTATCGTGGCGCCCGTCCCGAGGAAAAATTCCCCCGCGACTCCTATGATTCCTTCTACGGTGTTCCTTTCGGCCTGGCCACCAATGATGCTGTGAACGCTTGGACCTCCGTATGCTGCTCCATCAACAGCAGCCTGCTGGGCATGTCCGCTACCGTTCCCGTGATCCCCGCCGCCCGTGTCCTCCTCACCGAGGCCGAAGCCGCCTACCGTGGTTGGATCAGCGCCGATCCCAAGGAGCTGTATGAGGCCGGTATCAAAGCTTCCTTCGAACAGTGGGAAGCCGAGGGTGCTGCCGCCTACATTACCAGCGACAAGGTTGCCTACAATCCTCCCGTGGGTCTGGAGCAGATTGCTCTCCAGCGTTGGATTGCCAGCTATATGTCTGATGGTGTAGAGGCCTGGTCCGACTGGCGCCGTCTGGACATCCCCAAGATGCCCGTAGGTCCCGGTGCAGCCGACAGCGGCAACACGCACTATCCTTATCGTCTGGGCTTCTACACCGATACCGATGTGGCACTGAACCCCGCCAACTACGCCGAGGCTGTTAAGCAGCTCCGTGGTGGAAAGGACGACGTGACCAGCCGTGTATGGTGGGATGTGGCCGCCAACGAAGAAGGCGTTCTCACCGATGCCCAGTGCACGCCCCCTACCTTGTAGGAATTTACTTTTGCCCTGTTACAGAGAATACAGATTTGTTAAACAAAATATTGATATGATCTGTAGCCCCCGGAGCGAGTCGCGAGACCCGCTCCGGTTTTTTTATCCCAGAGGAGGGAAAGTGGCCCGGCTGCAGATACCGGGCATGCATTGTTCAAGGGCGGCAAGAACCTGCTTGGGCGTGTAGCCCTGGCGCAGACCCAGAAGCACGGTGTCGTCTCCGGCGAGGGTTCCCAGAATGGAGTCGGTGGGGTGCTGGTCCAGATAGGTGGCCACGGCGGCGGCATAGCCTTCCAGGGTCCGGATTACGGCCAGCGGGAAGGAGATTTCCACCCGGATGATGCCGTTGACAACAGACGGAGAAGCCGCCTCTTTGGTTACGGTCTGGGGAAGACGGTATCCCTCTCCCGGGAGTTTGCGGATACGAAGGGCCTTGAGGTCACGGGAAAGTGTGGCCTGCGTGGTGGTAATGCCGCGCTCGCTCATTTTGGCGATAAGTTCTTCCTGACTGAAGATGGTTTCCTTGCCCACAATTTCCAGCAGGGCCGACTGGCGGGATTTGATGTTCTGCATAGCTTGGTTCTTTTTGCAGTACAAAGATAGTGAATAAAAATGAATATATACGAATAAAATAACAAATTATACAAAAAATTCTCAAAAAATTTGCATATCTCATTTATTCTGTGTTCCTTTGCAGCGGTTAGTTCAGTAGTGTATTCTAAATATATTCACAATGAGAGTGCTTAAATTCGGCGGAACCTCAGTGGGAAGCGCCCAGCGTTTCAAGGAGGTAGCACGCCTTATCTCCGCCGGAAAGAAGGATATCGTGGTTTTATCGGCCATGTCCGGCACCACCAATACCTTGGTAGAAATAGCCGGCTATCTGTACAGCCGCAACCAGGACGGAGCCAGGGACACCATCGCATCCCTGCATGCAAAGTATAACGGTGTCATCAAGGAACTGCTTTCCCAAAAAGAAAGCAAGGAGAAGGCACAGGCCTACATTGACGGCGTCTTCAAGGCCCTTTCGGACATCACCGAGGAGCCCTTTGGCGATATTCAGGAGCGGATTATCCTTTCCAAGGGAGAACTCATGTCCACCTTCCTCATGACCACCTATCTGGAAGAGCAGGGCGTGAACGTCAGGCTGCTGCCGGCCCTCTCCTTCATGAGAACCGACGCCCAGGGAGAACCCGACCTGGAAGCCATCAAAGGCCTTCTGGCCCAGCTCCTGGAAAAAGAGAAAGGGGCCGATTTATACATCACCCAGGGTTACATCTGCATGAACGCCCGCGATGAAGTGGACAACCTCCAGCGCGGCGGCTCGGACTATTCGGCCTGTATCATCGGTGCTGTAGCGGGAGCCCAGGAGATTCAGATTTGGACCGATATCGACGGCCTGCACAACAACGATCCCCGTGTTGTGGAGAATACCTCGGCCGTTCGTCACCTTCATTTTGACGAAGCAGCCGAGCTGGCTTATTTCGGGGCCAAAATCCTGCACCCCACCTGCATCCTTCCCGCCCGGTATGCCAATATCCCGGTGCGCCTTCTGAACACCATGGAACCGGAGGCTCCGGGTACCCTGATTGACAGCGTTCCCGATGCGGGTGTCATCAAAGCCGTGGCCGCCAAGGACAACATCGTGGCCATCAAAATCAAGTCGTCCCGCATGCTGCTGGCCCACGGTTTCCTGCGCAAAGTCTTTGAAATCTTTGAGACCTACCGTACCCCCATCGATATGATTTGCACCTCGGAGGTGGGTGTGTCCCTGACCATTGACGACACCCGTTACCTCAGCGAGATTGTGCACGACCTCAAGAAGTACGGCACCGTGTCGGTAGACCTGGACATGTGCATCGTGTGCGTGGTGGGCGATATGGACTGGGCCAACTGCGGTTTTGAGACCAAGGTCATGAACGCCCTCAAAGCCATTCCGGTGAGAATGGTTTCCTATGGCGGCAGCAACTACAACATCTCCCTCCTGGTAAGGGAAGAAGACAAAGTGGCTACGCTTCGTTCTCTAAGTCAAACTCTCTTTGGATGATGGATACTTTGTTAAAAGGCTGTGGAACGGCCATGTTTACCCCTTTCCGTCACGGAGAGGTTGACGTAGAGGCCCTGGTTGCCACTACCAAACGCCAGGTGCAGGCGGGCATCGATTTCCTGGTTCCCCTGGGAACAACGGGAGAGACGCCTACCCTGTCCAACGAAGAAAGGCTCCTGGTTTTCCATACCGTAAAAGAGCACGCCGCCGGCCACCCGGTGGTGGTGGGTGTGGGAACCAACAGTGTGCATGGCACGCTGGCCAATATGGAACTGCTGAAGGAGGCCGATGCCTATCTGGTAGTAGTGCCTTTCTACAACAAACCTCCGCAGCGCGGCATCTACGCCTATTTCAAGACCCTGGCCGAGACCACCGACAAGCCCATCATTCTGTACAATGTACCGGGCCGGACGGGAACCAACTGCGAGGCCGAAACCACGCTGGCCCTGGCCCACGATGTCCCCAATATCGTGGCCGTGAAAGAGGCCTCCGGAAACCGGGCCCAGATCCAGAAGATCATCGAAGGCGCTCCGGCCGGATTCAGCGTGCTGTCCGGTAACGACGACGATACCCTGGCCGTGATGCGTATGGGTGGCCACGGCGTGGTGTCGGTGGCTTCCAATGTAGCCCCCATGGAGATGGCTCTGTTTGTGCACGCCACCCAGAGTGGGGATTGGAAGAGGGCCGAAGAACTTAACAACCGCATGAGCGCTCTGTTCAAAAACCTCTTTGTAGAACCCAACCCCATCCCCGGCAAAGTGGCCATGGCCCAGCTGGGACTCATGGAAAACAGCCTCCGTCTGCCGCTGGTGACGGCCCTTGAATCTACGGAGGTCTTAATGCAACAAACCCTGAATCAACTTTGGGCATGATTAAAGTGATTATCAGCGGCTACGGTCGCATGGGACATATGATTGAGAAGGAGCTCCAAAACAGGGGCATCCAGCTGGTGGAAGCCAGCGAGAACATTACGGCCACGGATCCGGATGTGGCCAGAGAATGCGTCTGTATAGATTTTACAACCCCGGAGGCCTTCAGGTCCAACTACGCTTTCATCGCCCGGCATTTCAAAGCCGCGGTGGTGGGTACTACGGGCTGGAATGACATACAGGCCGATGTCCGCCGCGCCTTCGAAGAGGCCGGCACTCCTCTTATCTATGCCTCCAACTTCTCCCTGGGCGTGAACGCCCTTTTTGCGGCTGCCGCTAAAGCATCGGCCCTTCTCAGAGGCGCCGGCTATGAGCCTTCCATTGAGGAAATCCACCATATCCACAAGCTGGATGCCCCCTCCGGAACGGCCATCACGCTGGGAAGTCTGGTGGAGAAAGCCCTGGGAGAAAAGCCGGTTATCTCTTCGGTTCGCGAAGGAGAGGTGCCCGGCATCCACACACTTACCCTAAAATCCGACTGTGACGAACTCACGCTTAAACACGAAGCGTTTTCCCGCGAGGGACTGGCCAAAGGAGCTGTGGTTGCAGCTTTGATGACCGAAGGACTCCAAGGAGTTCATGAGTTTAGTGAATTGTTGTAAATTTGTAAGGATTATGGAAAAAATCAGAGTAGCCATCGTTGGCTACGGAAATATTGGTCAATATACGTTGGAAGCTATTGAAACCTCTCCCGACATGGTTTGCGTGGGAGTGGTCCGCCGGGTGCCCTCCAAGGATGGTTTCCCGGAGCTGGCTCCTTATCCGGTAGTCTCGGATATCCGGGAGTTGGGAAAGGTGGATGTGGCCATCCTTGCCACCCCGTCCCGCCTGTGTGAGGAGTACGCCAAGAAGTATCTGGCCCTGGGCATTAACACCGTGGATTCGTTTGACATCCATACCTCTATAGTAGAGTATCGCAACGCTTTGATGCCCCTTGCCAAGCAGAATGGCGCCGTGGCCATTATCTCGGCCGGCTGGGATCCGGGTTCCGATTCTATTGTCCGTGCCCTGATGGAAAGCATGACCCCCAGCGGTCTTTCCTATACCAACTTCGGCCCCGGACGCTCCATGGGACATTCCGTATGCGCCCGCTCCAAGGCCGGTGTAAAGGATGCCCTTTCCATGACCATCCCCACCGGAGAAGGCATTCACCGCCGCATGGTGTATGTGGAACTGGAAGAAGGCGCCCGTCTGGAAGATGTGACGGAGGCTATTACTTCCGACCCCTATTTTGCCCACGACGAGACCCACGTGATTCCGGTAGAGAGCGTGAACGCCATCAACAATGTGGCCCACGGCGTGAACCTGGTCAGAAACGGTGTGAGCGGAAAAACACACAACCAGTTCTTTGAGTTTAACATGAAAATCAACAATCCGGCCCTCACCGCCCAGATTCTGGTGAATGTGGCGCGTGCCTCCCTAAAGCAGCAGCCGGGTTGCTATACCACTATTGAGATTCCGGTCATCGACATGCTCTACGGAGACCGTGAGAAGCTGATCGGAAGCCTGGTTTAATTTGTATTAGAAATGAGAGTAGCCATTGTAGGAGCAAGCGGAGCCGTAGGACAGGAGTTCCTCCGCATTCTGGCCCAAAGGAATTTTCCCATGGACGACCTCGTACTCTTCGGGTCCGAGCGTTCTGCGGGAAGAAAGTATGAGTTCCGGGGAAAGGAGTATGAAGTGAAACTGCTTCAGCACAACGACGATTTCAAGGATATCGACATTGCCTTTACCTCGGCCGGAGCCGGAACTTCCAAGGAGTTCGCAGAGGATATCACCAAGTACGGATGCGTAATGATTGACAATTCCAGCGCCTTCCGTATGGAGGAGGATGTTCCCCTGGTGGTGCCGGAATGCAATGCAGAGGACGCCCTGGTGCGCCCCCGCGGCATCATTGCCAACCCCAACTGCACTACTATCTTAATGGTAGTGGTTCTCCAGCCCATCGAGCGGCTGAGCCACATTCGCCGTATTCGCGTGAGCTCTTACCAGAGCGCCAGCGGCGCCGGCGCTGCAGCCATGGCCGAACTGGAGCAGCAGTACCGCGAGATAGTGGAGACCGGCTCCGTGAAGACCGTGAGCAAGTTCCCCCACCAGCTGGCCTACAATGTGATTCCCCAGATTGACAAGATGACGGAGAACGACTATACCAAAGAGGAGATGAAGATGTTCAACGAGACGCGCAAGATCATGCACAGTGATGTGCGCACCTCGGCCACCTGTGTCCGCGTTTCCTCCTTGCGTTCCCACTCCGAGTCGGTTTGGCTGGAGACCGAGAAGCCCCTGGAGATTACAGATATCCGCAAAGCCCTGGCAGTGGCCCCTGGCGTAACCCTGGAGGACGACCCTCAGAACTATGTCTATCCCATGCCGCTGGAATCGGCCGGTCAGGACAACGTATATGTTGGCCGCATCCGCAAGGATTTGGCCGAGGATAACGGGATAACGCTTTGGCTTACCGGAGACCAGATTCGCAAAGGTGCGGCCCTCAATGCCGTTCAGATTGCCGAATATCTCCTCGAGAAGGACGAAAGGTTTAAGTAGTTGGCACTCTTCTTCCTTTTCTGCTAAAAAATTCGTAAATTTGCGCCGCATCCAAGATGTGACGCAAATTTTTTAATACTATAACATTATGCAGATCGTATCCGTATTCGGTAGAGAGATCCTGGATTCCCGCGGAAATCCTACCATCGAAGTTGAAGTTACCCTTGATTCCGGTTTTGTTGGTGTTGCTGCCGTTCCCTCCGGCGCATCCACCGGTGAGAATGAAGCCCTCGAGCTCCGCGATGGAGACAAGAAGCGCTACGGCGGTAAGGGCGTTCTCAAGGCCGTTGACAATGTGAACAAGGTGATTGCCCCCGAAATCATCGGCATGGACGCTACTCAGCAGCGCGCCATCGATAAGGCCATGATCGAGCTGGACGGCACCGCTACCAAGAGCAAGCTGGGCGCCAACGCCATCCTGGGCGTTTCCCTGGCCGTTGC
>Ga0310696_10008605_pt1 | contig 11895 bp, 6 predicted proteins | sample AusTroGonzalo_MG_4_FD_203885 | JGI IMG/M metagenome (GOLD analysis project Ga0310696, IMG submission 203885) | Bovine rumen microbial communities from tropical cattle in Woodstock, Queensland, Australia - Gonzalo_02 (v2) (version 2) | ecosystem: Host-associated > Mammals > Digestive system >... | reverse complement strand
GCAGAAGCTCGTCGAGGCGAAGGAAAAAATCAGCCGCATGCAGAGCGACCTGGACCGCCAGGCCAATCAGCGCAACCAGAAGATGCAGCAGAACGAGCAGCGCATCAAGCAGCAGCAACAGCAGCTCCAGCAGAAGCAGAGCGAGCTGGACCGCCGCATCAACGACAACGACAACACCCGATTGAACCTACAGAAGCAGCTCGATCTGGTGGAACAGAAGAAGAAGGAGGCCGATGCCCGCATTGCCGAAGGCCGCAAGATGCTGGAGCAGATTGCCGGGCTGAGCGCTGAAGAGGCGAAGAAAAACCTCATCGAGGGTCTGAAGGATGAGGCAAAGACCGAAGCTGCAAGCTACATCAACGAAATCATGGACGATGCACGCATGACAGCCAACAAGGAGGCCAAATCGATCGTGATTAAGACCATCCAGCGTGTCGCCACGGAAACCGCCGTCGAGAACTCGGTGACCGTCTTCCACATCGATTCGGACGAGGTGAAGGGTCGCATCATTGGTCGCGAAGGTCGCAACATCCGTGCTCTGGAAGCTGCCACCGGCGTGGAGGTTGTGGTGGATGACACCCCCGAGGCCATCGTTCTCTCTTGCTTCGACCCCGTGCGCCGCGAGATTGCTCGCCTGGCCCTGCACCAGCTGGTGCTCGATGGACGCATCCATCCTGCACGCATCGAGGAGGTGGTGGCCAAGGTGAAGAAGCAGCTCGAAGAGGAGATCATCGAGACCGGCAAACGCACCTGTATCGACATGGGCGTGCACGGCCTGCACCCCGAACTCATCCGAATGATCGGCAAGATGAAGTACCGTTCGTCGTACGGTCAGAACCTTCTGCAGCACGCTCGCGAGACAGCCAACCTTTGTGCCATCATGGCCACCGAACTTGGCCTGAATGTGAAGAAGGCACGCCGCGCCGGCTTGTTGCACGACATCGGCAAGGTGCCTGATGACGAACCCGAACTGCCGCACGCCCTGCTTGGCGCAAAGATCGCCGAGGAGTACAAGGAGAAGCCCGACATTGTCAATGCCATCGCTGCCCACCACGAGGAGTGCGAAATGACGTCGATCATTGCACCCATTGTGCAGATCTGCGATGCCATCTCGGGAGCCCGACCAGGTGCCCGCCGCGAAATCGTGGAAGCCTACATCAAGCGCCTCAACGATCTGGAGAACCTGGCACAGTCGTACCCGGGCGTCATCAAGTCGTACGCCATCCAGGCAGGTCGCGAACTGCGTGTGATTGTAGGTGCCGACAAGATCAGTGACGCCGAGGCCGAGAAGCTTTCGACCGATATCGCCCGCAAGATACAGACCGAGATGACCTACCCCGGACAGGTGAAGATCACCGTGATTCGCGAAACACGTTCGGTGGCATACGCGAAGTAAGGTCGTGTCGTCATGAGGTTTTAGGTTATGGCAAAAAAGGAATTCGAATACATCGACGCCATAGAACCATACGAGGTTTTCCAGTCGGAACCCTGCCCGAAGGATTCGGACAACTGCCGAAGCCACACGCAGATTTGCCGACAGAACAAACCCCAGATGGTCTATGACTATATGGACGATGCCCCGGAGTTGGTCGGTGAGTGCCCGTATGTGGAGGTTCAATTCAAGAACACCCGCAAGGGATACTACCTCAATTCCGAAGGACTGGACCTGCACAAGGGCGACATCGTGGCAGTGGAGGGTAATCCCGGACACGACATCGGTGAGGTGACTCTCACCGGCTATCTGGTGCACCTGCAGATGAAGAAGAGCAACTTCCACTTCGATTCGCCGGATGCCCAGAAGAAGGTGTTCCGCCATGCCCGCGAGAACGACATGCAGCGCTACTACGAGGCGAAGGCCCGCGAACACGAAACGATGCTGCGCAGCCGGCAGATTGCCGAAGGTCTGGGACTGGAGATGAAGATCGGCGACGTGGAGTTCCAGGGCGATGGGCAGAAGGCTATCTTCTACTACATCGCTGACGGACGCGTCGATTTCCGACAGCTCATCAAGGATCTGGCTGCCGCCTTCAAGATCCGCATCGAGATGAAGCAGATCGGCGCTCGCCAGGAGGCGGGACGCATAGGCGGCATCGGCCCATGCGGGCATGAACTGTGTTGCGCCAAGTGGCAGACACGGTTCCAGTCGGTAGGCACGGCAGCCGCGCGATTCCAGGATCTTTCGCTCAATCCGCAGAAGCTGGCCGGACAATGCGCCAAGCTGAAGTGTTGCCTCAACTACGAGGTGGACTGCTACATGGAAGCCGCGAACGAGATTCCAGCCAAGGACATCGTGCTCTACACCGTCGGTGGCGAATGGCATCTCTTCAAGGTAGATACGCTGGCACGCAAATGCACTTATTCGTCGGGAAGGGATGGCGGCTTCAATCTGGTGACCATCTCTGCACAGCGTGCATTTGACGTATATCATCAGAACAAGCGCGGCGAGAAGCCCGAACGGCTCGACATCGACGAGGGTACCACGACGACCAGTCCGGAATTTACCGATGGCGTAGGCGACGAGGCGCTCAATCGCTTTGACAAATCGAAGAAAAAGAAAAAGCGCGCTAACAAGAACCGCAATAATGACAGCAAACCGCAGGACAATCAGGGCAATGCTCCGACTGGCAATGGTGCCAATGATGGCGATGGCGGCCCTGATGATGAGCGCATGCCAAAGCCACGAGGACGGAACTGATCCTGCCTACAACGTGATTGTCGATGTCAACATGCTCGGATGGAATGCCGGCGATACCCTGTTCTTTCCGATTCATGTCACCAATCCTTCAACCATACGCGACCCCATCGTGCAGGGCATACCCTACCAGGTGGGCTACAGTATTCGCATGTCGGCCGACTATCGATTCACACGAGTGCCCATGCAGCTCATCGTCCAGCAGACCGACACGACGGGGGGGCATGAGCACATCGTGCGAAATGTGATGCGCAAGCATATCGCCCCTGCCGTTCGCGATACGCTGGGTCATCCCCTCGGTCCCAGCTGGGGCTCGCTGATCGACTACGACAACTACATCGAAAATCTGATCATCAGTTTCGACTCGACAGGCACTTATCGCATGATGCTTATCCCTGACCTGAGGAACGTGAAAAGTTTCGTGGGGCTCTCGGCAATCGGCATCACATTATCCAAACAATACTGATTACCGCATAGTTCGCATATTGTCTGATTATCAAATGAGACAATGTGCGAAATATTATTTTTCTAAAAAAATACTGCCGATGGTGCAAGGTTTTGAAACTTTCGGCATTTATTTATCAAGAGATAACTCCTGCGCTTTAGCGCGAACCCGTTTACAGCCTTCAGAAACTATAGATTCATAATATATATAATATGTCCAAAAAAGGCATTTTCCTCAGTTGGTTATTCCTCCTACCCCTTGCCTTCCCTTCGTCTGTCAAGGCACAAACTTTCGAGCAATACCTTCAGGCAGCGGGCGACCATGCAGCCCTCTACCAGGGACGCATCGAACCAGGCTTTGCACAGATTGCCTGGAGCGACGATCCCTATTGGGATGGCAAGGATTTCGTGCCAGGAGACATTTGCTTCGAAGGGAGGCTCTATCGGAACGTCGGGATTCGTTTCGACATCTATCGTAATTGGGTAGCGGTGATCACTCCCGTCAAGGGAGGGGCGATACTTCCCGACCAGGACAAGATCGAATACTTTGTCATCGATGGCAAGCTCTTTGTCCGCTTCGACGGGTTCTTTTGCCAAATCCTCGAGCAAGGTAAGCATGTAGCTTTGATCCATCGCAGGGTCAAGACCCGTTCAAGCGACATCATCAAGGACATGCACACGATTCACAACTTGATTACTACGGATGACTATTTCCTGTTCGCACCCGATTCGGAACCGCTGAAAATCAAGAATATCAAAAGCATCATCGAGGCATATCCGCAGTTCAAGCAGCCTTTGCGCGAAAACAGCCGCAAGGCCCGACACAAATACAAAGACAAGTTTCTCGCGACGAGCCTAAGCGAAGATGTGGCCTATCTGGACCAATTGCTCACCTCGTCGGGGGTTACTGCAACGATTGGAGATCTTTCGAACATGAAGGATCTTTCTGACCTGGCAGGCTCGGGGGATGCCACCCCCGCCTATGGCCCTTCTATACTTCAGGGCTCTTCACCCATCACGGCTCCTGATTCAATCTTCACCAATGAGTCCGTGGAAGTGAAAGCCTATCAAGCTTATCTTGGCGACAACAAGCCGCAATATGAAGAAGAGGAGACCTATTACGAGTCGGACATCTTCGCAGACCTCGAACCCATTCGTGAGGACCACATCCTCGACGAAGTCACCGTGCGCGGCTTCCTGCAGAAGGTCAACAACGCACAGGTAGGCATGGAAAAATTCCGTCCCGCACAGCTTCGCAACATCCCGCTGGCGCTGGGCGAAGCCGACGTGATGAAGGTGGTGCAGACACTCCCCGGTGTGAAGACCATGGGCGAAGCATCGAGCGGCTTCAATGTGCGAGGCGGTGCCGCCGACCAGAACCTCATCCTGCTCAATGGCAACACCGTCTTCAATCCGATGCACATGTTCGGCATCTTCTCGGCATTCAATAGCGATATGATTGGCGAAACCGAGCTCTACAAGAGCGGCATCCCCACGCAATATGGCGGACGCATCTCCTCGGTCATGGACATCCACAACCGCACTGCCGACTGGAAGGAGTTTCATGGGTCGGCAAGCATCGGACTCGTCACCAGCAAAGCCACCCTCGAAATACCCATTGTCGATGACCATGCCACTCTTCTCTTGGGCGGACGCTCGACCTATAGCGACTGGATGCTGAAAATGATCCCCGAAAAGAGCGGCTACCGCGACGGCAAAGCCGGTTTCTGGGACGTGAGCGCCACCCTCGCCACAGCCATCAATCGCAATCAGCGTATCAACACCTATTTCTATTTCAGCAACGACCGCTTCTCGTTCTCGGAGTTCGACAAATACGGTTACACCAACCTCAACGGCTCTATCGAATGGAAGAGTCGTTACAACGATCGGGTGAACTCCAGCCTTTCGATAGGCATGGACCACTACGACTACTACAACGAGGAAAAAGAGATGGTGTATGAGGCTGCACGCCTATCGTTCGACATCAACCAATGGTTCGCACGCGCCAATGTAAACATCAAACTCAACGATGACCACGAACTGCAGACGGGTATCCACACGCAGTATTATCTGGTCAACCCCGGCACCTACGAACCCATCGGCGAGGATTCGTTTATCGCCTACACGGAGCTCGATCAGGACAAGGCCATCGAGTCGGCAATCTTTGCCGAAGACACCTGGCAGTTATTACCCCAACTGAAGCTCATAGGCGGCCTCCGATACAACCTCTTCAATGCCCTGCGCGATGGCAAGACCCACACCTACCACTCGCCCGAAGTTCGCCTGTCGGCAAGCTACAAGCTCAACGAAGACCAGTCGGTCAAAGCCAGCTTCAACACAATGCACCAGTTCATCCACAAGGTTTCGAACACCAGCATCATGTCGCCCACCGATACCTGGACGCTCAGCAACTCGAAGATCAAACCTCAGGACGGATGGCAGGTGGCAGCAGGCTATTATTACCAGACTCATAATGCCGAGTACGAGATCAATGTCGAGGCTTACTACAAGCAGATGAACAACTACCTGACCTATCGTAGCGCAGGCAAGTTGCTTATGAATCCCGACCTTGAGAACGATGTTGTAGGCGTCCATGGACGCGCCTACGGCGTGGAACTCCAGCTCAAGAAGGATGTCGGAATGCTGACTGGTTGGGTGAGCTACAGCTATTCGCGCACCGAGCTCCAGCAGGACAATGCCCCTTCTGCCTTGGCTATCAATGGTGGCGAATGGTTCCCGGCCGAATACGACCGCCCGCACGAACTCAAGTTTGTAGGCAACTACAAGTTCACCCACCGCTACAGCCTTTCGATGAACCTCGACTATAGCACGGGTCGAGCCACCACAATCCCGGCCGGCCAGTACTACAACTATCAGCAGGGCTACCTCCTCCCATTCTACACCAAACGAAACGATTATCGTATGCCCGATTATTTCCGCGTCGATGCCTCGTTCAACATCGAGCCTTCTCACCACCTCACTGCGCTGACCCATTCCTGGTTCTCCATCGGCTGCTACAACGTCCTGGCCCGCAAGAATGCCTATTCGATCTATTATCTTGCCCAGTATGGTTCCATCCAAGGCTACAAGCTCTCCATCTTCGGCGCTCCCATCCCCTTCGTTTCCTACAATATCAAGTTCTGACCTATGCGCACGTACATATATTATATAATTATTGCCACGTTGTTGTGCTGCTCCTGTATCGATGAGTACGAGGCAGACCTTCCTTCGTCGGATACCCATATCCTTTGTGTTGAAGGCACCATCCGAAGCAATACCGAGTGCACCTTCTACCTTTCGCATGGCATTCCGATCAAACTTGACGACGATGAGATCTACGACGGCTTCGCAATCTGGGATGCTGAAATTGCCGTGCATGGATCAGACGGCCAAATATGGCAAGGCCATAACATCTTCGAAGGTTTTACAGGCTCTACCTACGACAAATACAATGGCTATGGCGGCTTTGGATTCATGTCAGGCACTTACGTGGTCCCTGTCGGGCAACTCGACCCGTCCACTGAATACTGGCTCGAAATAAACTGGAATGACAACACCTACATCTCCAAGCCCCAACTGCCGCTCCCAACGCCCGAGATTCAAGACCTCAAATGGGAAATGTCACTCGATGGACAATATGTCAATATCATGGTCACTCCTGCCCCCACCGATACCAAGGAGCAGTATTACCGATGGAGCTACGAAGAGACCTGGGAAGTGCATACACCCTTGGTTGCCTTTTACGAATACGTTCCCGAACAGGACTTAATCTTACCCGTTAACAACTACCTCAATGTTGGATGGGTCCATGCCAACGGACGCTTTTCCAAACTTGGCAGCAACGAAAACTATCAGGATGGGCAGATAAACAACCTTGTGGTTTATCAAGTTCACAAGGATGAGGATCGGTTCGTCTATCGATATTACACACGAGTCTATCAGACGGCCATCACCCGCGAAGAATATGAATACGAGAACCTCTCTCGTCAGCTCAGTTATGAGATGGGCGGTCTCTTTACCCCACAGCCTTCCGCCTTACCCACCAACATCGAATGCAAGACAGCCAACCTACAGGCCATCGGTTATATCGGAGTAAGCCTCAACACCACTTCGGCCCACGTCTATGCGAATCGAAATGCAGTAAACCACGTGGATATGCGCGTTGTGCAAATGGCCGAAGATGACTATCTGCTTCAAGCGCCTTGGCTCCAGCTTTGGCAATGGGGATGGCGCGTCTATGAATATATCGTTGGAAGTCCTTTCCCTCCCACTTGGACTCGCCGCTGGTGTGTAGATTGCACCGACCCCTCTTGGGGAGCCTCCCTCGAGCGTCCCTCTTTCTGGGTAGATAAAGAAGAATAATAAAACGAAAAAATGCCACGTATAACCTTCCTTCTCCTAACACTGACGCTGCTCCTCGGCTCCCTGACGTGCCAGGCAGCCGAACGTGCCCTTGCCCTCACTGACAAGGAGCTTTATATGACAGGCGAACGACTACACATCAGCGTCTGCATCCTCGACGACGACCTGCGCCCCTCCTCCCTGAGTCGTGTGGCTTATGTTGAGATTTCCGACACCTATCGCCTCTGTGCTCAAGGCTTGGTATCGCTCGACCACGGACGCGGCTGGGCCGACATCGCCTTGCCGGCATCGATGCACAGCGGCAACTATCTGCTCACGGTCTATACCCGTGCCATGCGAAACCTCGACCTTACCAGCGATGACGCACTCTTTTCCAAGGTCATTTCCATTGTCAACCCGACTCACGTGTCGCGTGCCGACAACATCGTCTTTCTTCCCAATGACAGCATCGACGAGGGTCCCGTCTTTGCCCAAGCCGTCACCCTCTCCGGCAAAGCCGGACAAGAAGTTATCCTTCCCGACAATCTCGGCGACAACCTCCTGTTCTCCTCGCTCTCGGTGATGAGGGAAGACCTTATCTCCCCCGACTACTCCACTCTGAAGCCGGCACGTCGCATGCTGACCTCCAAGCCTCAAGGTGCGACGATACTTCCCGAAACCGAAGGACATCTTGTCCTGGCTCGTCCTACCGACGCAAAATCCATCATTGCACAGACACGACTCGTCATGATAGGACACCAGAACGCCATCTTCGACGGCCAATGGCAGCCTGATGGCACCTGGCTCTACTACACCAACAACCTCTTTGGCAAACGCGCCTCTATGCTCAGCACCTACGACACCGAAGGTCGTCCCGTCCCCATGGAGTTCGTCTCGCCTTTTGTCAAGATCCTTCCCCTTTCCTTGCCTAAGCTTGAGGTAGGATGCTCCGAAGCTGACATGCAGCGCCGAGCCGAAAGTGCCCGTCGCGAACAGGACATCACCGACTGGCTTGCCCTCGATTCGATAGCCTTTAACTCCAATCTCTTGTCGGGCGAACCCCGATTCAGCTACGATTTGGACGAATACACCAAGTTCAAGAGCGTGCGTGAGATCCTTATCGAATTTGTGAAAGGTGTCAAACGCGAAAAAGTACATGGCGTCAACCAGCTCTTTACCATCGATCCCGACTTGCATATCTATTCCAAGTGGTCGGCCCTCGTGCTGCTCGATGGTATGCCCGTCTTCAACATCGATGACATCCTCGACTACGATGCCCGACTGCTCAAGTACGTCATGATCTATACCGATCGCTACACTTTCGGCAACACCATTTACGGAGGCATCATCTCGTTCATCTCGCAGAAAGGCCTGCTCTCCAACTTCAATCTCGACCGCGCATCCCACCTCGTATCCTATAGTTTTCCGCAAGACCATCCCGCCTTCATCGTCCCCTCTGACCCGCAGGCCGGCACAGTCGTCTGGAATCCCGAATACTTGGGTTCAAATGTTAAAAATACATCGTTTTCGGCACCTGAAAGTCCTGGAATTTATCGCGTCCTTCTGCAAGGTTACGATAACACAGGAAAATACGTTTCGAAGGCATTTTTGCTCGAAATTGGTGCAAAATGACCCCTTCTCGTTTCAACAAAATGTGTGATTTTTTCAACAAAAAAACAAAAATTATGTATAAAAGGACAAAAATCACCCTTTAACAATTGGCTTTTAACATTTAACAAATCTTTTAGGCATAAAAGCGACAAAAACTATAATTAATGCAAATTTCGAAAAAAAAATTATGGAATCTCTTGGGGTTCCATAATTTTTTTCGTACATTTGCACCCGAAAACCAATGGCAATTGTTAATTCCAATTGTTAATTTTCATTTTTTGGTTTTTCATTGTTAATTGAAATATTATTTAGTTCTTTTGTCAATTATTCATTATTAAAATTTATATATATGAAACACCCCCTCCTACTGACCGCCATGTTGCTGTCTGCATCATCCTTCACCAACGTCCAAGCCCAGGGATGGTCGCTTGACGATTGCATCAAGTATGCATTGGAGAACAACATTCAGGTGCAGCAAGCACAGAATTCGGTCGAAACAGCCGAGGCGGACGTCAAGTCCAGCCGTGCCGCCCTCTTCCCCTCACTCTCCTTCAGCTCTTCACAGTCTCTCGGCTTCCAGAAGATCGAAAGCCAGAGCTACTCTACGTTCGATGCCACGCAGAAGAACCCCACCTACAACGGCTCCTACAACCTGAATGCCAACATGACCCTGTTTGACGGCGGTGCCAACTGGCGCACCCTCAAGCAGAGCAAGCTCAACAAGCAGGCCTCCGAGCTCGAAGCACAACAGACGGCCAACAACATCCAAGTGCAGATCATCCAGGCCTATTATCAGATCCTTTATGCCCACGAGAGCGTGCAGACCAACGAAGAGATCGTGGCCGTGGCACAGCGCGAGCTCGACCGCACCAAGGCCAAGCTCGATGTCGGCAAGGGCACCAAGGTCGATGTAGCACAGATGGAGAGCCAGCTCCAGCAGAACATGTATAATCTGGTCAATGCGCAAAACACCGAGGCCTCCAACATCCTCTCGCTCATGCAGCTGCTCCAGCTCAATCCCGACACCGACTTCACGATCAACTACCAGGACTTTAGCGACGAGGATGTCCTCTCGGTTATCCCTCCTGTGGCTGACGCCATACTCATGGCACAAAACTATCTGCCCGACGTGAAGGCTGCTGAGGTCAACACCAAGTCGGCAGAGCTGCAGACCAAGATTGCCAAGGCCGGCTACATGCCATCCATTTCACTCAATGGCGGTGTAAGCTCCAGCAATGGTAACGTCTATAAGAACGGCTTCGGCGAACAGATCAAGGATCACATGCGCGAGAATATCGGATTGAGCGTTTCCGTGCCCATCCTCGACAACCGCCGCACACGCACCTCTATCGATCGTGCCAAGATACAGTACAGCAACGCCCTGCTCAATCAGGAGAACGCTCTGCTCAAGCTCCAGAACACCATCGCATCGCTCCACCTCGACATCCTCTCCGCTCAGTCACGTTACCAGAGCGCCATCGCCAGCGAGGCTTCTGCCAAGGAGAGCTTCGAGATGATGGAGGAACGCTACAATGTCGGCCTCGAGTCGGTCATCGACCTGCTCACCGAAAAGAACAACTACCTGCGTGCCAAGCAGGAGACACTACAGTCAAAATATACAGCTCTCATGGACCTCGAGCTCATGGACTTCTATACAGGGCAGTGACTCGAAATCATCTTCCGTCATTCCCCATCATTCCCATTACTCCCATAAAAATCCAATAACTTCCATAATAAAATGAAAACGACAATCCAAACAACCGCCCTCGGCCTTCTGTGCTGCACCCTGTTGGCAAGCTGCGGAGGCCACGACTACAAGGTGACCTACAATACCGAGCAGGTCCACAAGGGCGACATCAGCACCAGTATCACAGCCACCGGCACCATCGAGCCGGTCACCGAGGTCGAAGTGGGCACCCAGGTATCAGGTATCATCGACAAGATCTACGTCGATTTCAACAGCGAGGTAAAGAAAGGCCAGCTCATCGCCGAGCTTGACAAGACCAACCTCAAGTCGCGCCTCGCCAGTGCCAACGCACAGCTCACCAGCGCCAAGAACGAGATGGAGTACCAGCGCAACAACTTCAACCGCATGAAGGAGCTGCACGACAAGCAGTACATCTCCGACGACGAGTTCGAGTCGGCACGTCTCTCCTACGACAAGGCACGCATCTCCTACGATTCCCAGAAGCTCAGCGTCCAGGAGGCACAGACCAACCTTTCCTATGCTTACATCTATTCGCCTATCGACGGAGTGATCCTCAGTCGCGAAGTCGAGGAAGGACAGACCGTGGCCGCTTCGATGACCACACCTACCCTCTTCACCATCGCACAGGACCTCACCGACATGCGCGTTATCGCCGACGTTGACGAGGCCGATATCGGTGGCGTCAAGGCTGGACAGCGCGTCTCGTTTGCCGTCGATGCCTTCCCCAACGACAAGTTCGAAGGCCACGTCACACAGGTGCGCCAGCAGGCAACCACCTCATCCAATGTGGTCACCTATCAGGTTGTCATCTCGGCTCCTAACCCCGACCTCAAGCTCATGCCGGGTCTCACCGCCAATGTCGAAATCTTCACCCTTGAGTTGCAAGACGTGCTCTGCGTCAGCGCCAAGGCCCTTCGCTATATGCCCCGCGAGACAGCCATCATGAAAGGCGACGTCATCGAACCACCGCATTCCCGCACCAACCTCTGGTATCGCGACGGCACTACTCTCAAGGCATATCCCGTACAGACGGGTGCTTCGAACGGTGTCTTTACCCAGATTATTTCAGGTGTCAACGAGGGACAGGAAGTCATCAACG
>Ga0310696_10008604_pt1 | contig 11896 bp, 11 predicted proteins | sample AusTroGonzalo_MG_4_FD_203885 | JGI IMG/M metagenome (GOLD analysis project Ga0310696, IMG submission 203885) | Bovine rumen microbial communities from tropical cattle in Woodstock, Queensland, Australia - Gonzalo_02 (v2) (version 2) | ecosystem: Host-associated > Mammals > Digestive system >... | reverse complement strand
TCGCGTTCTCAGGGTTTGCCATTATCCAGAAATCTATATCGAACGTCGTTCTCGGCCAACCGTGAAGTGCGACGGCATACCCACCGACAAGCATGAAGTCAACTCCAGCTTTCAGCAAGCACTCTATCATATCACGATAGTCTTTATTTAGAAGATGTTCGTTCATTAACGCACTTATTATATCATATTCCCCTGATACCTGCTTTGCAGTATTGCTTAAAATTAATTTGCGAATTCCTCGCGTAGCCGCCGCGTATTATACAATATTTTCGGCTTGGCGTGTTGAGCGGTGTAGAATTTTCGCTGCCGTCCGCGCGCTAGGTACGCATTCCCAATCGAAGATCTATACGGCAATTTTAATCTTTAAGCCACGAAGAGCAGGAGAAGCAGGAGAGATTGGGAGCATAATACTCCTGTGTCTTCTGTTCTTTGTGGCCGATTTACCATTCCATTCCTGTAACCAAAATGGGTTCGAAGGTTGTTAAGAAGTAGCTGTAGATTTTTAACGCTTACTGCGTTCTTGGGGATGGACGGCAATGACGCCGCCTGAAAACAAGAAAGGAAAACAACCATGAACAAGATCATTATAACAGCAGTCGCCGCAGTAGTTGCGCTAGGAACGCTTGCGCAGGAACGTGGCAGGATGCATGCGAATCCAGAGGCGAAGCTCCATCGGTTTTCCACGACAGTAGAGAAGGAGCGTCCACAGCTCAACCAGGAGACGCACGATCTTATCGCCGCCTACCGCCGCAATCCGTCGGATGCGAACCGTGCCGCGCTGCGAGAGCATGGCTATTGACTTTGGGCGGGGCGATATGGTATCATGTAAACGTTTGTTTACACAGAGGAAGGGCAAGTGACAGAAGCAAAAGGTAAGAACGCCACCCGTGAGGCGATACTCAAAGCGGCGAAGAAGATTTTCGCGGCGAAGGGGTTCGACGCGGCGACGGTGCGCGACATCTGCAAGGAAGCGGGGGCGAACATCGCCCTCGTGAGTCGGTATTTTGGGTCGAAGCGCGAGCTATATGCCGAAGTGTGCCGCTCGCTTTTCGACGGCCTCGCCGCTCCGCTTGCACATCTCGACTCAGGAATCTCGACCGCCGAAGATTGGCGAAACAACATGCGGGAATGGATTCGCCACGCCTTGCGTCTCACGTCCGTCACGCGTTCGCCTTCGAAGGAGATAGCTGGCGTGTTCCGCCAGGAGATGTTCAATCCTTCCCCTATGCGCAAGTATTTCCACGACACGTTTACGATGCCGATGTTCAATTGCCTGAAGAGGCTGGTTGAGATGGGCGGCAGCCGTTCGGAGAAGGAGACCCTTGCGCTGATGACACGCATCTGGTCGCAGATTGCGTTTCATGTGGTGCCGGACGAAACCTGGCGCAAGCCTTTCCGCCCCGCTGGCATGCCCGGGGACAAATGGATTTTGCGCGAGGCCGAAAACATCGCGGAGGATGTCTTTCGCAAGCTTGAATTCAAAAGGTAGTCAACTTCAACACCGACTATTCTGACTAACCAAACAACCAAGAAAGGAAAACACAAATGAGCATAGCGATAAAGCCCGTCCGTTTCACCGAAAACGGCTTCATGACTCGCCCGTTCGCCCTAGGAGGAGAAGGCGCAGAAGGGCTTGACCCTGCGGTCAAGTACCGCTCCTGCCTCCAGAACTGGGTCATCGACACCGGCAGTGAGGTCATTCTCGTCGATACGGGACTCCCCGCTGAATTCCCCGAAGCGGCGGCCGATCCTGATGCAGGGATCTATCTCGGCACGAAGATCAAGACCTACCTCGAGGCGCTCGCCGACCTCGGCTACAAGCCAGAGCAGATATCGAAGATCCTCATTACGCACAAGCATGCCGACCACACGGGCGAACTACGTGCGTTTCCGAACGCCCAGATCATCTGCTCCGCGGCCGAGGCTGAATCGGACGAAATCAAGCCCTACAACCCGACCGTGGCGACGTTCTCCGACGGCGCCTATTACGAGTTCCCTGCCTCGCAGCGCATCGCGCCCGGCGTGACCTACATCTCTGCACCGGGTCACACCACGGGCAACTGCATCGTGGCGGTTGAGACGGACGGACTTTTCTATCTCATCCACGGCGATGTCACCTACACCGATGTTGCGCTCTACGAGAACAAGCTCTCCGTCGTGTTCGAGGACAAGGCCGCCGCGCGCGATACGCTTGACCGTGTCCGCGCCTTCTGCCGCGCGCGTCCGACCGTGTATCTCGGCACGCACACGCCCGAAGCACTGGAGAGCCTTGCCGAGAAGCGCGTCGTCGATCTCGACAATCCGCCTGCCATCATTCCTCCGGGCGAAATCGTCTTCAAGACCCCGACCGGAAAGTACATCTGTTCCGTCTGCGGCTATGTCTATGATCCTGCCGAGCATGACGGCGTCGCGTTCGAGGATCTCCCGTCCGACTGGGTTTGCCCGCGCTGCAAACAGCCGAAGGACAAGTACAATCGCGCATAGGCGTGAGGGGACGGGGTATTCTAAACGAAATTGCAATAGTAAACGTCAGTCTCATCCCATGGGATGAGGGAGAAGAGGTATGTCCTACCTTTGAACAACACAGATACACCTCTTTGCAAGAGTAGGCGCTACTAGAACCTGCGTTTGCTATTGCAATCGGCGCGACGGGATACTACTATCCATGTCCTGCGTTTGCGGGCGTAAATCTCGGCAGTTGCTATGAGCACGACCTAAAAATGGATATGGAACGAGTCACCGGAGACAAAGCGTATCCGTGCGGTATGTGGAAAGGACTTTCCGAAGTGCCTGCATTGCCCCGACCGCGACTATTGCTCGGTGTGCATGTGTCGCAACTTCAATGAGACGGGCGATATCTTCACTCCCGCGCAGCACTTCTGCGACGTCGCGAAGCTCAATCACCAGGTTGTGGACGAGGTGCAGGCGAAACGCATTGCGTCGATGAAGGGATAATGTGGTTTGCGACGCGCATGTGTGCATGTGTTCTTCTGGCTTACGTGGCGGCTCAACGATGAAAATCCGGCTATGACGTGGCTATGCTCTGGGATGTTCGATGGGGTCGAACTTGAAAAAAGCTCCTCTTACTTGTCTCCAACGAGTCTAATATGATATAATGGAGACATCTTAAAGGAACAAAAGGAGTCTCGTATGATTGCCAGACGAAACGAACAGAAAGAGTTAAACGATGCTTTCACCGATGAAAGGTCGCAATTCGTCGCCGTATATGGTCGGCGTCGAGTTGGAAAGACCTTTCTGGTCAAGGAAACCTTTGAAGGCCGTTTCTCATTTCGGCACACGGGGCTGGCAAATGCCGACAAAAAGCAGCAGATTGCAGCGTTCAAGAAATCGTTAAAGAAAGCTGGGATGCGGTCTTCCGCCCCGATTGCCGATTGGTATGCTGCTTTCGACCGACTTGAGGAATTGATAGAGGGGATGCCTAATGGGAAGAAGGTCATTTTCCTTGATGAGGTTCCGTGGATGGATACGGGACGTTGTGAGTTCGTTAGTGCGCTGGAGCATTTCTGGAATGGATGGGCTGATTATCGTAAAGACGTGCTATTGATAATCTGCGGATCGGCTACTTCCTGGATGATTGACAAGGTGATTCGGGATAAAGGGGGACTACACAACAGGGTGACGAGAAATATCTTTCTTGAGCCGTTTACGCTTGGAGAATGCGAAGAGTATGTGAAGTCGAGAGGATGGAAGATGTCCAGAATGGAGATTGCGGAGACCTACATGGCCTTGGGCGGAGTTCCGTATTACTGGACATTGTTGGGAAAGGGCTATAGTGTCGCTCAAAACTTTGACTTGCTCTTCTTCGATCCTCGTGCAAAGTTGAAGGACGAATTCACACTCTTGTATCGTTCCTTGTTTCGTCGTCCAGAGGGACATGTGCGGATTATTCAGACATTGGGCAGGAAGAAGGTCGGAATGACCGCTGAAGAGCTTGCCGAGGCTGGCGGCATTGCTCGAAATGGACATTTCCGTAAGATGTTGGCGGAATTGGAGCAATGTGGATTTGTTCGCAAGTACACCGGTTTCGGAAGCAAAAGGAGCGCAGCGGTTTACCAATTGATTGATAACTTCACATTGTTTTATTTCAAGTTTCTTGATGGGGAGCGAAACCTTGACGAAAACTTCTGGAAGACACACGTCTCTTCTCCTGTCATCTACAATTGGAGGGGACTTGCCTTTGAACGAGTCTGCTTGCTACATATCGCACAGATCAAGCGAAAACTTGGGATCAGCGGTGTGTCAACAAAAGTCTATGCATGGTCTGGTGCGACAATTGGAGGGAAAAGAGTCCAGATTGATCTTCTGATAGATCGTGCGGACAATGTGGTGAATGTTTGCGAGATGAAATTCTCCAATGTGGCGTATGAAATTTCAGAGGAAGAAGATATGAAACTGCAAACGCGCGCGGAGGCGTTTGCAAATGCTGTTGGCGACGGGCGGACAATCCATTTGACAATGGTCACTTCAAGAGGGCTTGTCCCGAATGCATATTCGAGAAATGTCCAGTCGCAGGTTGTGCTGGATGATTTGTTTGCTTCTTAGGCATGAACGGTGACATGATATATGATGCGCATGTCCATGTAGGGTATTATTCGCGTCTCGGGAGTAGGGAGCCGTTCTACTATTCGCCGCGTCGAGTAGCGGGAGTGTTGCGCCGATGCGGTGTCGAGAACTTCATTGTTTCGGGGCTAACAAGTGCATCTGGTGTGGTTCGACGAGCACAGGGCCGGCCTGCCCATTCAGTCCAAGCGGGCGGCACGAAAGATAGCTGTTTGAATATTTCGCATTCGCGGACGCGATTGCCGCAGCGTTGCGCTGGCGGACGGGGCATGGTATGCTTCGCCGTTGTACTCAAGGCTTTTCTGCCATAATTTGGGCGCGAAATTGCTAGCGTGGCGAGTTTCGTGCCCGTTTTCCATGTGCCAATTTTGGGCACGAAACTCAAGTGGACATTGATTTCGTGCCCGAAATATGGTATCGTACTCGCAAATCGAACCTCCTTTTCGAGTCGCAGCGATATGAATAATAAAGGCCCTCGATGCCTTGCGCAACTCCAAGGACCTGCTAACCCAGGTCTCGAAGAAAGATAAGTAATGACAATGGAAGACGATACCATGAGGACGATAGCCGGCAAGTCTGGGTTGGCCAGGCGAACAAGATTCACGCAGGTTTCGCTGTTCAGCGTTTTGCTCAGCGGACGCTACGGCGGGGTAATCGCCATTGGAGAGCTGAAGAAACTCGGCAACATGGCGATTGCCACAATGGATCGCCTGGATGGTGAGATGCAGATGATAGATGGCGTTGTCTATCAGGCGTGTGCGGACGGCCGCGTCTATCTGCCAACTGACGACGCCACCATTCCTTTTGGAACGGTTGCGGAGTTTCACGCAGACCACACCTTGAAACTATCGGACATTCCGAGCTACGAAACATTCGAGGCGCGAATAGACGAGTTGTGCCAAGAAGAGAACATCCCGCTCGCAATCCACTTCACGGGCGACTTCAGGCAGATGAAGGTCCGCACGGTTGTCCGGCAGGAACGAGACGGCATCGGCCTTGCGGACGCTGCGAAAAACGAGGCGGTTTTTGAATACTGCGACGTTCGCGGCGACTTGGTCGGATTCAGGCTGCCCGGATATGTAAAGGGCGTCAATGCTCCAGGCTGGCACCTCCACTTCGTGGATGCCGAAAGGCGGCACGGTGGACATGTGGTCAACTTTTCGCTGCGCGAGGGCGAGCTGCGGTATTGCTATGCAAGCGACTTTCAGATTCGGCTGCCCGATGCGGCAACGCTTTCGGGACTGAACCTTGCGCGGGATTGGAGTGCGGAACTGAAACGGGCCGAAGCGGAACGGTGAATTCAGGGCGCGTCAATGGCAGCGGCCGCCGGAACGCTTTGGGCAGTCGGTTTTGTTCGCTCCACCGGAGCCGAGGCAACGGTAGCAGATTTCATTTTCAAGTGGTTCGTCCGCAAAGTAGGCGTCGAGGTTGGCGAGCGTCGTCTGGGCGATGTTGGCAAGTGCCTCGTGCGTCAGGAACGCCTGATGCGAGGTGACGATCACATTGGGCATCGAGACGAGGAGCGACAGCGTCTTGTTCTGGCGCGTCACGTCCGAACGATCCTCGTAGAACCATTCGCTTTCCTCTTCGTAAACGTCCAGCCCCGCCGCGCCGACAGTGCCGTCGCGGAGCGCGGCCAAGAGCGCCTCCGAGTCGATAAGCCCGCCGCGAGAGGTGTTGATGATGACGACGCCGCGCTTCATCTTATTCAGCGTCTTGGCGTTCAGCATGTGTTTAGTTTCCGGCAGAAGCGGACAATGCAACGAGACGATATCCGATTCCGCCAAAAGCCTGTCGAGCGTAACGTATTCAAGTTCGGCGTTCGGCTTTGGATGCGGTTCGTATGCAAGTACCCTCATGCCGAATCCCTTGCAGATGTCGGCGAAGATGCGTCCGATCTTGCCTGTGCCGATTACGCCCGCCGTCTTGCCGTGAAGGTCGAATCCCGTCAGCCCGACAAGCGAAAAGTTGAAGTCCTTTGTGCGAACGGCGGCGCGGTGGATGTGGCGCGTCAGCGTCATCAGGAGCGCGGCGGCGTGTTCGGCGACTGCATAGGGCGAATAGGCGGGGACGCGCACGACCGTAAGCCCGGCCTCGTATGCCGCCTTGAAATCGACGTTGTTGTAGCCCGCGCACCGCATGGCGAGAACCTTGATGCCGCGCTTCACAAGCCCCTCGACCACGGCACGGTCGATTTCGGCGTTCACGAACGCGCACGCCGCGGCGCATCCGTCGGCGAGCGGCAACGCCGCCGCCGTCAGCCGTGTCTCGAAGTAACGGATGTCGTATCGCCCGTTGTTCTGCCGCTCGAACGACTCCTTGTCATACGGCTTTGTGTCGAAAAAAGCAATCTTCTTCAGTTCCATGGCGAGCAATCTCCTTATCTCTTGTTGATGGCGCATAATATACCATTTCCGTCTGCGGAAATATGTTGCCGCGCCAACATATTGGCAAATTAGGCCTAAACAACGCTATCTCTTTGCCTCGTGCAGAGTGTTGGCCGCCGCTTCGCTTCCGGTTTGGCCCGTTCCCGCTCACGAGGCGGCTTCCAGATATGGCGACTCGCTACTCAACGGACTCACATGACCATCCCATACCCCGACCACTCGTCAAGTAATGTTGTTGTCGCCATGTTGTTTTGTCCTCCTTGTTTCATTTAAGTTTTACTTGCATAAAGAACGCACCTTGCTCACCTTCTGCTGGCGGTTGAATGATAGCTTTAACGCGACCATCGTCAGTAGGCATGAATCTTATACCAATGTTATCGGACTTAAACGCTGCTCTGTCAAGGATTGTAGACCCCTCAATGCCAAACACTGCCTTGAGCCGTTCTTCCAAAGCATTGCTACCTACGGCGACTCCTTTGAGTGAGAATATGACCTCCATGGCACCATCCTCATCCATCATAGCATCATCTATAAACAGATCGCCTTCTTCTGGAGTGCCTACCAATACAAGCGAATCTGTCGCGAACGAGAGATAAGATGTTTGACTGGCTTTAACATCAAGCGCACCAATTCCCCGCGCCCAATCGCGAAAGTTTAAGTATTCGTTTTGATTAGTTATCTTCTCTGCAAGAGTTACATCCGTAGCATTCGTTAGAATTTTCGTAATTTCCTCCACAGGCGCATCATCCTCTATTGCAGGGAATGCTTCATCTAACTCAGCAGTTCTGTATGCCGCGCCGCCACCCCATATTGCAGTACGCAAGCCTATCGGCATCGCAGGCGCACCGATTACAACCATCATGAAAAAGATTAAAATAGTGCATCTCATTTGACAAGCTCCAGTTCTTCACGAGAGACAAGGAATATCTTGTCTGCAATTCGTGTTATAGTCAAAATACTTGTGCTATGGCCAGGAAGAAGCAATGGTCTCATCCCCCTAAAAGTTTCATAGCGATACCCTTGCGGCAAAGTCACCCTAACTTTCTTAGGCGAAGTATTTTCAATTCGTATGATAGCATCATAGACTTTCCCATTCTTTACAACAATAGAATCAAGGGAGAAGTCATCTTCTATCGCAATAGATGTGATTGTCCTATCACCTGTCGAATCAGAAAGATTGTATCTTGAATCATCTGTATTTTGCCCCTCTTGAGCATCCTCCACCATTGCTTCAGAGGCGATTTGTAAGACTTGCGCATCTTCCAACCATCCGTCAAATATATCAATGCGCGAGATAGTGCATCCTGAAATCGATGAAAACATGCCTGATGTCTTAGTCCCAGCGATTGAAGCATTGCGAATTCTTTCGTATCCGCGCTTGAGATATGTTCCTTTATACACTTGTGCTACAACACCATTTGTTATAGCTATCATTTCCGTGCCCCCCACAACATTGCCTACATAGCCCGTTCCGCCATTATATCGCAACGCGATGCAAACATTTTGCCCCTGTGAGGGGAAGCTTCCGGTTCCTTCATCATCGTATGCATTTGCCAACCAAATTCCCGAAGTGATCCCAGTCGCTGCAAGCGATACACCAACCAAGTCCGATCCCATAGTCATTATTGCAGATGGTTTACTAACTGATGGAATCGTCATCCATGCCAGCACGGTTAGATTAGTCTTGCCTTCCGCCCAATCAATGGACACGCCACGTGCACCTGTTATGATGAGTCTTTTCCCATCTGGAGAGATTGTATTGCCATTGATGTCAAGTGTGAAGTCAGAATTGCTGGTTGCGTTCGTAATGCAATCTCCATTGCCCCACGATGCCAAACGATAAGAAGAATTATCCTCGGAAATATCGGTTGCTGGTGTTTCATGCCCAATTGAGAATTCTCCACTCGCTGCCTGTACGATTTGATCTGCTGTAAGACTGACATCAAACAAGGCAATCTTTGTTATCATGAGTCCAGCACAAGAAGCAAACGATTCTGAACCCCGCGTTCCACCAATTGTCACTCCACATATTTGAGCACTTGCTCTTTTTAAGTAAACACCGCGATATGTCTGTACGATGTTTTCATTATCAACCACAAAAAAATCTGTGCCTCCTATCGTATTACCTACATAGCCTAATCCGCCATTATATCGCAAAGCTAGACAAACGGGACGTCCCATTTGAGACAATGTTCCTTCTTCTCCTTGTAAATACGCTTTCCCTAGCCATATTCCCGACATGTCTCCCGTCTTGCTCAAAGTTGTGCCGACAAGATCTGATTCTTCAGACCAAGAATGCGCAGAAAGAGTCATAAGAGCCGAATTTGTACTGACGGGCGGTACTATGCACCACACAAGGAGCGTGAGATCGGTCATGCTTTGCGTCCAATCCAAGCATATGCCATGGTCACGCGTGACTATAACACTTTCTTTGTCAGATGTAAGTGTGTTACCGTTTAGAGTTAAAGAATAATTACCTATAGCCGTTGTCTCTTCTGATGCGAGCATTTCAAACTCATTTTTGCCAAATGCCGTTACCGCAGAGAGTGAATCTGCAAATACAGTTTGGTTGGCAATGATGAGAACGAGTCCCAGAACCATTGCTATCTGTGTTGTCCTTATCATTTTGATCTCCATAGTAGTTGCCCGTTCCTAGTACTCTCGGTGAATTGGGCGACATTCACCAAGATTATTAATGATGAAATAGTCTGTGCGGAAGACACAGTATTATGTCTCCAGCGTGAACACAGGGCACTACGTTCCTTGAGTATCCTGTGAATTCTGTTGCCGTTTATTCTTGTTTTCGTTCTCGGAGGATAGCTATCTTTAACAGACAAAGCACACCCATGACGCGACCTTTCGGGTCGTGCCGAACGAGTGTGGAAAATGTGTTTCCGGGGAAGCTTTTTAAATGGCCCTAGAGCGCGCCTAGAATGGCCTAGAATCGACGCAAGGCAATTAGACTGCCCCCCCCATCAATTCAAAGCCGTCCGCCACGCGCGAATTCTCTCGCGTCCAATCCTTGCAATCCTGGCGGGTGAGTAGCGGCATAAGGGGGTCACTTCAAATACTTCCTGCCCTCGACTTCCGTCAAGATGCGCATTTGTTGGATAGCGATTTCGTTCAGCTTCTTGAGGCGCTGGGGCTGGGGGATACCGTCGTTTATCATGACTGCGTTGATGTTCTCCATATTGGAGATGCAGATGAGCTGGTTGATAGTGGCGTAGTCGCGTTGATTGCCCTTGAGGTCGGGGTTCTTGCGCTGCCACTCCTGATGCGTCATGCCGAACAATGCCACATTTAACACATCCGCCTCGCTTGCGTATATGATGTTCATCTGTGAGCGCGTAACGGTAGCAGGGATGAGGTTCTGCTGTATCGCGTCCGTGTGGATGCGGTAGTTGATCTTCGCAAGTTCCCGTTTCGCCGACCAGCCGATAAGTTCCTGCTCCTTGGCCTTGAGACGCTGAAACTCTTTGACGATGTATATCTTGAACTCGGCAGAAATCCACATCGCAAATTCAAATGCGATGTCCTTGTGTGCGTATGTTCCGCCATAACGTCCAGCCCGAGAAATGAGGCTTATTGCGTTTGTTCGCTCTGTAAACTCCTGTGCTCCGATCTTGAACGAATTGAGGCCCGCTTGGTTTCTAATTGTGGCGAATTCGCCATAATTAAACGCAGGGTTGTAAACGCGTTCCCAGATGCCGATGAATTCAAGAGTGTTGCGGTTACGCAACCAATCCGTAACAAAGAACTCGCCGTCCTTCGCCTTGAGCATATCAGTGAGGCAGATGTAGTCTTCGTCACCGATTTTGACTACACGAACCACTGTGCCTTTTATGTCCAGCTCGCTTGTTTTCTTCATTACTACGTTACCTTTGTCTTACGGCAGATATTATACCATATCTGCGGTCTTTGGACTATGGGTAGGCGGTTGCACAAAATTGGGAAAGTTGTGAATTGCCAACGGCAATACCTTCACGAATCGATTATCCGCCCGTCGAGCGAGATTGTTACGACCTGCCACGGGATGAACTTCCCGCTTGCCTGCAACGCCTTCTTCGCCGCCAGTTCAAGACCGCCACAGCACGGGACCTCCATGCGGACGATGGTCACGGACTTGATGTCGTTCTCGCGGATGATCTCCGTCAGTTTCTCCGAATAGTCCACGGGGTCAAGCTTGGGGCATCCGACAATCGTCACCTTGCCGCGCATGAAGTCGCGGTGGAACGCGGCGTATGCGTAGGCCGTGCAGTCGGCGGCAACGAGCAGTTTTGCGCCGTCGAACCAGGGTGCTTTGACGGGAACGAGCTTTATCTGCACCGGCCATTGGCGGAGCTGGGAGGTAAGAGTTGGAGTTCCGGGTTGGAGAGTGGAATCTTCCGTTTCCCTCTTTATCGCCCGCGCCATCTTTCCGGGGCAACCTCCTCCGCCAAGGCTGCGGAGGTCGGGACCGTCTGCAGGAGGCGTATGTGGCGCGGTGGTCGCAGAGGACGGCGACCATCCCGTTTCCTGTTCCCCGTTCCCCATTCCCCGTTCCCCATTTCTCGCCGCCACGGCGAGAGCATCGTAGGCGGCGGCTTCACGTTCGGTGATCGTTATCGCGCCGACGGGACAAGCTGGCAGACAGTCGCCCATGCCGTCGCAGTAGTCGTCCTTGACGAGCCGAGCCTTGCCGTCCACCATCGCGATGGCTCCCTCATGGCACGCCTTGGCGCAAAGGCCGCAGCCGTTGCATTTTTCTGCATCTATCTCGACTATCTTTCTCTTCATGGCCGTTCTCCTTTCATGCCTTGAAACGCCGCGTATTATAGCATTTGCGGGATGGCAAGTATGTTGGAACGGCAACAAACGCAAAGATTTGATATAATACGCTTGCATGGTAAAGCTTCTATCATCAGTACAGGGCTACGAACTCTTCGACG
>Ga0310696_10008603_pt1 | contig 11896 bp, 6 predicted proteins | sample AusTroGonzalo_MG_4_FD_203885 | JGI IMG/M metagenome (GOLD analysis project Ga0310696, IMG submission 203885) | Bovine rumen microbial communities from tropical cattle in Woodstock, Queensland, Australia - Gonzalo_02 (v2) (version 2) | ecosystem: Host-associated > Mammals > Digestive system >... | reverse complement strand
AGACCTTGGAGGTGGTTTTCCTCTTGGAACCGTCCCACCAATACGGTTTTGCTGTGATGGGTTCCCGTTTCATCACCCAGGACGGCCACACGGGCGGCAAGAACACGGAAATCAATTTCACTACGGGGAAATAAGCGGATTTTGTGTATTTTTGCCGCCAGTAAATGAATGAATTATGAAAAAATCGGATTTTATCGTGATAGCAGTCATCGTGTTGTGCCTGCTGCCCTTCTTTTTGTTCGATAGCGTGTATGACGCTTACTGCACTGCCAACCAGCGTTTTCCGCTCTGGATGGCCTTCCTGAAATTCGGCATCTTGGCCACCTTCGGCGAAATGCTCGGCTGCCGCGTGAAAACCGGCAAATACTATCATGAAGGTTTCGGCCTCGCCCCGAAATTCATCGTTTGGGGACTTCTCGGCATGTGGATTGCCCTGGCGATGAGCGTCTTCCGTCTCGGCGTACCCGCATTTATGGAACGTTACGCGGCGTTCAGCGGCATCTCTGCCGCCATGACCGGCCCGATGTCGTGGCTGAAACTCCTGGGCGCCTTCTGCATCAGCACGATGATGAACACCTCGTTTGCGCCTGTCTTCATGACCGTCCACAAAATTTCCGATATGCACATTGCGGAGAACGGCGGAAAGCTCTCCGCTCTCCTCAAACCCGTCGATGTGAAACGCCACATTTGCGAGATGGATTGGGGCGTGCAGTGGGGCTTCGTCTTCAAGAAGACCATCCCGATGTTCTGGATTCCCGCCCACACGCTCACCTTCTGCCTGCCGCAGGACCTTCAGGTGCTGTTCGCCGCCTTCTGCGGAGTCGTCCTCGGACTGCTCCTTGCCATTGCGGCGATGAAAGGGAAATGATAGTTAGCAGTTAGTAGTTAGCAGTTAGCAGTTAGTGCCGTTCTTCCCAGGCTCTTCACACGTTGTAGTTACGTTTCTCGTTCGGTCTTGAGCGACAGTGCTCCGACCCTGCTCCGACAGTAGAGCGACGCAATAGCGACGCAAATGCGATTGTAGGGTTGTTGCAATGCAGCAACCCTACAACAAACAATGCGACGGCCTTGCAACCGCCCGCGATAACCCAACAAAAAACCACGGGGACTGTCATCGACAATCCCCGTGGTTTTAACTACTAACTGCTAACTTCTAACTACTAACTAATAGAGGAAGCTCAACAGGATACCGGCGGCAACTGCGCTGCCGATGACGCCGGCCACGTTCGGGCCCATGGCGTGCATAAGCAGGAAGTTGGTGCGGTCGTACTTCTGGCCCTCGACCAGGGAGACGCGCGCTGCATCAGGCACGGCGGAGACGCCGGCGTTGCCGATGAGCGGGTTGATCTTGTTGTCACCCTTGAGGAAGAGGTTGAAGAACTTCACGAAGAGCACACCGGAAGCGGTAGCGACGACGAAAGAGGCGGCACCCAGTACGAAGATGAGCACGGAGGCCGGACGCAGGAAGTTGGTGGCCTGCGTGGAGGCACCGACGGTGAGACCGATGAGGATGGTCACGATATCCACCAGCGGACCAGAAGCGGTGTTGGCAAGACGTTTGGTCACGCCACTCTCTTTCAGCAGGTTACCGAAGAAGAGCATACCCAACAACGGCAGACCCGTGGGCACCAGGAAGGCGGTGAGCAGGATACACATCATCGGGAAGAGCACCTTTTCGCGGTGGCTGACGGCACGGGGCGGACGCATGCGGATGACGCGTTCCTCGGGTGTGGTCAGCAGGCGCATGATCGGGGGTTGAATCACCGGAACCAAGGCCATGTAGGAGTAGGCCGACACGGCGATGGCGCCCATCATGCTCGGGGCTAACTTCGAGGAGATGAAGATGGCGGTAGGACCGTCGGCACCACCGATGATGCCGATAGCACCGGCTTCCATGGGGGAGAAGCCCAGCACCAGGGCGATGATGTAGGCCGCGAATATACCGAACTGCGCGGCGGCACCGATGAGAATCAACTTCGGGTTGGAAATCAGGGCCGAGAAGTCTGTCATGGCCCCGATGCCCAGGAAGATCAACGGCGGATAGAAACCCTTGACCACACCGAAATAGAGGTAGTTGAGCACGGCGCCGTTCTCATAGACACCCACCTGCAGGCCGTCGGTGAACGGGATGTTGCCGATGATGATACCGAAACCGATGGGCACGAGCAGCAGCGGCTCATATTCCTTGATAATTCCCAACGCTATGAACACCAGACCGATGCATATCATGATGATATGCCCCCAGGTGCAGTTTCCGAAACCGGAATAGCTCAGGAATTGCAATAATCCTTCTTTGAAAAACTCTAACATAATCTCATTCTTTTATGATGATGACCATTATTCAAAAACAACCAGCACTTGGCCTTCCATGACGGCGTCGCTCTTGCTCACCTTCACCTCCTTGATCACACCGTCGCGGTCCGCGTCGATGTTGTTCTCCATCTTCATCGCTTCGAGGAGGAGGAGGCGTTGGCCGACCTTGACGGCGTCGCCAGGTCTCACGAACACGTCGAGGACAGTGCCGGGCAGCGGGGAAGTGAGCGTGCCACCACCGCCTGTAGGAGCGGCGGGAGCCACCTTTTGAGCGGGAGCACCACCTTCGGCTTTCGGCGCGGCAGCCACTTTCACCACCGGCTTAATCGTTTTGGGCTTCAGCTCCATGTCTAATTCCACCTTGTAGGGCGTGCCGTTGACATTCACCTCAATGGTGTTTTCTTCAAGTTCACCGACTTCAACGGCATATTTATTTCCGTAAATCTTAAAATTATAGGTTTTCATCTTTCTGTCAATTTTTTCGGTTATATTATCTTAATCTCGGATTTCTCTTCATGGTGAGTTCTTTCTGCGCCCACGGGGAGTAGTGCTTGGAGGGCATGTTGATGGTGATAATCTCGCTCTCCTCGTCGTGCATGCTGCCGAAATGGAGATGCAGGGCGGTGCCGATGGCAGCCACCACTTCACCGTTAACACCCTCATCCTCCTTTTTGTCATCGGATTTCACTGCAGCGACTTCGGCGGCTCCTTCCTGAGCTTTGGATTTCAAGGTGGTGCGGCGGCTCACATAGTTGAAAATCTTCAACATGATGTAGATCATAATGAGGGCCGTGAACACGACTGCCATGGAGATGATGGCCATGCCAAAGCCGTACGGGTCGTCTTGTTTGAGCTTCTCCTGTTTGGAAATCTTCGCGCTCGTTTCGTTGGAGGAAGCGGGGGTGAAGTCGTTCAGATAGGATAATTCTCCGTTGGGGCGCTGCCCTTTCTTGAAGGCCTTGTTGTCGCGCATTCCGTCGGCAACATAACCGAAAACACGGGCCGTGTCGCGCAGTTCCTCAGGATACACCACAATGTCGAGGAGTTCCTTGGCATCGGCACTGATGAGCGCGATGTAGTGCGTTTCAGACTCCGCAGGGTTGAAGTTGGTGTGATATGGACCGTACAGTGGCGCGTTGTCGAGATAGAAAATCAGGAAGCTGCGCTGGGGCATGTACATTTTCTGGTCCGCAGGGATTTTGTACCAGTGGGTCGGGATCTTGCCACCCTTCTTGCCGGCGGCGGCCAGTCCCGTAGTGTCGTCGGTGAGATAACAGCCAGTGATGTTGACCGTGTTGTAGGCGGTGTTGAAGATTTCCACCCACGGCACATGGCGGCCATACTCATCGGTATAATTATCCTCATTCTTAATCATCATCTCGTTGAGGCGCAGGTCGTGCACCGACTGCCCGAAGGTGGCGGTGACGGCGAACAGCGCGACAACGGTGAAGATATATTTGTATATCGATTTCATAAATCTGTAATTTATTGGTTTGTTTTTTGTAGAGACGCGGCGCGCCGCGTCTCTACGGTGTTCATTACAACGGCAGGTTGTCGTGCTTCTTGGCCGGGTTCTCCAGACGTTTGTTGCGCAGAGACTCGAGGGCGCGGATCACGCGGAAGCGGGTGTTGCGCGGCTCGATGACATCATCGATGTAGCCATATTGCGCAGCCACGTAGGGGTTGGAGAATTTCTGGCGGTACTCTTCGACCTTCTCGTCGAGGAATTTCTGGCGTTCGCCGGCATCCTCGATTTTCTTCATCTGGGAACCGTAGAGGATTTCCGCTGCGCCGCTGCCGCCCATAACGGCGATTTCGGCGGTCGGCCATGCGTAGTTCACATCGCCGCGCAGGTGCTTGGAGCTCATCACGCAGTAGGCACCACCGTAGTTCTTACGCAGGATGACGGTGACTTTCGGGACGGTGCACTCGCCGTAAGCGTAGAGCAGTTTCGCGCCGTGCAGGATGATGCCGCCGTACTCTTGGCCGGTGCCGGGCAGGAAGCCGGGGACGTCAACCAAGGTGACCAACGGGATGTTGAAGGCGTCGCAGAAGCGGACGAAGCGCGCGCCCTTGCGGGAGGCGTTGATGTCGAGCACGCCGGCCATGCACTTGGGCTGGTTGGCGACGATACCCACGCTCACGCCGTTGAAGCGGGCGAAACCGACCACGATGTTCTGGGCGTAGGTGGCATGCACCTCCAGGAACTTGCCGTCATCGACGATGCCGGTAATCACGTCCTTCACGTCGTAGGGATGGTTCGGGTTGTCGGGGATGATGGAGTTGAGGCTGTCCTCCAGACGGTTGATAGGATCCTCGGTGGGTTCGTAAGGCGGTTCCTCCATGTTGTTGGAAGGCAGGTAGCCGATGAGGTCACGCAGCATGGCGATGCCGGTCTCCTCGTCGGGGACGGAGAACTGGGCCACGCCGGACTTGGTGGAGTGCACTGTGGCACCGCCGAGGGTCTCGGTGGTCACGTCCTCGCCGGTGACGGTCTTCACAACCTTTGGGCCGGTGACGAACATGTAGCTCGAGTTCTGGGTCATCATGATAAAGTCGGTCAATGCCGGGGAATAGACAGCACCGCCGGCGCAGGGACCGAAGATAGCAGAGATTTGCGGCACCACGCCCGAGGCGAGGATGTTGCGTTGGAAGATTTCGGCATAGCCGGCAAGGCTGTTGACACCCTCCTGGATACGGGCTCCGCCGGAATCGTTGAAACCGATGACGGGAGCGCCGACCTTCATGGCCTGATCCATCACCTTGCAGATTTTTGCGGCGAAGGTCTCAGAAAGGGAGCCGCCGAACACGGTGAAGTCCTGCGAGAAAACATAGACCAGACGGCCGTTCACGGTACCGTAACCGGTGACGACACCGTCGGAGAGGAATTTGTCTTTCTCGATGCCGAAGTTGGTGCAGCGGTGAGTCACGAACATGTCGAACTCTTCAAAGCTGCCCTCGTCGAGGAACATCAGGATGCGCTCGCGCGCGGAATACTTACCCTTGGCGTGCTGCTTGTCAATCTTGTCCTGACCGCCGCCGAGACGAGCCTTTTCCCTGAGGGCCAAAAGCTCGTTGATTTTATCTTGCATTGCCATACTTAGTTGATATTTAATTTGTTACAAAATATAATAATTCCAAATATATACTATATTGAAAATCGCGAAAGTACAATTTTTTTTAATGCAAAAAAGTGTACTTTTGCGGCCTTGTTTTGAAAAAATACATTTATGGATAATATGAAACCGAGAGTCAGATTCGCGCCGAGTCCCACGGGACCGCTGCACATCGGCGGCGTGCGCACCGCTTTGTATAACTACCTGTTTGCCAAGAAGCACGGCGGCACCTTCCTGCTGCGCATCGAGGACACCGACCAGACCCGCTTCGTGCCGGGTGCGGAAGAGTACATCATCGAAGCCTTCCAGTGGCTCGGGCTGAAGTTCGACGAGGGTGTGGGCATCGGCGGCGAGTTCGGACCGTATAAGCAGTCCGAGCGCAAGCCCATGTACAAGCCGTACGCCGAGCAACTGGTGCGCGACGGTTGGGCTTATTACGCATTCGATACCCCCGAATCGTTGGATGCCAAGCGCAAGGAGGCCGAGAGTCAGAAGAAGACGTTCCAATACGACGCCTCCACGCGCATGTCGATGGTCAACTCCTTGACATTGAGCGCAGAAGAGACCGAAAAACGGATTGCTTCCGGCGATCCTTACGTGGTTCGTTTCAAATACCCTGCCGACACGGACATCCACGTTCACGATTTGATTCGCGGCGAGGTGGTGATTAATTCCAACCTTTTGGATGATAAGGTGTTGTATAAATCCGATGGTATGCCGACTTACCATTTGGCCAACATCGTCGATGACCACACGATGCAGATTACGCACGTGATTCGCGGCGAGGAGTGGTTGCCGTCAGCCCCGCTGCACGTGATGCTCTACAAGGCGTTCGGTTGGGAGGCCCCGCAATTCGCGCACCTGCCGCTGCTGCTGAAACCCGATGGCAACGGCAAGCTCAGTAAGCGCGACGGCGACCGTCTGGGCTTTCCCGTCTTCCCGTTGGAGTGGCATGACCCCAAGAGCGGAGACGTCTCTTCGGGTTATCGCGAGAGCGGCTATCTTCCTGATGCAGTGGTGAATATGCTGGCCTTGTTAGGCTGGAATCCCGGCACCGAGCAGGAAATCTTCACCCTTGACGAGATGGTGGAACTCTTCTCCTTGGAGAAAATCAGCAAATCGGGCGCGAAATTCTCCTTGGATAAAGCCAAATGGTTTAACCACGAATACATTCAGATGAAGAGTGCGCAGGAATTGCTGCCGTATTTCTCTAAAATATTGGATGAAAAGGGTATAACATATACTGAAGACTATCTTCTGAAAGTTATTGACCTGATTAAAGACCGTCTCAACTTCGTAAACGATTTCTGGGAGCAGGCCGGTTACTTTTTCCAAGCCCCGACGGAATACAACCCGCAGGATCTGAAGAAGCGTTGGAAAGAGGGCACGGGCGAGAAGTTGCGCGTTATCGACCAGATGCTTCGCCAGGATGAGGTCTTTGATCCGCAGGCGGCGCAAGATCGGGTGATTGAGCATATCAAGGCCAACGAATGGAACATGGGAGCCGTACTCAACAGTCTGAGAATCGGTCTTGTAGGAGCCGCAAGAGGTCCCGAGCTCTTCACGATGATCAGTGTCCTCGGCGTGGAGGAGACGCACAAGCGCACCGAAGCGGTGATTGCCGCCGTGGAAGGTTAAAGAGGATAAAAAAGAGACGTATTTAGGCACGTCTCTTTTGGTTTATTATGACATGGTAGAGACGTTGCGCGCAACGTCTCTACGTGTTTTACAACACTGTGATGCTGCCATTCACCTTTCTCGGGGAGCCCGCCGGGGTGTTGTATTCAATTACATAATTATAGACAGTGTTGTGATAGATTTGGCCGTTGACCTCGCCGTTCCAGCGGAAATACTTGCTGGTGGCGTGATAGACGACCTCGCCCCATCTGTTGTAGATGCGGAAGTCGAACACAGCGTCGCCAATCTGGTCGAAATACTCCTCGGGGATGCTGAACTCATCGTTGATGCCGTCACCGTTGGGTGTGATGGCGTTGGGCAGGATGAGGGTATGCTCGCACGGCAGAATCGTGTACGTGGCGCTCACTTCGCAGGACCCCTGTGATGCTGTGACGGTGTAAGTACCTTCGTCATAGACTGTTATAATCGATGAGGTTTCGCCCGTACTCCAGAGGTAATCCTCCAATGCGCACTGCGCTTCGAGCGTCAGGCTGCCGGCATCGCAGAAGTTGTGCGTGAGCGGTACAATCCGGATGGTAGTGTCGAGGAAGGATAGGTGCAGCGTATCTACTTGCGTACAACCGTTTTCATCGGGGTGCGCGAACGTGTAGGTGCCCGTCTCCGTGTAAGTTTGTCCGTTCCAAAGATAGTTGTCGCAGGCAAAGTCAGAAACGGCCGTGTGAACCGGGTCGTTGACGGTTAAATGGAGCGTGACAGTGCTGTCGCAGCCCTCCACGGTGGCGAAGTGGAAGGTGAGGGTTGCAGATGTCGGGGCATCGATGTCAAAGACGGTATCGTTCCACGTGTATGGCAGTTCCTCACGACAAAGGACGAGGTTCTCCTCCGTGTTTGCACTGTAATGGACGGTCAGGTGCAGCGTATCGACTTGCGTACATCCGTGCGCATCCGTGTGCGAGTAGGTGTACGTGCCTGACTGCGTGTAGGTCTGGTTGTTCCAGGTGTAGCTGTCGCAAACGACCTCCGTGCTGGTTTCGTGTGCAGCATGGTGGACGGTCAGGTGCAGCGTGTCGACTTGCGTACAACCATGGTCGTCGATGTGAGAGTGGGTGTAGTTGCCTGATTGCGTGTACGTTTGACCATTCCAGGTGAACGACTCGCAGGCGGTTTCAGTGACCGCTGTATGTTGCGGATGACCAATGTCAAGGTGGAGGGTGTCCACCTGCGTACAGCCGTGCGCATCCGTATGGGAGTAAGTGTAGGTTCCGGATTGCGTGTAGGTTTGACCATGCCAAGTGTAGGATTCGCAAGCAAGTTGAGTGACTGCTGTATGCACCGGGTTATAGATGGTCAGATTGAGGGTCACCGTAGAGTCGCATCCCACGGCATTCTCGAAGGTCTGTGTGTAAGAGCCAGATTGCGTGTAGGTTTGATTGTTCCACGTGTAGCTTTCACATCCGGAATCCGTGAATTCGGAGGTGCTGCTGTGGCTGATGGTCAGGTGCATGGTGACGGTGGAGTCGCAGCCGTGGGTGGTGTTGAAATGCCGCGTGTAGTCACCGGATGTCGTATAGACGCTGTCCTGCCAAGTGTAGGAATCACAAGCGCCCACCGAGAAGGCAGTGGCGGTGTCGTGGTAGATGGTCAGGTGCAGGGTGACGGTGGAGTCACATCCGTGGACAGTTTCAAGTTGTCTAATATAATCACCTGATTGAGTGTAAGTTGAATCGTTCCACGCATAGCTGTTGCACGTTTCCACCGTGATGGCGGTATCTATACTATGGTAGATGGTGAGGTTCAGGAACACGGTGGAGTCGCAGCTATGTACGTTATTGAACGGTTGTGTGTAAACACCTGTGTTCGTATAGGTTACGTTATTCCACGTATAGCTGTCGCATGCTGTGATCTCGAGGTTGGTGGTGTCGGAGTAGTGGATGGTAAGGTGGAGGGTGACGAGGGAGTCACAGCCGTGGACGGTCTGGAAGTGCTGGACATACTCGCCTGTGGTGTCGTAGGTCACCTCGTTCCACGTGAAACTATCGCAGGAGGTACGGTAGATGGCGGAATCAGCACTGTTGTTCACGACGAGCTGGAGTGTGACGACGGAGTCGCAGCCGTTGGCGTTAGAAGTACGGATCGTGTCGTAGTAGATGGACATCGAAGTGTTGAACGGTGCTTCGTAAGTGAATCCATGGCCGTTGTAGGTGGTTCCGGCGCAGATGGTGTCTTCAAAATGTACCGAGTCAACAGGCTGCACGGTCAGGGTCAGCGTGACGATGGAGTCGCAGCCGATGGCGTTGAAGGTCCGGATGGTGTCGTAGTGGATGCTTCCGGCAGTGCTGTACGGAGCGGTGTAGGTGAACCCGTGGCCGTTGTAGGTGGTTCCGGCGCAGAGAGTCTCGTCGAAGTGTACGGAATCAACCGGATTCACGGTCAGGGTCAAGGTCACGATGGAGTCGCATCCGAGGGCGTTGAAGGTCCGGATAGTGTCGTAATAGATGGACAGCGTGGTGCTGTACGGAGCGGTGTAGGTGAACCCGTGGCCGTTGTAGCTGTTTCCGGCGCAGATGCTCTCTTCAAAGTGTACGGAGTCAACCGCATTGATTGTCAGGGTCAGGGTCACGATACTGTCGCAGCCATTGGTGTTGGAAGCGTGGATCGTGTCGTAGTAGGTTGAGGGTAGGGTGCTGTACGGCGCGGTGTAGTTGAAGCCGTGGTCGTTGTAGGTGGTTCCGGCGCAGATGGCTCCGTCAAAGTGTACCGAGTCAACCGGGTTGACCGTCAATGTCAGGGTCACGATGGAGTCGCATCCGTTGACGTTGGAGGTACGGATAGTGTCATAGATGACGGACGGCGATGTGCTGTAGGGCACGTCGAATGAGAATCCGTTGCTGTTGTAGGTGTTTCCGGCACATACAGCGTCATTCAAGTGTACTGAGTCGATGGGGTTGACCGTCAGGGTCAGGGACACGATACTGTCGGAACCGAAGATGTTGGTTGTCCGGATGGTGTCGTAATAGACAGACGGTATCGTGCTGAACGGTGCATCGTAGGAGAATCCGTGGTCATTGTAGCTGCTTCCGGCGCAGATGGCCTCGTCGAAGTGTACAGAGTCGGCGGGGTTGACGGTCAGGGCCAGAGTGACGATGGAGTCGCAGCCGTTGGCATTGGAGGTGCGGATAGTGTCGTAATGGACAATCACGACGGTGGTGAGCGGTGCGTCGTAAGTAAACCCGTGGTTGTTGTAGGTGGCACCTGCGGATACGGATTCCTCAAAGTTCACGGAGTCAACAGGATTTACGGTCAGAACTAAGCTCACGATGGAGTCGCACCCGTTGGCGTTGAAAGTCCGGATGGTGTCATAGTAGACAGACGGAGTGGTGCTGTACGGCGCCTCGAAAGTGAATCCATAGTTGTTGTAAGTATTTCCGGCACAGACGTTTTCTTCCAACAGCACGGAGTCAACCGGGTTGACCGTCAGAGTCAGGGTGACGACGGAGTCGCAGCCGTTGGTGTTAGAAGTACGGATCGTGTCGTAGTAGATGGACATCGAAGTGTTGAACGGCGCTTCGTAAGTGAATCCATGGCCGTTGTAGGTGGTTCCGGCGCAGATGGTGTCTTCAAAATGTACCGAGTCAACGGGGTTGACCGTCAATGTCAGCGTGACGATAGAGTCACATCCGATGGCATTGAATGTCCGGATGGTGTCGTAGTGGATGCTTCCGACAGTGCTGTACGGAGCGGTGTAGGAGAACCCGTGGTCGTTGTAGGTGGTTCCGGCGCAGAGAGTCTCGTCGAAGTGTACGGAATCAACGGGGTTGACTGTCAGGGTCAGCGTGACGATAGAGTCGCATCCGAGGGCGTTGAAGGTCCGGATAGTGTCGTAATGGACGGACAGCGTGGTGCTGTACGGAGCGGTGTAGGTGAACCCGTGGCCGTTGTAGCTGTTTCCGGCGCAGATGCTCTCTTCAAAGTGTACGGAATCAACCGGATTGATTGTCAGGGTCAAGGTCACGATACTATCGCAGCCGTTGGCGTTGGAAGCGTGAATCGTGTCGTAATAAGTTGAGGGTAAGGTGCTGTACGGCGCGGTGTAGTTGAAGCCGTGGTCGTTGTAGGTGGTTCCGGCGCAGATGGCTCCGTCAAAATGTACCGAGTCAACCGGGTTGACCGTCAATGTCAGGGTCACGATGGAGTCGCATCCGTTGACGTTGGAGGTGCGGATAGTGTCATAGATGACGGACGGCGATGTGCTGTAGGGCACGTCGAATGAGAATCCGTTGCTGTTGTAGGTGTTTCCGGCACATACAGCGTCATTCAAGTGTACTGAGTCGATGGGGTTGACCGTCAGGGTCAGGGACACGATACTGTCGGAACCGAAGATGTTGGTTGTCCGGATGGTGTCGTAATAGACAGACGGTATCGTGCTGAACGGTGCATCGTAGGAGAATCCGTGGTCATTGTAGCTGCTTCCGGCGCAGATGGCCTCGTCGAAGTGTACAGAGTCGGCGGGGTTGACGGTCAGGGCCAGAGTGACGATGGAGTCGCAGCCGTTGGCATTGGAGGTGCGGATAGTGTCGTAATGGACAATCACGACGGTGGTGAGCGGTGCGTCGTAAGTAAACCCGTGGTTGTTGTAGGTGGCACCTGCGGATACGGATTCCTCAAAGTTCACGGAGTCAACAGGATTTACGGTCAGAACTAAGCTCACGATGGAGTCGCACCCGTTGGCGTTGAAAGTCCGGATGGTGTCATAGTAGACAGACGGAGTGGTGCTGTACGGCGCCTCGAAAGTGAATCCATAGTTGTTGTAAGTATTTCCGGCACAGACG
>Ga0310696_10008602_pt1 | contig 11897 bp, 9 predicted proteins | sample AusTroGonzalo_MG_4_FD_203885 | JGI IMG/M metagenome (GOLD analysis project Ga0310696, IMG submission 203885) | Bovine rumen microbial communities from tropical cattle in Woodstock, Queensland, Australia - Gonzalo_02 (v2) (version 2) | ecosystem: Host-associated > Mammals > Digestive system >... | reverse complement strand
AACCTCGGCAAGCACCTTCGGATCCTGTCCGAAAGTGTGTCCGCCCGCCTTGACGTTCGGGCACGAGACATTCATCTCGACGGCATCGACCGCATCGCCCATTTTTGCCGCGACTTCGGCATAGCCCTCGACGGAAGCGCCCCAGATGTTGGCGATAAGCGGCACGCCCTTCACCTGCTGGCGATACCACGGCACAGTATATTTTAGGAAGTGCTCAACGCCTGTTCCCTGTAGCCCAATCGCATTAACAAGACCGCCAGGCACTTCCGCGTGGCGCGGAATCTCGTTTCCCGGCCACGGCTCGACGCGAATTCCCTTCGCCGTCACCGCGCCAAGCTTCGAATAGTCGACCGCGCCAACATACTCGAACCCATAGCCAAACGTCCCGCTCGCCGTGGCGAGGAACGTCGGCATCTCAAGCCCACCAAGATTCACAGATGTTTTGATCATGCACCTATTATACCAAATCCACGCCCGTGCTGGCTTGCCTTCCAGCGTGCGGCTTGCTTCGCCGCAACGGTGCTCGCACCCCTGCTAGGGCATCCGCTTCGCGGACTCGCGCTTCTGCTAACTGGGAAAGCCGGCGTCTCGCCGGCGCTATCGGCTTTTCTCTACGATTGCGGATAGCTTTGCGGTACTCGGCATCTCCCCTGACAACATGTAAAGGTCTTTGTGCGACAGCGCAAACTGAATCACGGACTGGATTTCCCCGAATTTCTTGGGCGCTGCGCCAACAGCAAATCTCTCTATGGTCTTGTCACCCGCTCGCAATCGCAGATAATATGCCGTCGTATCTAATGGCAATACGGGCTGTCCCTCCTTGATTCTCGGCCATGCTTCGACATTCGCCTGCTGGACATGTTTCACGAGCCGGCGCCACTTCCAGCCATCCATCGACAAGTCCAGCCGCATTCCGTCAAACCGACATGACCCCCAGCCCATAGCGTCATGGAGTCCGCACTTAAACCGAAACCGCCGCGCATCAAAATCAATCCACATCTCCACCATCACCTCATCCGGCATCCGGCTTTCGTGGTAATAGAGCGAGTCGACTTTCTCGCCGTTTTCAAGCACAAGTGCATCGCGGTAGGCGCATCCACCCACCGCAAGCAGCGCCAAAGCCATCGCGAGGCATTTCACTATAGGCAACATCCCTTTCTACATTGTACTCGCCACCTCTGCCGAAATCTGACAAAGGACTTCCACAATTATGGCTATTCCACAATTCAAATACACCAACGGCGCATTTGCAGTAGTATTACTTATCGACATCGCGAAGAAAACTTCGCGCTGGCGCACATCCCATATTCGCCGCTTTGCGAATGCTGTTGATATACTTAACACACCGTGACTTGACATTTCTCCAGTCTTCTGCCGCACGATTCAGGTTCCGTTCATCACGGTAAGTTGCAGACCCCGAATCATATCGACTCAGCATCGCCTTAACGTTCGGCCATTTTTTATCAAAGGCCTCCTCTTCCATTAATACGCCTGCCGTACCATAGTCGTACAAATACCACATCTCATTAGGCCGTTTTTTCAATAGCTTCTCGAAAATAGAAAGCGCTTTTTTATAATTATGACTTGACTTGCCGAAAAGATAAATAAGCCCGAGTCGATGGCTTGCGAGTTCATAGTTTGGCTCAAGTTTCAAGCAATTTTCATAGGCATTGATGGCGCCAGGCTCGCTCTGCACTGATCGCAAGCCGCCACCGTCCTCCTCGTCCACCCCTGGATCATACAACTTTCCAAGATAGAACCACGCCTTGGCAAGCCCAGCCTGTCCAGCCGTCTTATAGTACGCAATTGCCGAATGATAGTCCTTTTGCCTGCGCGCCTCGTTCCCAAGTATCAACCCTCCCATCAGATGTCGGCCGGAATCGAATTGCTCCTTGAACCATGGGACTATCATATCCCACTCCTCGGCACCAATGGTTTCAAGCCCGGCGTCGAGATCGCCTTTCTCCCAACGCTGTACAAAGACGCGTCGCGCGACAGGCTTATCCTTGGCTGCCGCATAAAGGAGTCGAATCCCGGTCTTAGCATCGCGCTGTTTCCCATTCCGTCCAATGATATAGTCAAGCGCAACTTCTATTTCGTCGACATTATCCTTCTCCATTTGCTCTTTAGCGCTCAATACGGCAATATCTCCACTCTGCCCGACGGCCACAGCTCTATACTTTGCTGCCAGTATTTTATCTTTCGAAACCCATTTCCCGGCCTCGTAGATATCAGCCAACTTTCGACACGCTTCACGATGTCCCTTGTCTGCCGCCTTGCGGAAATTAGCAAGTGCGCGCAACCTGTCTTGACGTACGCCATCTCCATTTTCATAGCGTACGCCAAGCTGATACGCCGCCTCCGGTTCCCCTTGTGCCGCAAGGCGTCTGCACTCGTCGATCGGAAGAACATCCGCACACAAGGGAAACCCAATTGTGAAGATGAAAATCGCCGTACATAACCTATTGAACCCTGCCGTCATATCCCTCCTTGAAATTGATTGTGTCACCTTCTATGACAATCCAGTTGTAAAGCGAATTATTGCTGATGAGTGCATCCCTGAATAAGCACAGTTCATCGAACGAGACGGTATCCGTGAATATACGTACATATGTCGAAGGCCCAAACCGCCTTTTGAGTGCCGGCCATATAGTCCCGTGTTGGAAAAAGTCCTCGTCGATCCGTACACCGCGCCCCCACACAAGTTGTTCCGTCCATGTATGTACGCCGTTTTCGTTCCGTATGTCAATAATCTTGACGCTGTTGCGGTCGTCCATCATATAGAGTCGTCGCTGGTGTATCCAAACGTTTACGACCGTCATTCCCTTAAGCTCGCGCTCACGAGGCGCACGGACGACTCGATGCCTGTTTCCAAGCGGATTGCCTGTCTTTTCTCGAAGATCCGCAAGAAGGCGATCCAACCGAGCGGCCTCCCTCCTGCTATACTGCTCTGACGTTCTAAGTTTCGCAAGTTCGTCAAGGTATTCGATTCTTTTCTTCTCATACAATTCGACGCTATTTCCTTCGGTTGCGATTTTTGCGCGCAGCGCCGCAATGTCCGCTCTCGTCACGATGCTTGTCGCATTCGCATCTATAAAGGCGCGCTCTGCTTCGATAGCCGATCTGAGCACATCCCTTTTCTGGACAAGCCGGGCGATCTCCTTTGATGCAATCTCCGCCTGCGTGATCAAATCGACTTCCGCCTGGCTGTCAGATTCCGTTGGAAGCATGCACGAAAGCAGCATCACCATAAGCGCAATAAAACACACTCCGCCAAATGTGTTGCACATCGTGTCGAGAAGCATATCCATGCTTCCATCAATGTTGACGCCGCGTCTTTTCACCGCCCCTCCTTCCCGAAATAAACATCGACGCCTTCTTCGAGTGGGTCACGTCCATACGTGAAACTGTTTTGCTGTAGCAGCAGCACGGCCATATCCATCGCCTTCACGCCCGTCGGACGCACAAGCAACACTGCAGCATGTGTCGTATGGTCAAGCATTGAAAGGAATTCTGCAAACTCGGCGTTTATATCTGCCAACGATATTTCACTGTCCCCTGCGTCCTTTTCGAGCGGACGCCTTATGCTGATTCCATGCGACGAACAAATTATGTAAAATGGTATCTTCGACTCGCCGCGTTCCGGTATGAGCGTCACGCCTTTCTTACTTTTCATTTCCGCTATCTGCTGTTCGAGAAGGCGCCTCGTGCGCTCCATTTCCTTCACGCGCGCCTTATTTTTCGCATCCGCATCCTTCGCCTTTTCAATCTGAGTCTCAAGGTCGTGTATCTGCGAGACAAGCGCAGCAATGATCTTCTCTCGCTCTGTCATGTTGGATAGTTCCTCGGCGTACTTGTCCGCATCTTCTGGTCTAGCAGCGTCTTTTGCAGCGGAGACTATTGCCCTCGATTTCTCCCTGATTTTCTCCAGGCGCATCTCCAGTTCACGGATTTCGCTTCTCAACGTGCTCGTCTCCAAGTCGGACTCCCCAGCGCCGACCGTGTATTCCTCCCGTTCGGGATAGACGACAAGGCCGAGAATCTGAACAAGAACCATGAAAATCATGATTCCGCACATACCCGTGACAATATCCTGGAATGAAACCAGCGACAGCGGATTCTGCCGGTTTCTACGTCTCATTCCCCAGAACCTTCCCCGGTCTTCACGGCCTCTTCCCCCACTTTGGCGATCTTGAGTCTCGAAATGACATTGACGTGCGCATAATCGCGACATTCGTCGAGGAATCGTTCCTCGCTCTTTCGAAGAAGAACGACAAAGACCTGCACGATCATTGCGAAGACCAACGCAACGAATGTCGTATCAAAGGCGATGCCAAGATTCGCTGTTACCGGCGTGAGACTGTCTTTCAGCGACGCGATAGACGCATCAGACGAGAGTGCGGCTCCAAAGCCACCAATCGCGCCCGAGAGTCCAGTCACCGTCCCAATGAATCCCAGGATCGGCAGAATCCAAACGATTCCCGAAAGTAGGCCGTAGCTTGAGTCGGTGTGACTTTCGTCATTCTCTGCCTGTGCGCGCAGCATTTCAGAGACGTCCGAGACATTGCCGACATTTTTCAGATTCAATAAAGCACGCTCAATGCGGTTAAATAGAACAAAACGCTTCGGATCGTCGACCTTTTCATTAAGTTTGGCGAGGACATCCTGCGCCGTCGTCGTCGTCAACGAGAAACCCACACCAGGCGGGATAAGTGCTATTTTGATCGCCCTCCGCTGAAAAGCAAGTTTTCTCCATTTCACAAGCAAAATGACAAAAGCAAGGAAGAAAAGCGAAACCATAACATACGGCGTCCATCCCCGAGCGAGAATCATCGACAAGTATTTTGTTTCGCGGATTCCCTGTGGCACATGGCATAGTCCGATGAAAAAGGCGGCAGACAACACACCTGCGACAATCATCGCGAAAATGGTATTGACGTCCGTGTACTTCCCGCCGGTGAACCCGCATCTCTGCTCTATATCGCCAAGATGCCAGTCAAGTTCCTTACGTTCATGCCTAGTCTTCATCTTCGTCTCCTTTTTCAAGTTGTTTCAGTGCTGCGTTTACGTCCTTCAGTTTTTGTGCATTCTGGTCAAGCCAGTATGCAATCGCGTCAAGATACCAGTTGACGCTGCACCAGTTGTCGTCAGCGTCACCGCAACGCATACGGGGATCATGCCATGTATGTCCCGTCAGAAACGATCTGGCCATCATCAGCGCTTCCTTGCGCTTCGCTATGAACGTTCTGTTGCGATCCTTAACCTTGTCCCACTTTTTCGTGATGTCGTTCTTGCGATCGAACTTGTCCAACGCCTTTACTGCGTTATCGTATGTCAGATCACCACTTGACATGGCGGCATTGAGCTCTTTTATCACGGCATCTCGACGGTCCATGACGGACATCCATCCGGCCCAGCTTCTGCCCTTGCCGTCAAACGCGATTGATAAATCCACCAGCATGTCGTGAAATCCCTCGTCGTAACTCCCAAAGCGTTTGCGGTCAATATCCTTTTGCTCCAGCTTCAGTTTTGCCAACTCTTCATCCGAAACGTCCATGCATCGAAGATATGGAAGTAACATGGCGTAATACGTTTCAAAGGCTGCCATAAGTCCACACTCCTCCGCGAATGCCTTCTTGTCAACCCCAAGCCAACGAACACCGGTGAAGCGCAGCCCAAAGCGGCGGACCTGGTCGAACTCCGTATCACGCGTCGTCCAATCCTTCCCGTTGCTGCCGTTCTTGAGATACGACGCAATTCCAACCACCTTCCCCTCCGCGTTTACTATGGGACTCCCGCTGTTGCCTCCGACAATCTCGGCGTCGATTTTCAAGATCATTCCGCCTACACCTGTCACGCGTCCACGAAGCGTTGTCACAACGCCGTCGCCACTGCTATTGCCAAACACCCATATTGGATCATCATTGTTCGGAGACCCGTCAGCCAGAACAAAACACTCGTGATCTCCTTGCACTTCATACCTCGCAAGATCCCGATCCTCGGCAATTGAAAACGCGCCAAGCGAAACGTCCGTTCCGTCAATAAGTGTTGCTTTCGGTGGCTCCGCGCTTCTTATTACGTGCTCATTCGTGACAAGATAGACTGTGTCGCCCATCTTCAAAAAGAACCCCGAACCGCTTCCTTCGGCTGTTCGGATTATCGCTACTTTGCGCTTTATTGACTCGAATGTCACACCATCTTCTGATGACTTCTCATCCTTTGTTTTTTCCTTGTCCGTGTTCTCCGATTTCTCATCAGAAGTTTCCGTTTTGCTATCGGCAGGCGGTTGTCCCCCTCCATCTTTTCTGCTCACCATGCTTCCAACGGCAATGCCGCCAACAACGAGCAAAGCGACAATCAATGCGCACAATCCACCCCGCACATACACCTTCCGGCTTGGAAGTCGCGATGGCGACTTTATCGCCGTTGTTTTATTAATGCGCCTGTGCTTTGGATGTTGTTCATCAATCATCTCAGGCCCGTCATCGCCCAGAGCACCACCAGCAGGATTCGAAAACATGGTCGGTGCAGTTTCATCACTTGGCTTTTCACTCCTTCCTAAGACGTCGGGTTTCAATCCTGGCAGAACCACCGATGGAAGTTCTATTTCCGCCGGCGAACTTCCCATCCTTCCCCAGAACACAGACTCGTCGAGCCGAGTCCACGACGAGCGATCTTCCGATATCTTGCATAGCCGCGTCAAGCGATTCGTCTGAACGAGTTTTCGGATCTGCTCTTCAGAGTACGGACCTGATATGCTACCAAATTTATTTACCCACCACATGTTTCCTCCCTCCTGCCATAAGTAGCAGACAACTCAATCCTTTCATGTCATCTTCATCCCGCTTCCATCTGTAGTAACAGTGCATATATCGACAATAAGCCAGACAAAAACAGCAATTGCAGGGATCACCAGCCACCCCAAGAATAACGTAATCAACAACTGGCAAAGTCCAGCGTTAGTCCTACCTGCATAGAAATTATGTATTCCAAGTCCTCCAACGAGTAATGCTAAAAGAATGTAGACAAGCCGACTCTTGCTTTCAACCGGCGCCACAGGCGCAGCAACCGGCACGGCGCGAATAGCCCTCGTCGGCTGAACACGGACACGTCTTTTCTGGACTGCCGTCGGATTTGTTGCAACAGAATATTCCACCTCAGCGTCGTCAATAGCAACTCCGTCGTCAACACCCTGAAATTCGGCGTCAATATCGTCTTGGGCATGAGCAGACGGCACAACTACGGCAATTGGCGTTTCCTGTCGCTCTCGATGTACATTCATCTGCAGCGGCACTGCCGCAGCCTCGGGAAGTTCCACCGTCTCTGGCTGACTTGCCGCTCTTTTCCAAAAATCTGACTCGTCTATACGCATCCACGACGAGCGATCTTCCGATATCTTGCATAGCCGCGTCAAGCGATTCGTCTGAACAAGCTTCCTTATCTGTTCTTCGGAATACGGGCCGGATATATTGCCAAATTTATTTACCCACCACATGTCACCGGCCTCCTTCCGAAAAGAGCGGAATTCCCTCTGTTTCTTTTTCTGCCAGCTTATGCAGCTCTTCCTTTATGTCAATGTACCTGCCGCCAGCAAGAACGTGATACAACGGCTCTCCAAGCTTGTATCCCCCATGTTTTTTCACATCTCCGCACATTTGCCACTTTGCAGTTGCCCCCATCTCGAAGGCCTTGACGAGGACTGTCCGCCCCGCGGATTTTCGAAGCACATAGAGCGGATGGTCGTTTTCGACATTCGCCGCATCCACAAAGATTGCACTTGGATTTTTAAGATAAACAGGAGCGAGAGGATCAAACTTAATCTTTCCGGCAAACACTACTTTCCATCCTGCGATTTCACGCTTCTTTTCCTGACTCTTTTTCGCATCCCTGTATTTAGCGCTCCAGTCGAGCGGAAGCTTTTCCAGGAACTCCGCACATTTTGCATTTCTTGCCTTTATGCGATCATTCCAGATGCAAAGCCAGGAGAGTCCGTCGTCTATGCCCTGCACGGTAACGGGACCGCCCAGCGTGTCAGACTGGGAATACCATCTATCGAGGTCACTGTTGCCCATGGGCATGAGATGAAGGTCCTCCTTGAGCCAGCGCATGTAAATCGCGACGAGCTGCACGCGCCTGTATGCGGTCATCCACCCTTTGTACGGATTAGAGCGCGAGACTCGCTGCGACTCCATTTCCTTGTACTTGGATTCATGACCCTCTTTGATATGGGCGTCAATAAGTTTCAGAAGTTCCTTTTCAAACAGCGACTGGCTTAATCCAGGCCTGTTTGCAAGATCGATGATTCCTGTCAGTTCGCCCACAGAGGGCATCTCTTCTACTGAAACTTCAACACTACTCTTCATCTCTGTAACGACATCATGGTCCTTGAATCTAAGCATCCCGCCATCACATTCAATCTTCCATTGGGTCTCATAAGACGGTTTGCTTATCTTCGGCTTACCTTTAGAGACTGCAACTATCTTTCCAGACGCATCCTTTTTTGCCATCAGAGCGAACAGCGAATAATACTCCGGGGCGTCAGATAGGACTCGTACGCCATCTGTAAGAAATGTCTCGAACTCCTCGGACGATATGCCTAACTTCAGGGAATCCGCAAATTTCTGCATCGCGAGCGACTTTCCATCCAGAATGTCCCTCACCTCTACAGCCTCTACGTCAAGAGGAGCAAGCGCCTTCGCTTCCGGATAGTTTCCATAATACTCGATAAGGGCCTTTCTCGCCTCAAGCGCATCAACCGCATTCTGTGCCGACGCGAGCTTCCCCAATGCTTCTTTATACGCGCCCTGGGCTTCGACAGCCGCATTGAACTTCGTCTCCGCAGCAGTGAGCGCCGCATCTAGATCCGGCGCAAAATCGCGATGCACCTTGCGCCATTCCTCAATGGATTCGCGGCAGTTTGCCGTTTCGCGCTCCAGCTCCTCCCGAGCGAGTTCGTTTGCAAGCCGCCCTGCAACGGTCTCGAGATGCGAGACGAGCGTAGCATGGAACTTCGTAGCCCTCGACTTGCGGTCCGCATCCACCTCGTCCACATGGTCAAGCCACGCATTCTTAAGAGCAAGAAATCTGGACCTATATCCGGCGTCTTCTTTCACGAGAGCGGTCTCGACCTCCGCGAGCCGTCCCGTTATAGATGCACCGTCGCCGACATCTTTCCATGATGATTCCTTAACGCGTTCCAACTCTGTAAGCGTCGCCTCAAGGGCATTCGTCCGCGACAGGTTTGTCGCGATTAACGCCTTGAGACGTCCGACGAATGCATTGACATTGGGATATTCGTACACTGCGGGATCGCCAGCTTTCAGCTTCGCCAGTTCGGACATCATTAGCCCAATCGATTGCACGGGCATCTCCTTGGCCTTCTTTTCGAGGAACTCGAGTTTCGCGACCTCGTCCGTGCATTTTTTTGCAAATAGTTTTTGCCGAAGCCACCATCCGGAAACACCGAGAACGGCCAACACGCCAAGAAATGAAAACACCACAATCTGCATCGTCTTCCTGCGACGTGCAGCCTCAGCATGCTCAAGTACGTTGCGTGCCTGACCAAGCAGGTCGCCATCTGGGTCACGGTCGAGGAACTCTGGCAAAGACAACGCATCACGTATCGCAACACAGTCCTCTTGCTGAATTGCCGCATGGAGTTGTTCATTGACCTCTTTCCAGCGGCGAGCGGCTTCTTCGGCCTCGAACTCCTTAGCACAGCGCGCGCGGCAGTCTGCAAGAACGCTCTTGCCGTCATCAGAAATCCGCCATCCCTTCTCAACAAGGGAATCCACCGCCTGCACCATCGAAAAAGCAAGTTTCCTGTCCCATTTCTCATCGCGACAGCGTTTAAGGATAGAAAGATTCTCGGCACCAGTCTTCTCGCGCATCTCCGCCTCGCGCCGGTTGCGGAAGTCCTCAATCTCTTCGACGCCAGGTGCAACGACACCTTCGCTCCACACGCCACCGAGAAGTTCCTGGGCAAGCCGTTCGCGATCTTCGTCAGACTCCGCCTTTCGGAATTCGGAAATAATCAGATTCTGCAATTGGCGCTCGGACTGCTTCAAATTCTTCTTCCAATCCTGAGACTTATCAATGTCTGCAAGACGCCTTAGGCTCTTGACGGCAAGACGCACGTTATTTACGCGCACCGCCTTTTTGTACATCGCGAGAAAAGGCTCTATCGCATTCTTGTTCTCTCCAATTTCCACAATGCGGTCGGTCAGATTCTTGTCGACTTTCGGCGGAATCTCCCACCCGTTCATGTCGCAAAGATTCTCCCAGTCCGGCAACTGGAAGAAATCCAGCGTGCTTACTTCTTCCACGAGAGGCGGGTCCTCCGAAAGTATTCGTATCGCGTCGCTCGCGCCCTTCGCCTCCGAAGCCGCCACGACCGCCTCCATCCGCGCATTTGCCTTTCGCACCGCTTCAGCGTATGCGTGTGCAAGCTCCGCGCCGCCACCAGACGACCCCGCCGTCTCGACAAGACGACTAATGCGTGAAATCAAAATGCTCGATCTCATTTCACTGCCCTTCCGGTTTTGTATTTGTTATCTTCCTTCTGCTTCATCTCTGCTTGTTCGCGAAGTTTCCTGGCCTCCGCCGCGGCTTCTGCCGCCTTCGTTGCGGCGGCTTGTCTTTCCTGCTGCTCTTTCTCGGCCTGTTTCTTCAATTCTGCTTGCTCCCGCTCCTTTTTGGCACGTTCCTCCCGTTCGATCTTGGCTCGCTCTTCCTGCCTCGCTCGTTCTTCTTTCTCCTCCATGTCCTCCTCCATAAGCTTCGCAATCTCATCCGTGCCTTCGGACGGCGTCGTTGTCGATCCTTTGACCCAAATATAGCAACCAACGGCAACACATAGCACAACAGCAGCAAGAATGCTGAGGACAACATAGAACATCTTGTTGCCGTGCCCTGTCGGCGGCATCGTTTCGCAAAGACAACTGTTTGCGCAGCGTCTCATGTTGTCAGCATAGAAGGACGACCCCAGCGGCATATTGCCAGCCTCAAACTCTCTCTTAGTTCTCATTCTACCCTCACCCCATTGATTATTTATTCTTATTTTTATTCGGCCCTATCGCCATCCCTTCGGGGACACTATCAGCAACATGAACTTGAAATACTCGCTTTCTGACGGCCTCTTCAAGTTTCTTCTTGTCGCATTTTTCTTCTTTTTCCCTTTCAAGCTTGCCCTTCGCTTGTTTCAACCGATTGATCTCATTTCCAAGGTTTTCCTTCTTCAAAGTGGTCGCTACGGTATCAATATCTGTTGCCTTCATATTCTTATGTTTTGAGTCATATTCTTTTATGGCAGTAATAATTGCCTCATCGACTTTTCTCTTTTCTTCTTTCTTTTCATTATCCGATAATTTCTTGCCAAAACCTACTCCGTCATCGATTTTCTTTTTAGTCGTATTTCTATTTTCAATCTTTTGCAACACCTCGTCAAGCCTATCCTTCCGCTTCTCCGTCGCCTTAATTTTGTCCGATACATTCTTTATCTTTGTCTCATATTCATCCATGAGCTTTTTAAGCGCCTCGTCATCGCAAAACAGTTTCATCTGGACGACATCATCGTCGTGTATCCAGATATTGTCATCCCATTCAAGCAAATAATATATCTTGTTTCCGTGCGTCTTATAGAGGTCTTTCGCCGCATCGGAACCAAAGCATATCTTTTTGAGATCGACGGAATCGTTTTGTGCGAACAAGTTCTGTCCTGGAATTTCATTCCACCACCAGAACAAATCAAGTGAGCGAGCATCGCCCTCTTTTCGCCAATTGGGATTGACAACGCGGAGAATAGCCCATGGCGAATCTTTTGAAGCATCAGGCCATCCGTCAATCTTGTATATTGTCCTTGGGATGTTCAATATCTTCCTATATTCCGACCTATAACA
>Ga0310696_10008601_pt1 | contig 11897 bp, 6 predicted proteins | sample AusTroGonzalo_MG_4_FD_203885 | JGI IMG/M metagenome (GOLD analysis project Ga0310696, IMG submission 203885) | Bovine rumen microbial communities from tropical cattle in Woodstock, Queensland, Australia - Gonzalo_02 (v2) (version 2) | ecosystem: Host-associated > Mammals > Digestive system >... | reverse complement strand
GACCCCACGAACTTCATCGCACACTACAACCGCGGATTGCTGCGAGCCAATGTAGGCGAAGACAACAAAGCCATCGAGGACTTCGACTTCATCCTCGATCGCGACCCCGACGACATTATGACCCTCTTCAATCGAGCCCGGCTCTACGACCAGACAGGCGATTATCAGTCCGCCATTCGCGACTACACCAAGGTGATTGAAGAGTTCCCCAAGTTCCTCTACGGCTATCAGCTGCGAGCCGAGGCACGACGCAAAATCGGAGATACACGTGGAGCTGCAAAAGACGAAGAGCACATCCTGCGCGAGAATATCGCCCATCGATACGGCTACTCCACCCCTACCAGCCGTCAGAAGAACCGCACACGAAAGAAGTCAGAAATCGATCTCGACGACTATCAGCAACTCGTCGAAGAAGACGACTCGAAAGTCTATGAAGACGAGTTCCGAGGAAAGATACAGAACAAGGCCAGCGAGATGAAACTCCTGCCCATCATCGTCCTCACCGACAACGAAAACGTAGCCACCGAAAGCGTGCTCAACGACTACACCATCGAGGCATACGGCCTCACAAAACAAGTAGTCGACGATTTCCGCAAAGGAATCGAACTATGCATGAAAGCCGACGAAGAACGACTCTCAGCACCAGAGACAAAAGATAACACAAGCTCTCTCCCATTAAGAGAGAGCGGGGAAAGGGTCTACAATCTGCAATACATTGCACAGGCAGCCGAGTGTTTCAAACACTGCATCGACAAAGCCCCACAGTTCGCCGAAGCACATTACAACTACGCCTACACCCTGGCCCTACAAGGGAAGTCAGCAGATGCCATCAGCCAACTCACCATCGCAGTCGAACAGAAACCACAATTCGCAATGGCGTGGTTCAATCGCGGCCTGCTCAACCTCTTCGCCGAAAACCATACAGCAGCCGTCAGCGACCTCAGCAAGGCAGGCGAACTCGGCATCTATCAAGCATATAGCATCATCAAACAAAGTCGGAAAAAATAAAGAAGACCCACCCCCAATGCCCCTCCCTGTAATGGAGGGGAGTGGTTACCACGAGACATTAACATCCTATGGTAATAACCCTCCCCATTCAGGGGGAGCGGGGAGGGGGTCCGAAAATAATAGTAAATAATAAATGATTAAATAGTAAATATAACGATGAAACAAACAGCAATCCTACTGCTCCACTGCCCCGACAAGCAGGGAATCATCACAGAAATCACAAAATTCATTACCGACAACAACGGTAACATCATCTATCTTGACCAGTATGTAGACCACGTCGAAGAGCATTTCTTCATGCGCGTAGAGTGGACACTCGAGAACTTCCTCGTGCCAGCCGAAAAGCTCGAAGAATATATCCGCACCCTCTATGCACAGCGCTACGATATGCAGTTCAGCCTCTATTTCAACAACGTACGTCCACGCATGGCACTCTTCGTATCAAAGATGAACCACTGCCTCTACGACCTCCTGGCACGCTATCAGGCAGGCGAACTCAATGTCGACATCCCCTGCATCGTGTCCAACCACGAAGACCTGCGCCCCGTAGCCGAGCAGTTCGGCATCCCTTACTATGTGTGGAAGATCGAGAAAGACTGGTCGAACAAACGTGAGGTCGAGCAAGCCGAGATGGAGCTGCTCAAAGAGAAGCGCGTCACCTTCATCGTCCTCGCACGCTACATGCAGATCATCTCCGACGAGATGATCAAGGCATATCCCAACAAGATCATCAATATCCACCACTCGTTCCTCCCAGCCTTCATCGGAGCGAAGCCCTATCATCAGGCCTACCAGCGAGGTGTGAAAATCATCGGAGCCACCAGCCATTATGTCACAGCCGACCTCGATGCAGGCCCCATCATCGAACAGGATGTCGTTCGCATCACTCATAAGGACACACCTGAGACCCTCGTGCTCAAAGGAAAAGACCTCGAAAAGATTGTGCTCTCACGAGCTGTCAAGAAACATGTCGAGCGCAAAATCCTGACCTACAAAAACAAGACCATCATCTTCAGTTGAGGTGATGGTCTTGTTTATTCGTGGCTTTTCTCTCTGTTATTCTTTCATCAGTTTCTCGAAGAAGTCGTCGAGGTCCTTATCCATATCTTTCAAGAGGTCGTCGCTGAGGACGATGAGATCTTCATCGACATAGAAGAGTTCTTCGATGGTTTCCTGATTATCGTCTTCGAGCACAAAGGAGAATGGTTTGGACACACTGACTTGTTCGAATACGCCTTCGGCTGACATTTCACTGAGCAGCGTCTTCAACTCGCGAACGAGCGTTTCCATATCGTCGTCGCCATCGAGATCTACCCATTCTTCGACCACTGCCGAGGCTACGGTCATCTCGGTATCGTCGGCAATCGCTACTTCGCCGGTATCTGTGTCAAGATGCAAATGGAAATCGGTGACAACCATGAAGTCGTCATCCTGCGTGAAATGATTGACTGCCTGAAGGATTGCAGTGCGAAGACCATTAACATTTTCCATCTCTCATTTACCATTTAATCATTTAACCATTTACCATTTGACCTTTTGATCATTTAGGTGTGCAAAAATAATAATAATTTACCATTTGACCATTTACTATTTACCATTTATTGCAAAAAAAGGCTGAAAGTGTGATGCTTTCAGCCCTTTTTGTTCTTTGAACTTGATTTTTTGCCTCGTTAAGAGACTGTGATGTTCTTGGAGATTTTCTTCTCTTCCTTCACTGCTTTCGGCATCACAACGGTCAGGATACCGTTCTCTACCTTGGCAGAAATCTTATCTTTCTCTACGTCGTCCGGCAATGTGTATGCCTGTTCGTAGTTGGTGTATGAGAACTCACGGCGCAGGTAGTGGTGCTTGTGGTCACTTTCCTTATGCTCGGTCTTGTTTTCGATGGCGATACTCAAGTTACCTTCATCGTTTATTGAGACGCGGCAGAATTCTTTCTTGATACCTGGAGCTGCAAGTTCCATCGTGTAAGCCTTCTCGTCTTCTTTTACATTGACTGCTGGTGCGGTGCTGTTGGCACGTGGCACATAATCAGAGTTGATAAAATCGTCGAATACTGTTGGAAACCAACTGTTGTGAAACATTACTGGTAACATAATCATTCCTCCTTATTATTTATTAGTTAAACATTAATTCGTTTGCTGAACCACCTCTGCGTTCGCTTCGGCGTTCACTAACAAATAATGCAAAGAGGTGTGCCAACCAACCGATTGGTACAAATTGACAGGATTTACGGACGATTTGTCAGGGTGTTGGACATTTTTTTGCTTTCGGTGGTTCCATCTGCATAGATGATGCGACGGATGAAGATGTGGGCATCGGTGGAACGACTCAACCGCTGTCCGTTGAGGTTGTAGTATTGGATGTCGGCGATTTGATTTGATGTAGCCGTACGGATGGGCAGAATTTCCGTGTTGTGATTGTCATCGTAGTGAAGTGTCGTAAGGACGGTGTGGGTATTGATGTGATTGGGTTGCTCGATGGTGGTGCGGTCCATCAATGCAACCTGGTCTGCTCCGTCGGGATAGCGTCCGAAGGTCTGCCAGCGGCCCTGTGCCTGATAGCGGAGGCTGTCGGTCCAACTGCCGTCGGCCGCCTGAATGCTGACGAATGCGCTATCGGCATTCTCTAACTTGAAGGATGCATGAAGTTGGTCGATCGGCTCACGCCCGTCACACCACACGACGCGATAGCCATGAGGTGGGATGGTAAGCGTGGAGCGTGAAGAGTGAAGAGTGAAGAGTGGAGAGCGATTAGCGAGGAGCGGGGTGAGTTGGTACTTGTGGGGGTTGGCTGGGTTGTCGCTGAGATACACATCTGTGAGGTCGATGATGGAGTCGGTGGTGTTGTAGAGTTCGATCCAGTCGCTTTTCTTCGAGTAGTCGCTGATGTAGATATCGTTGGCCGAACTGACTTCATTGATACGGATCGGACTTACAGGACTTATGGGAGTGAACTGTGCGAGGATTGATTTTCCCCGATAGTTTTGTAGGTTAATGACGGAGTCGGTCGATATGATTTCTCCATCGACTTGCCAACCCTCGAACTGATAGCCAGAGGGTGTGAGGGCTGTGAGTTTGGTTGTTTCGAACAGGGTGCCGGAGAAGTGGGCTGTAGGTATCTCACATCCATTGAGCAGCAAGCGTGCTTGAGGTGTAGAGGTCTCAATGGTGACCTTGAGGTCGCCCGTCAGGTTGAGTTGTTTCTTCAGGTTGGCGATGCATCGCTCGTGTTGGTTGGTGCGGTCGGAAAGAATCTCGCAGAGTTCTTCTGCTCGCTCCAAAGAGCTGTTCCCCTCCCACTCCAGCGCAGGATTGGTCAGAGAAGCCATCTGCCGGATGATGGGCAGACAGCGCTCGGGCAGGAACACACTACCACCCATCATGCAATATGCATCGACGAACTGCTGACGGAACGGTTTGTATTGCAGCATGTTCTTGAAAATCTCTACCTGACGTCCACTCCCCTTGCTGAAAATCTGCACAATCATATCGGTATCGCCGAAACAGCCATCGAGGTCGAACAGCACCACGTGAATCTTTCCATCGTCCTTACTGCAGCGGAATCCCTTGATGTTCTTCAGCCCCGACCGCAGCCAGTCGAGATTGCCCATATAGATTTCGGCTGCCATATAGTTGCAGTATTCGTCTACATCGACGATGGCACAGATGGACTGCCACAGCGATTTGTTCGTAGGACTGGCAGCCAGTTGCTGACTGAGTTTGTACCAGCTATCGTAGACGGCCCGAGTACCGGCCTTCACTTCGAACTCGTTCTCCCACTGGTCGACCTCATCGCTCCCAATACCATAGTTGCTATATGCATAGTTGCGGTTGCTGGCCTCGCGCAGGTTCATCATGCCGAGATAGAGCCCATCGAGGAAGATGTGGGCAGGCTGTGTGGCCTGACAATCGAGATAGATGCCGCTGCTGTGGATGAGCTGCTGAATGGCTGCATCCTTGAGTCGAGCATGCTGATCCTGACCACCATTACGCACCAGGAGTGTTTTGTTCTTGATGTAGGGTTTGGCTGCAAAGACCGGATAGGGATAGAACGTCTGCCACTCATACATCTTCTCGGCCTTGAGTTTGAACGAAGGTTTGAACTGAAAGACATCGTCGCCGTCATTGAATCGTGTCCAACCGCCAAAGATTGAGAACGTGGCACCTTGGTTCAGCGCTTCGTTCCAGTTGCCCTCATCATCGGGTACGAAGTACTCCACATTCACGGGGCGCTCCCAATCCATATTCTGGTTCATCTTTTTCGACTGATGGTTGTCAATCCGACCGTTCACACCACCCACATACAGACCGATGGAGTCGCCGAACAGGTTCAGCGGATGAGTCGTCACACTCACGATGGGCAGGTAGTAATCGTGTGTTGCTTTGATAAACGAACGTGTCGCAACAGGACTGGTCAGATAGCCTTCCTTCGCGAGCATGAAGCGGTAGATGGTGGTCTCATCGACCGTGAAACGTCCGTCGACCGACACAGGACTATTGCCTGGAACGGGTGTAGCTCCACCTATTTCGTAATAGAGCGTAGTCCCTGAAGGGATGTCGACCTGAAACGAGAAAGGTTGGCTGAACACCCCACCCTTCACATCCACCTGTGGCATATCGAGTCGCTCGTCAGCAAACAGGCTCCCTTCGTTGCTATGCAGAGGGGTTGGCGTAGAGGTTGTGCCCCACTCCGTTCCTCCATCGGTCAGTCGGGCAAACGAACAGCGAGGAATGGCAGGAGGATAGACAATCGCATCCAACAGCCCTCCAACCGCATCCAGCAGTTCAATCGTTCCTCCATCCATATCCAGTTTGAACGGTATCTGCTGCTTCGATCCCGAGCCGTAATAGCCGTCCTTATAATTGTGGTCGAACCACAGGTTGCAGAATCCGTGAGGAAGCAACATACCATGCAAGGCCGTGAGCTTCTGTTGCTTCATCGTTCCCTCAGCATCAGTATGCCGGAGTGTACAATTGGTCAGATAGAGTGTATCGGCTGTCGTGTTATAAAGTTCCACCCATGCACCATAGTTGTAGGATGGGTCGATGAACCTATCCACGTTCGCCACCTGCACCTCATTGACGACGATACGCTGTGCTGCAGTCGTCAAGGCTACAACACACATCAGGAAAATCATCGTCAGTCGTCTCATGATATTTGATAGTTTTAGATTGCAAAGATAGTGAAAACAATTGACTCCGTCGAACTAAAGTTTCATAATTTATAATGTATAATGCATAATTTGTAAAAAATGGTAATTAGTAAATGGTTAAATGATAAATAATTATGAATTATGAATTATGAATTATGAATTTTTTGTACCTTTGCACCGGTTTTGTTCCACAGCCTCTGTGTTTCATTCTCCAAACGGAAGGAACGAAAGGCTACGGATTAAAAGGGAATCAGGTGAAAATCCTGAACAGTCCCGCTGCTGTAAGCCGCATTTACCAGCCAAGCACACGTCACTGAAAGAATCGGGAAGACGCTTGGAAGTGGGCGGTAAGTCAGAAGACCTGCAAGACGCATTATCATTCAAGAACCCCCGGGATTGGGTTATGATTGAACATGTTCGGAATTAATTGGTGCAAAAAGCAGTGGTTGCTATCGTTGTGCCTTGTCGTACAATATGGATTAGCACAGCATGCCGAGACTCAGGACAAGCCTGGACGTCTCGACACTATTCAGCATTTGCAGGAAGTAACCATCATGTCGATACAACCGTCGCGTACCATTGCCACATCCCAGACACTACAAGGTCGTGACCTTCAAGCACTAAGCTCCACATCAGTTGCCGATGCGCTTAAATATTTTGCTGGCGTACAGATTAAGGATTACGGTGGGCTCGGAGGCTTGAAAACCATCAACGTGCGATCGCTCGGAGCACAACATGTGGGCATCTATGTAGATGGCATACGCATCACTAACGCACAGAACGGTACCGTAGATCTGGGTAAGTTCTCACTCTCAAGCATGGAGAGTGTTTCACTCTACAATGCCAACAAACTCGACAATTGCCAATCGGCCTCAGAATATGCTTCCGGAGCCACCGTGTATCTGCGCACCCGTCGCCCAACGAACGACTCGCTGAGTGTACAACTGCGTCGTGCCTCGTTCACTACCTGGATGGCGAAAGCAAATGCCCAGTTCGAAAAGAACGGCTGGAGCGGCTTTATCGACAGCGAATGGACCGATTCACGCGGCGACTACCCTTTCCGCTACCACTCGGAGTTCGAGGACACCGTAGGTCGTCGTGCCAACAGCGACATTCGCTATGGACGTATCGAGGGAGCCTTGTTCAAAGACGGTTTCTCATCACATATCTATTATTATGACTCAGAGCGTGGTTGTCCGGGTGGCATTGTACGCCGCTTGAGCGACAAGTATGTGAATGTGGGTCGTGAGTGGGATCGTGACTTCTTTGTGCAGGCCAGCTATCAAGAATCGTTCTTGGGGCTGCACGATGTCAAGGTGAACGTGAAATACACCAATGAATATTTGCGCTATTGTACGGATTATCCTGAGAATCAGAATACAGCTCGTGTGGACAACCATTATCGTCAGCAGGATGGATACGGAGCAATTTGCTATGCTTACTCACCCTGTTCGTGGTTGTCGTTCTCGGCAAGCTACGATATTCGCTACAGCAAGTTAAATGCTGATCTGAAGAAGTTCGATGATGTATTCCGTCTTGACCAGAAGCAGGTGATGGCTGTACGAGCCAACTGGCAGGGTCTGCAGGTAGCAGCCTCAGCACTCCATCAGCATTATCACGATTTCACTTTTGCGCATATAGGTGCCGCCGACCCATTAGACCGATGGACACCTGCTGTTTCATTAGCATACACACTGAAGGGACTGACTTTCAGAGCCTGGTACAAGAAAATTTTCCGTGCCCCTACGCTCAACGACCTCTACTACACGCAGGTGGGCAACCGAAACCTAAAGCCAGAGTACACCAAACAGTGGAACTTGGGTGCAGAGTATCACTACGACTCGCAGCACTGGAACGCCTCAGTTCAGGCTGATGTTTATCAGAACAGAATAGAGAACCGCATCGTATGCCTACCGCTGAAGGGCACCTACACATGGTCGATGATGAACTATGGCTACACCTTCTGCCAGGGACTCAATGCTACAGCACAAGGGCGTTACCAGACTGGTGACTGGCAGTTCTCGCTGCTCACCTCGCTGACGTGGCAGCGTGATGTGAACCGCACCGACCCCGATGACGAGGACACCTACGACAAGCCCATCTGCTATTCCCCTACCCTGTCGACGGGCATCACAGCCATCATCGGCTGGCGCAATCTGCAGCTTACGACCTCATACCTCTATGTGGGCGAACGTATGTGGAGCTATGCAGACCCTGAAGACATTCTGGAACCCTATCATAACATCGACACGAAACTGACCTACACGCACCAAATAGGTAAAACCACATGGGGACTTTGCCTTGAGGTATGCGACCTGCTCGATGAACAATATGAACACATTCCACGCTACCCCATGCCGGGACGTAATTATAAACTTACACTTACATTTGGAATATGAAAAGAAATCAGTTTACAGTATACAGTTTACGGTTTACAGTTTTCGTTTTACTATACACCCTTGCCCAGATCACATTGGCTCAAGAGCGAATCATCCTGCTGAACGAAGGTATCTGGCAGGCTGATAACGGACGCATGACCTACTTCGAGGATGACCATGTGGTGAGCAACCAGTGGTTTCGCGACCAGAACGGTTATAAAATCGGCGATACACCCAACGATATCATTCAGATTAATGACAACCTGATTGCTATTGCTATCAACTGGTCGAACATCGTGCAGTTCATCACACCCGACGGCAAAGCCGTAGCAGCTACTGAGGACATTCCCAACAATCGTAAGCTCTGCACAGACGGCAAATACGTCTATGTCACCAGCTATGGTCACGAGTGTGTTACGACCGATGGTGTGAAGCAGTTCAATAAAGGGTATGTAGCCAAGATCGACGTTAGCACTTTCAAGGTTGTTGCAGCTACCGAGGTAGGCTATGAGCCAGAAGGTATCGCCCTCTATAAGGGGCATCTATTCGTGGCTAATACAGGCGGTTATGCTTTTGAGGAAAACCATGAGTACGAAACCACCGTGAGCATCATTAATGCTGAGACGATGGAGGTTGTAAAAACCGTAGACACCCACCAGATCAACCTTTTTGGTAAGATGTCGCAAAGTGGACGATATCTATGCATAAACTCTTCAGGTGACAACTACGAGGTACCAGCCGCAAGCATTATCTTCGATTGTGAGAAGGCTCTTCAGGACGAAACTGACTGCTATGTACGATTAGACTATGCAGCCACCTACAACTGCACCATGCTCGACGGACGTTTCATCGCTATCGGCTCACGATTCTCATTCTACACCAGCGAGTACACATTTGACTACAATATCATTGACCCCGCCGAAGTGATGCACTCACAAGGAGCGAGTGGCTCTACCCCAATCCAAATAGGCTCAATCATGGACGACATCCAGAAGATGGATACACCCTACGGCATCTATGTCAACCCCTATACAGGCTATATCTACGCTACCGATGCAGGCTCATTTGCAGCAGCCGGACAACTCTACCAATGGAATCCGGAAGGTGAACTCCTCGGTAAGCACAAGGTGTATATCAACCCAGGTCACTTTCTTGCTTTACCACCCAACGGACAGCACTTTAATGGCCACGTGACCACAGACAGCGTACACTCGCCCTATATTAATAAGGTATACGAATATCGTCCCGCTCCAGGACAGTTTGTCAACATACTCCCTAAATACGAGGAAGGCGACACCTGGGAGGATATGGCACACAAAGCTCAAGAGAACCTAACTAACGACGAAGTGGTATCGTTGGGCGGCTATGGAGGCTATATCATTTTCGGTTTCGACCACATGGTTGAGAACCATGCAGGAAAGATGGACTTCCATATTCTAGGTAATGCATCCTATTCCAACACGTCTAATCCCGATGCATCCCGCAAAGGAGGCTCCTGCGAATCAGGGGTCGTCATGGTGAGCTATGATGCCAACGGTAACGGGCTGCCAGATGACGAATGGTACGAATTGGCAGGTAGCGAATACGGCAGTACCGCCACCATTCACAACTACCGAATCACCTACTATCGACCTGATGAAAACAAGGAGCGAACTCCTGGCAACTCGTTCCTCAACGACACTACCTACATACGCTGGACTGATAATCAGGGACAACAAGGCTACGTCAGCCGCAACACCTTCCATAATCAGCCCTATTACCCACAGTGGCTCCATGAAGACGAGATGGTCTTTGAAGGTACCCGTCTTGCCGACAACTATGTCGATGAGAGCGGCAAAGGCACAAACTATGTACTCTATGCCTATCCTTGGGGTTATGCTGACAACCATCCAAATCAGGACGACCTCTCAAAAATGAATATCGACTGGGCTGTGGACAGTAATGGCCGACGAGTACATCTGCCAGGTATCCATTTCGTAAAAGTTTATACAGCCCTGAACCAGTCGTGCGGATGGCTTGGCGAGACCTCCACAGAGATTCAGGGTGCCAGTGACCTGCACTTGCTCGGCATAGACATCGATGATATCTGGTCTTCTGAAGACTCGGCTATCGAGAAAATAGAAAACAGCAAATCGTCAAATCGTATGGCTGTCTACGACCTCAATGGTAGGGGGGTCGACATTCAGTCAGCACCTGCAGGTATCTATATAGAACGCAGAACGAATGGGGCACGGAAAGTGCTAAAACGATAACAACGCTTTTTAAGTATAACAAACAACATATTATTAATTCACTTTAAAACCAATGAGATTATGAAAAGATTTTTCTACTCTCTTGCCGTCCTGATGACGGCTGTATGTGCTAACGCACAGAATTATGAAGTACGCACCCTCACATTCGAGGACAGCGACTTCAAAGGAACTACTAAGAACTATGCTGGTAACCTCGACTGGTCATCACTCATTGATGCACAGTACGGCGGTCCTATGCTCTACCCTACCGACTTCGATGACGAAGAAGATATTCTCTATTACTGGTACGACGAGGGAAACACCGAGATCTACTCAGAGCTGAACAACTCCTACATGGACGGATGCTACTGGGCAGGCGGTATCGCTATCTCTAATTACGTTGATGCCGATTTGGCCAATGGAGATTATCTCCACCAGTTGGCCGTACCTAAGAGCAATGGTTCTGCAAACTTTGCTGTAGTATTCTGTAACAGCAATCCTACCATCTCTGAGTACAACCCACAGACCGAACTGACCATCATGGACGGAAAGACTCACATCATCGAGTCAATGCAAATTTCCCCTACAATCTATCAGCTTAACACGTCTAAGAACGGCAACGCTTTCACAAAGACACTCACAGAAGTAGGTGACTACCTGACATTGACCATCCATGGTATGGTAGGAGAGACTGAAGTAGCAACCGTAGATGTTGACTTGGCTCGCGATGGTGTGTTCATGGAAGACTGGACTACCGTAGACCTCACTTCTTTAGGCGAAGTGGATGGTTTGATGTTCACGATGGACAGCAACGATGCAGGCGCTTATGGTGTTAACCAACCTGTATATTTCGCTTTTGACAACCTGAAAGTTCGCTTCGAGAGCGAGACTGCCACACTGGCTGTTGCTACTTTCGAGGAATTAGAAGTACCTGCCGACGGACATGTCAGCGTCAGCACAGAAGAAGATGACGAGCGCACAGATTTCGTAAGTGGTGGCTATGAATTTGCACACGGTTGCATGAGCGACTGGGACTACTGGTACTGGTTTGGCTATGCGAATCGTACTGAAACAAAGTATGAGAGTCTCGACGACCAGTGGAACAATATCGTAGGTGGTGGTTAT
>Ga0310696_10008598_pt1 | contig 11899 bp, 10 predicted proteins | sample AusTroGonzalo_MG_4_FD_203885 | JGI IMG/M metagenome (GOLD analysis project Ga0310696, IMG submission 203885) | Bovine rumen microbial communities from tropical cattle in Woodstock, Queensland, Australia - Gonzalo_02 (v2) (version 2) | ecosystem: Host-associated > Mammals > Digestive system >... | reverse complement strand
AATAACTATAACGATAGGGTGTTCTGCCTATCCAGGTTGGCAGTTACCCATTCTGCACCGTACTCTGCTATATATTTTTTATAACACCATCCTGCCCGAGGATTAGCCAAAAGATACAAATCACATGACCAAATTACGATATTCTGGCTTTATTGCTTGCTTTTTTTTATGTTATTATAAGATTGGAAATCTTTGGGGTAGAAATGATGTTCTGGGTATTTAAGTGGAGTCTTTTACTCCAAAACATTAAAAATAACTGATATTTCAGAGGTAAAAGAAGTTAAAAATCATAATAAAAACTGAACCTGAAATGGAACCTCTGCGTGTGAGAAAAGAAGAAACCCGCTGGATGTCAGCGGGTTCTGTTTTTGTTTTGTGGAGCATGCGAGACTCGAACTCGCCACCTCTTGACTGCCAGTCAAACGCTCTAGCCAGATGAGCTAATGCCCCATTTTGCTGTTTTGCGGTGCAAAGGTACGCTAAATTTACGGTTCCACCAAACTTTTTCCTCCTTTTTTTCTTCCGTATGCGAAAAAAGATGTACCTTTGCGGTGGAAAGAGAGCCAGAAAGAGTGTGGCTGCTCGAAGGAAACGGAATAACCATTTAATAAGGAGTATCGAATATGAGCTTGATTAAATGTCCTGAATGCGGACGTCAAGTGTCGTCCAAGGCACCCTGCTGTCCGGGGTGTGGTGTACCCATTCTCAACAATGTCAAACGCTGTCCCGTCTGTGGCGAACTGGCGTTGATGGACGCGGAGCAATGTCCTCACTGCGAAGCACGTTTCGTCGTGGAGAAGACTGCCTGCACGAACAATGCGAACAGCTTGCCCAATCCTGATTATGAGGAAGACGAGCTTCTGGACGAAAGAGACGAAAGAACTGAGTCCGAAGCTACTGAAAACGGCACCGCGTCTGAAGCTGAAGAACCAGCAACCACTACCCCACCCGCCAAGCCCAAGAAAGACGCTTCGCCGTGGTGGATAGCACTGGGTATCCTACTCGTAGCCGTAGCGGGTTTCTTCTACTACGGACACATGCAACACGAGGCCACCGAGGAAAAGGACTTCGCAAGACTGCAAGACTGCATGGAGCTGGCCAACTTCCAGGACTTCCTCAACCGTTATCCCAACAGCCGCCACCTGGAGAACGTGAAAGCGCGAATGGAAGCCCTGGAGGCAATGGACAAAGACTGGGCGGAGGTCTGCAACAGCAGCAGTACCGAACAGCTACAGCAGTTCATCGACAAGTATCCCAATGCCTTGCAGAAGAAAGCGGCCTTGCGCAAGATTGACTCTCTTGACTGGCGCGAAGCCGAGCGACAGGGGACGGCTGCGGCCTATGCCTTATACATCGGTCGCCACGAGAACGGAATTTACATCGACATGGCATACGTTGCACGCGACGAAGCCGCACGGCGGGAACAACTGGCGCGTCAGGATTCGCTGAACGCTCTCATGGCTGCTGCCGACTCGGTAGCCATTGCAAGCGGCGGAGTGCCTGCCGCAGAATAAAGAAAAAGGATTACCGACGTTCCAGTAACACGACGTTCTCCACGTGCTGCGTGTGGGGGAACATATCGACGGGCTGAATACGCGTGACCTTGTAGTCTGAATCCAACAGCGCAAGGTCACGCGCTTGTGTTGCAGGATTGCAGCTCACATACACGATACGTTGCGGCGCAGCCTTCAAGATGACGTTGACGACATCGGCGTGCATTCCCGCACGTGGCGGGTCGGTGATGATAATGTCGGGACGTCCGTGCTCGGCAATGAAGTCTTCGGTGAGTATGTCCTTCATGTCGCCGGCAAAGAACTTCGTGTTCGTGATGCCGTTGATCTGGCTGTTTACTTTAGCGTCCTCAATGGCCTCGGGCACATACTCGATGCCGATAACCTCGCGGGCTCTACTGGCTACGAAATTGGCGATGGTGCCCGTGCCCGTGTAGAGGTCGTAGACGAGAGGGGAAGTAAGCGGTGAGTCGCTGAATGCAAACTCGCGAGCCACCTTATACAACACGTATGCCTGATCCGTATTTGTCTGGTAGAACGACTTCGGTCCGACCTTAAAGCGCAAGTCCTCCATTTGCAAGAAGATGTGGTCATCGCCCTTGAATACTTCCACGGGCAGGTCGCCGAAGGTGTCGTTCCACTTCTGGTTATTCACGTAGAGTAGCGAGGTAATTTCCAGGAAGTTGTCTGCAATCGCTTCGAGCAATGCTTCGGCCTGCTTCCGTTCCTCCTCGGTCATGATGCAGAACTGGACAAGCAACATCAGCCCGCCCGTATTGGATGTGCGAATCATCATCCCACGCAGCAATCCCGTGTGCTCCCTCTGATCGTAGAAGGTGAGTCCGTGCGCATAAGCATAGTCTCGGATGAACAAGCGCAGGCGGTCGTTGATGGGTTCCATCAGGTGGCATTCCTCGATGGGCAGAATCTTGTCGAAGGAACCTGTGGTGTGGAAGCCCACACTCTCTTGATGTTCGAACTGCTGACCACTGCGAATCTGTTCCTTCGTCAGCCAGCGACGGTTGCAGAAGCCGAATTCCAGCTTGTTGCGGTACTCCTGCGTCTTTTCCGAGCCAAGGATGGGGCTGCACTCGGGCAGTTCCACCTTGCCGATGCGAGTCAGGGCGTCCATCACCTGTTTCTGCTTCGCCTGCAACTGCAACTCGTAGGGAAGCATCTGCCATTTGCAGCCGCCACAGACGCCGAAATGTGGACAGAACGGTTCCACGCGGTTCTTAGAAGGACTGATCATTCTCACCATCTCGGCCTCAGCATAAGAATGTTTCTTCTTCGTCAGTTGCAAGTCTACCACGTCGCCTGGGACGACGAAGGGCACAAACACTACCAAGTCATCGACCCGCACAAGTGCCTTGCCCTCTGCGGCAACGGCTTCTATCGTAACTCCCTCCAGAAGGGGCAATTGTTTACGTTTCCTGCTCATACTTTCAGATTTTGGCGCAAAGGTACAACGAACAATCCAACCCTCCAAAACTTTCCCACAATTTCTTCTTCAAACCTCCCCTACTCTTTTCTCCTGTCAGCCCAGCCGCATTTGACGTTGACTACAGCCTCACGGGGTGTTGACGTGAACCCTTAAGGGTTAGCGGCTGAACCCTTAAGGGTTGGAGCCAGAACCCTTAAGGGTTATAGCGTGAAGGCTTAAGGGTTCTGGGAATAGCAATTAAAAAGCCCAAGGCTATGCCCTGGGCTAAATATCGCAGGCCTTTATGGCTCTTTCGATGATAAAATGTAGTGAGTTTGACGTCGGCTTACTCCCAGTAGAGGATTTCGCGGTTGATGTCCCACTTGTGGTCTTTCGGGAAGTCGTCGCCTTCCCAAGCCTTCTTGGAAGTCCACTTCTCGGGAGCGTCAGTCCAGAAAGGATCGTCGGCGGGCAGGCCAAGGGGCATGAAGGCGAGGCTGGTCATGTAGAGCGAGCCGTTGTTGGTGTACCAGTCGGCAACGTTCGGATGGGAGCCGACGAAGCCAATGGTCAGGTAACCGTCCTCGGTGAAGTTCGTCTTGCCCTTGCCCTCGAACATACGCTTCATGACGGCAGTGATGCCGGCGCGCACCTGTCCGTTGTGCAATTCCTCGGGCAGTTGCTTTTGCCAAGCCAGCTGTGCCAGCGGCTGAAGCACTGCAAGGCGGTAAGGTATCGAGCGGCCGACAACGGGGAAGGTGCCTTCGGGCGAGATGAAACGTTCGAGGATGACGCTATACTTCTGCATACGCTTTGTGACGACTTCCAGACGGTTCTTGGCACCATTGCGCTTGTCGCCTTTCGAGCGGATAAGGTAGTTGTTGTTGGGCTGCTTGGCTGCCACCATCTGCAGGCACTCGCTGTACATAGGCTGGATGACGAAGGCGTTGTAGTAGTCGAAGGCGAAGCTGGGGCCGTCGCTGTAGAGGCCGTCGCCGATGTACCATTCCTCGGCCTTACTCATCGCCATCTTGATGCGGAAGGCATCATAGCCGCCTCCGGCATACATGAGGAAGGCTTCCTCCATGCCCACGAACAGCAGCCAGTTGGTGTAGGGCGGATCGTAGCGGCGGAGACCTTGCAGTTCCTTGATATAGCGTTGCTTAGTCACATCGTCGAGGGGTTCCCACAGGGCTTTGTAGCCACGGAAGAGGCTCTCGACGACATAGGCAGCATCCACGAGTGTCTGTCCACCGCTCGTCCATCCAAGATAGTCGGGACTTTCGGGGTCTACGGCGTTCTTGTAGGCTTGCAGCGCCCACTCGCGCAACTGCTTACGCTTCAGTCCTTCGGGTGTGTCGTCATCGGGCAGGGTCAGCCAAGGTGCAATGCCGGCCATCAGTCGTCCGAAGCATTCCATGTAGGCGACCTTCTTGTCGCGGTTGTCCCAGGTAGGCGAAAGCTCCAGCTTCATGTTCTTCTGGAGCGTGCCGTTGGCCATGTTCTCCAGCACGGGAGCAGCCATCGTATAGGCGAGTTCTACCCAGTAGGCACGGTCGCTCTGACCGTCGCCCAGCGGGTTGGCGGGTGCAGCTTTCTTCTTGCTGCCAGCCATGGCCATGCTCACGGCAAGACAGCACATGGCGAGGAAAAGGAATGTACGTTTCATAAGGTCTTCTGTATAATTATAATTTATAAAGTACGATTTTAGTTCTGCTTCTCCTCAACGGGTGTCATCTCACCTTGTATGTAGAGGTTCACGGCTTTGTTCTCCTTCGCATTGGAACGGACGGTGATGACCTTGCGGAAGCGTCCCGGGTGTTTCCCCTTGCCATTATAGGTCACCTTGATGCTGCCATGTTCGCCGGGCTTGATGGGCGACTTGGTGTAGTCGGGCACGGTGCATCCGCAACTGGAGATGGCCTGGTGGATGACCAGCGGAGCCGTGCCTACGTTGGTGAACTTGAACTCACAGTTGACCACGGGGTCACTTTCCGAGAACGTGCCGAAGTCGTGGGTGAGGGTGTCGAACTTGATTTCTGCAACGTTTTCGTCGGTCTGTCCCGTGGCGACGAAGACGCTGTTCTTCTGGGGTTCCAAGGCGTGCGAACTGAGTGCAGACGTAGCCAGGACAAGTGCAAGGAAAAGGATTTTTTTCATTGTTCTTATGTATCTGATTTTTGATTTCCGCGTGCAAAATTATCTTCTTTTTCGCAAACAGAGGCACGAAAAGACAAAAAAAGCGTTAAAAAGGTGGAGGAATGGTCGATTTTGCCTACTTTTGCGCGATGATACTCTATAATACCACTTATCAGATGTCCGAAGCCGATGCCCGTGACTTTGTCATTTGGGTGCATGAGGTGATGCTGCCGCGTGTCAGGGAATTCGGATACATGCGCAATGGTCGCCTCTCGCGCATCCTTTCGCACAAGGAAAAAGGGTCGGAATGCTTCGCCCTCCAGTTTGAGGTCGAAAGCACTGCACGTCTGCACTATTGGTTCGTGAAACAAGGAAAGGCCTTGGGCGAAGAACTGCTCAAGACCTTTGACAACCGCATCATCGGCTTTTCGACGATGATGGAAACCGTTTTGGAGAGTGAGGACTGAAGCCGTGAAGGGAAAACCGTTGGAAGCAGAACGTATCATACTTGGCATCGACCCCGGAACGACCATCATGGGCTATGGTGTCATCAAGGTGTGCGGACGCAAGGCGGAAATGGTCACGATGGGCGTCATTGACCTGCGCAAGTACACCGACCACTACCTAAAGCTGGGTCGAATCTTTGAACGGATTACAGGCATTATCGAAAGCTACCTCCCTGACGAAGTGGCCATTGAGGCACCTTTCTTCGGGAAGAATGTACAGTCGATGTTGAAGCTCGGACGTGCCCAGGGCGTGGCTATGGCTGCGGCCATCAGTCGGCAAGTGCCCATCAAGGAGTATGCTCCCATGCAGATAAAGATGGCCATAACGGGCAACGGTTCTGCTTCCAAGGAACAGGTGGCCTACATGCTACGGCAGATGATGAAGATTCCCGAAGAGGCTATGTTGCCCTGGCTTGATGCTACCGACGGATTGGCTGCCGCTTACTGCCATTTCATCGAGAGTTCACGCCCGACTACGACGGGAGGAGCCAAGTCCTGGAAGGAATTTGTCAACAAGAACAAAGATAAGATTCATGGATTGTAATCCCATTATCTCCATAAAGGAAGGCATACCACGCCATCCCGACTTCCGCATGGCAGAGCCGCTGACCTTGCAGATCATGCCTGGCGAGCAGATAGCCATCGTCGGCCCTAATGCTTCAGGCAAGACACGCCTGATAGACATTCTTACGGGGCGTCGCCCTCTGCTCTACGGCAACGAAGTTCACTACAACTTCCCTGACAGTCACCACCGTTACGTCAGCGACAACATCCGCGTGCTCAACTTCCGCGATTCCTATGGCGACAACGATGCCACATACTACCTGCAACAACGCTGGAACCAACACGACATCGACGAATCTACACCACAGGTAGACGGAAAATACATCATCTCCCTTTCCAGCGGCGAGCTGCGAAAGTACCAGCTTCAGAAAGCCCTCGCCTCCTCCCCTCGCCTGCTCATCCTCGACAATCCCTTCATAGGTCTCGACCCTGAGGCACGACAGCAACTGCGCTCCACCCTTGAAGAACTCATCCGTGAGCGCGGCCTTCAGGTCATCCTCGTCCTCAATCGCGACAGCGACATCCCTCCCTTCATTAACCGAGTGATAAGACTCGCGAACCTCAAGATTATCCACGATAATCCTTTCCCCTCCCCCCTTCCTCTTTCCCCCTCTTCCCCTCCTCCATCCCCGCAATCTCCCCACCCTCCCCTTTCCCCCCGGTTGGGTGTCGCGCATATTTGCGCGAGCCCCCTTGCCCCATCCTCCCTCCCCGCCATCTCCCTCGCTCCCTCCTCCCTTCCCCTTCTCCGCTTCTCCCATATCACCATCCGTTACGGCCAGCACACCATCCTCCACGACCTCTCGTGGACCGTCTGTCAAGGCGAACACTGGGCTTTGGAAGGAGCCAATGGTTCGGGAAAATCCACCCTCTTGAGCCTCGTCTGCGCCGATAACCCGCAAGCCTACGCCTGCGACATCGAACTCTTTGGACGCCGACGTGGTACAGGTGAGAGCATCTGGGACATCAAGCGCCACATCGGCTATGTCAGCCCCGAAATGCACCGGGCCTACATGCGCGACCTGCCCGCCATCGACATCGTCACCAGCGGTCTTCACGACAGCGTTGGCCTCTACGTGCGTCCGCGTCCAGAACAACGCGAGACCTGCCTCCATTGGATGCGCCGTTTCTGTATCGGACATCTTGCCGACCGCACCTTCCTCCGTATGTCCAGCGGCGAGCAACGCCTCTGTCTTCTTGCCCGTGCCTTCGTCAAGAGTCCCGACCTCCTTATCCTCGACGAACCCTTCCACGGTCTCGACGACGACAACCGCCTCCTCGCCACCCGCATCATCGAAGACTACTGTTCCGACCCCTCCATCACCCTCATCATCGTCTCACACTACGCCAACGAACTCCCCTCCAACATCACCCACCACCTCCGCTTATAATTGCCCTTAAACATCGCGAAAAGTGGAATCTTTTTCCATGCAGAAGCCCGAAAATCACGAGGACTTCCGGGCTAATAGATGAACAAAATGAGAGGATGGGATTATCCGAAATAACGCTTGTAGAGTCCTTCGAATCCACGGCCGTGGCGGGCTTCATCCTTGGCCATTTCGTGAACCGTGTCGTGAATGGCATCGAGGTCGAGGGCCTTTGCCTTCTTGGCAATATCCATCTTTCCGGTGCAGGCACCAGCTTCGGCTTCCATACGCTTCTTCAGGTTGGTCTTGGTATCCCAAACGCACTCTCCGAGGAGTTCTGCGAAACGGCTGGCGTGGTCAGCCTCTTCGAAAGCATAGCGCTTGAATGCCTCTGCGATTTCGGGATAGCCTTCGCGGTCAGCCTGACGGCTCATGGCGAGGTACATACCGACTTCGCTGCATTCGCCTTCAAAATGAGAACGGAGGCCTGCCAGGATTTCGGGGTCAACGCCCTTGGCTACGCCAATCACATGCTCGGTAACGAACTCCAGACCTTCTTCTTTCAGTTCTTTGAACTTGCTGGCGGGCACTTTGCACTGAGGGCAACGTTCGGGTGGTTCTGGTCCTTCGTGGATGTAACCACATACGGTGCATACAAACTTTTTTGACATCGTTTTGGTTTTTTACTATTAAGGTTGATAATTGTTTTAAGGTGCAAAAAGGTTTTGCGATACAAAGTAAGTACATTTTTGTGTTTTGACCAAGCAAAACGTAGAAAAAAAGGAAAAAAAATACAGGTTTCAGCAAGAATCGCTATCTTTGCGCCGCAAAACAAAGCTAAGAAAGACGCAAACTATGAACTACGGATTCGTCAAGATTGCTGCTGCCGTGCCCGAAGTGCGGGTGGCTAATCCCAAATACAACGTTACCGAAATCGAGAATCTTGTCATTCAGGCCGAAGGCCGGGGAGTGGAAGTCATCTGTCTGCCTGAGCTGTCGCTGACGGGCTATTCTTGTGGCGACCTGTTCGGTCAGCAGCTATTGTTGGACGAGGCAGAGATGGCGCTCATCCACCTCATGAACTTCTCACGTTCGTTGGATATTATATGTATTGTAGGGTTACCCGTAGTCTTCGAAGGGATGTTGCTGAACTGCGCCGCCGTACTGCAGAAGGGCAAGATTCTGGGATTGGTTCCTAAGACGTTCTTGCCCAACTACCGCGAGTTCTACGAACGGCGTTGGTTTGTCAGTGCCACGGATTTGCCAGCCGACGCGATGGTGTGGCTTTGCGGTCAGCAAGTGAGGCTGTCTGCCAAACTGCTTTTCCGCACTCCAAGCTGTGTGTTCGGCATCGAGTTGTGTGAAGACCTCTGGGCACCTGTACCTCCCTCTTCAGATCTTGCGTTGAACGGTGCAGAAATCATCTTCAATCTCAGTGCAGACAACGATACCGTAGGCAAGTGGAACTACCTGCAACAACTGTTGTGCCAGCAGAGCGCACGTTGTCTTGCTGGATATGTTTATGCCGCTGCCGGTTTCGGCGAGAGTACACAGGATGTCGTGTACAGCGGCAAGGCCATGATATTGGAAAACGGAACCATGTTGGCTGAGGGCAAACGTCACAGCCTCCACAGCCAGATAGTAGAATGCGAGATTGACGTGGACCGCTTGCGTTCGGAACGTCGGCTAAACACCACTTTCGGAATGAATGTCGGTATACTGAACCGCCAACAGAATACACCTTATTATAATATAGAAACGGCACTCATCTCTTCCCGTGAGTTCAACCTCACCAGGAAGGTGAATCCCATGCCCTTTGTACCTCAAGGCCCAGAACTGGACGAACGTTGCGAAGAAATCTTTGCCATCCAGACAGAAGGACTGGCACGACGCCTACAGCACATCGGAACAAAGACGGCTGTCATCGGCATTTCCGGTGGATTAGATTCCACCCTGGCTTTGTTGGTGACAGTGCGTGCTTTCGACCTCTTAGGACTGGATCGAAGGGGGGTAGTGGGTATTACCATGCCTGGGTTTGGTACCAGCGACCGAACCTACAACAATGCCTGCGACCTTATGCACGAGCTGGGTATCACGTCTCAGGAAATAAGCATTGCGAAGTCCGTGCTTCAGCATTTCGAAGACATAGGGCATGACCCCGCCGTCATGGACATAACCTACGAAAACTCGCAAGCCCGCGAACGCACGCAAATCCTCATGGACGTGGCCAACCAACTCGGAGGCATCGTCATCGGAACTGGCGACCTGTCGGAACTGGCATTGGGCTGGTGTACCTACAATGGCGACCACATGTCGATGTATGGCGTCAACACGGGAGTTCCCAAGACTTTGGTAAAGCATCTGGTACGCTGGGTGGCCATGCACAACGAAGGAGGTGAAAGCAGCGAGGCTCAAACGCTGTTGGACATCGTAGACACCCCCATCAGTCCAGAGCTCATCCCGACGAATGACGAAGGAGAAATCCAGCAGAAGACAGAAGACCTTGTCGGACCATACGAACTCCACGACTTCTTCCTCTACTACGTTCTGCGCTGGGGATTCCGTCCTTCAAAGATTTTTATTTTGGCTCACCATGCCTTTGAGGGACGCTATCGCGACGACGAGATAAAGCATTGGCTACAAAGCTTCTATCGTCGTTTCTTCGCGCAACAGTTTAAACGGTCTTGTTTGCCCGACGGTCCAAAGGTAGGCAGCGTAAGTCTGTCACCACGCGGCGACTGGCGTATGCCGAGTGACGCCTGCCGCGATGCCTGGATAGCTGAATGCGATAGCCTTTAATCCTGTACTGACAGCCTGTTTGTATCAATTGCCGTCGGGCTTGGTGATATCCACCCGACTGGCAGCAGGCAAAGCCAAGGAGGAAGGTAAGTCCGGGCTTGCGGGGTCAAAGCCGAGAAAGGCCGGATTCACGGCATTCTGCAAAGGCGTTGCAAAATCTGCATCGAAAGCACGAAAGCCGAGCACCACCATCTTAGCGACCTCGTATGCACCATAGGAATTGAAGTGAGTGTTGTCGGCCAACGCTTTTGGCTGGTTAGGATAGGTTCCGGCTGGATAGTGGACAAGTGCTTGTTTACTGCCCTCAACACCCAAAGTCTCAAAGAAGGTTCGGGTCATATCATGCAATTCAATAACTGGCACCTTTTCGCGTTGTGCCACAGCACGCATGGCATCTGGGTATTCGCCATGCGTCTCAAGGATATGGCCTTCTTTGTCAAAGCTACGACGCTGGGTGGGAGTCAGGAAAGCGATGCGTCCGCCTTGAGCACGCACCCTGTCCACGAAAATCTTCAAGTTATGTGAGAAGTTGTACCACGCTCCATCCCCTACTCCATGCTCTTTCTGGTCGTTGTGTCCAAACTCCACGAAGACATAGTCGCCGGGACGCAACGAGGAAAGGATTTTATCAAGACGATGCTGGCCAAGGAAGGAAGAACAGGCAAGACCGCTCTCAGCATGGTTGCTGACTGCAACAAGGGGTGTAGCATCCGTTTCGGAAGTCACAGAGAGCCAACGGGGAATCATCTGTCCCCAAGATGCATAGGGTTCCGTCTCCTGATCTACCACCGTAGAATTACCGATGAGATACAACGTTGTCGCTACGGTGTCGGGCTCAATGGTCAGCTCGCGGACAGCCGGAGCATTACCCGCAAACTCGAAGGTGAGACGGTCGTCCCAGTTAAGGTAAGTCCGTTCACGAGGTTTCAAGTTAACCTCATGCTGGTCGTCAATCCGTGGCGAACGTTTGTTTACAAGGAAAGTAAAAGTCTGGAACTTGCCTTTGGCCGTAGGCGTCTCCTCCACAAAAAGGCGACGGGACTCACACCTTACCGCTGTAGAAGCAGCACGACGCTTGTTGCCCAACGTGACGCGCACCCGGTAGTTCCCGTCGGGTACCCGTATCGAGAAATAGAACGGTTGTGGATGTTTGGCATTGATTTGGGTGCCGAAGTCCAGACCATAGCCACTCGCTTCGGAATAGACTGGCTGGGGAGACGTGAAATCAAAGGTTCGGGGTTGTGCGGCAAGCACGGAAGTGAGGGCTAACGCCCACAAAGATGTGAGAAGTCGCAATTGGCGCATGTTGCTATCTTTTGGGTTTGGGTAAAAGGAATATCAGGGGTGAAAATCTCAGCAATGACATCCGTCAGTCGTTGGAGAAAGTCATCCTTCAGAGGACGGACATCCTGAATGAATTGACGGGAAAGCTTCAGCTTGGGAGAATAGTCTTCTGCCCCAGCCTTATGGACGAAGAAGAGACAGGGAATGACAGGACGAGATTCACGGATGGCCACAATGGTTGCATAGAGGATGGTCTGGAGGTAGTAGTGTTCTTTCTGTCCCGTCTCGGCAAAGAGGCGTTCTATG
>Ga0310696_10008597_pt1 | contig 11899 bp, 6 predicted proteins | sample AusTroGonzalo_MG_4_FD_203885 | JGI IMG/M metagenome (GOLD analysis project Ga0310696, IMG submission 203885) | Bovine rumen microbial communities from tropical cattle in Woodstock, Queensland, Australia - Gonzalo_02 (v2) (version 2) | ecosystem: Host-associated > Mammals > Digestive system >... | reverse complement strand
AAAGCATTAAGGCGGTGATGTAGCCAGCGACCTGACGACGGACTGTAGCGGAGCGAGCAGACGACACTGGAGGCACGGAAGCGTCGTCTGCCCGTCGGAGCGGAAGGGAGTTGTCAGGCCGCGGACCTTAGTAAGAGCTGAGGGAGTTCGTTGGTGTATGGCAACGCTTGTGAGCGACCGCAGCGGCGAATGGCAGCAGCTTTGGCTTGTGCGGCTGACGGGACAAACACGATGTGGAGCACCTCGACGATGCCTGCAGGATTGGGAATGGCAATGCGTAGGAGCGTTAACGGAGCGGAGGCCACAATGAGGCACGAATCGTGGGCGTAGCGGAGTGATAGCGACGGAAGCACTGCCAGGCACAAGACAAAGGCTTCGGCGCGGCGCGGAACACCTTGGCGGGGATGGGAAAGTTTCTTCAAATAATTGGCAATATTTTCGGATATTGCCAAAAATTTGTATTTTTGCAGTCGGATAAAATAGCTATGGACAGAATGACGCAAAACGAAGAAATCATTAACTATTTCAAGCCAATAGGGCTATTTAAGACCTCTGATATTGCGGCTTGGTTTCGCAAATCGGAACCTGACTTGAAGGACTCAACCATCAACTGGCGCGTGTATGAGTTGGTGAAAGACGGCGTGATAACTCGCGTATCGAAAGGTGTCTTCAGGATTGGGGAAAAACGTTCATATAGGCCTGCCGTGGATGCAAGGCTTCAAAAACTGGCCAAGACTATCAGCAAACAGTTTCCGTTTGCCGAGTTTTGTCTTTGGGATTCAGCCATAATCAACAATTTCTCCCAACATCTGACTGCTCAAAGCTTTTACGTGATTCCCGTTGAAAAAGATGCTGCCGAATCGGTATTTCATTTCCTGTTAGAGAAGAATAAAAACACATACTACAACCCAACTGACGACGTAATTGACAACTACTTGTATCAGAACGACACCAAGCCTGTTGTGGTAAAAAACATGGTTTCGGAAGCTCCGACCGAAACCATTGACGGGATGAAAGTCCCTTCGCTTGAGATGATTTTGGTGGATCTTTTCTGCGACAAGCGTCTTTTCAAAGCCTACCAAGGGAATGAGTTGGCTCACATTTACCAAAATGTCTTCAGCCAATACTCCATTAATATGACAAAGCTGGTGAGATATGCAGCAAGACGTGGCAAAAAACCTGAAATTGAAGAATTTATAGAAAAGCTAAATTATGATTGACTATAATGCAATTGACATTAACTGGATAGAGAAAGTATCCAAGGCAAACCGCAAGGCGGACAAGACTTTGGTTGAGAAAACCATTAGGGCATTCGTTTTGCTTGAAGGGTTGGTCTCGGCAGGATTGCCGTTTGTATTCAAAGGTGGCACTTCACTCATGTTGCTGACAAAATCAAGCAAGAGAATGTCCATCGACATTGACATCATCATGCCAGAGGTTCCCAATCATCTGACGGAAACGCTGGAAGCCGTTGCGCAGAAGCAAGGTTTCCTTCGGGTAGAGCCGCAAGAGCGTCATGGTGAGACCAAGGTGCCGAAGATGCATTACAAGTTCTATTACAAGCCCATATACCGAACAGCGAATGATGAGGATTTTGTGTTATTGGACATTCTCACGGAGCAAGTGCCATATGCTGACATTAGGCAGGTGGAAATCACATCAAGATTTCTGCCGATGACAGAACCTTCGATCATGGTAATGATGCCCAGTGCCAACGACCTGCTGGGTGACAAGTTGACTGCATTTGCACCAAACACAACGGGTATTCCTTACTCAAAGAATGGCAACGGTATGGGCATGGAAATCAACAAACAACTATATGACGTGGCTTGCTTGTTTGATTTGTTCGATGACTTGAAAGTCGTTACAAGTACTTTTGAGAGGATTGCGGATAACGAATTGCATTACAGAGAAGGTGACAACCTCACGAAAATGGATGTATTAGAGGATGTTTTTCAGACCGCACTGTGTGTCAGCACTCGTGGTATGCAGGGCAAAGGCGAGTTTGACGAGTTGATGGCGGGCATCAAAAGAGTGAATGGATTCATCTTTTCGGAGTCGTATCAGATTGACAAGGCGATTGTTTGTGCCTCAAAAGCCGCATATCTTTTGGCGTTGATCAAGAAAGGAGATTTGGAGTTTGAGCGTTATTCCAACCCAACGCAAATCAAGGAATGGCAGATTGAACAGACGGAATACAACAAACTGAACAAGTTGAAGAAATCAAGTGCGGAGGCGTTCTTCTATTGGTATAAGGCGTGTGCGATAGACTAAGAACTGCTGTTTTGTTTTTTATTGGATAAGTATATAAATTAAGTCGGAAGAGAAAATAACGATTGTATATTGTATAGAATAAAACAAATAATATGATATTAGATATTTCGCATTTCTTTGATGTTGATGATACTACTTATAAGGATAAGGGAATTGTTGTCTATACATTTAAGGATGATCTTTTGGATGATTTTGTTTCTGGTTTTGTATTGCCTTTTAGACAAGCTTACGTGTCAGATGAGGAGTTAAATGATGGCATTAACAATAATGTATTGAGTAACAAAGAAGAAGGAGTTAAAATGTTATTGCCAACTAAACCGAGCTTAAAATCAGGAGAGTTTGCCGAGATTTTATTATACTATATATCGCAATGTTTTAGATGTCCAGATATAAATATTGCACCTCTAAAATGGCGTTGGAAAGAGAACCAGGATATGCCGTGCCATTTGACGGACATTGTGTTAGCTAAGTGTGAAGATGAGAAAAACCCAACTAAAGAAGATTATCTTTATTTTGTAGAATCGAAAGCTGCTGCAATACCACTGAGAAAGACCTCCAAAGCCAGTGTGTTTAATGTTGGAATAAAAGGAGCGGTAAACGATAGCGTGTCGAGGATTGGTAAAACGATTACATATCTCATAACCAAGTACAATAAAGAAAAAGAGTACGACAAAGCGAGAAAAATCAAAAGATTCAGCGATTCGGTCGATACAGTTGAGTATCAGCGATATTCCAACGCTGCCATTGTAGTTGACAGTAAATCACTAAAAAAGCATATCGATAATATCACAATCGATAATCTTAATAAAGCAAAGAAAAACAATATCAGTTTGTTTGCAATACCCATAACGGAGATGAAATCTTTATACAATCGTATTTATGACGAAGCATTAAAGGTATAAAAATGGCAAAACTACTTACACAATGGATTAATGACTCTGAGAAATTTGAGATGCAGCGCAGCTATCATGTGTTGGATCCTGATAATTTCAGTTTCATGAATCGGCCAGATGATTTCTATATCACTCTGCTGAATCGTATGTTTTTCCTATTGGAACAAGTGGAAAACAATGATTACGCTGCCAAGTCTGATGATTTGTTGGAACTTGCTAAGGGTTTGTTAATATATTCGGACAGGGATACACACGAATTGTTTGATTGCATTGACAAACGGGAAAACCAGCTCTATGTTGCGGCAGTTTATTATTTGGTGGGGTATGAGGCAATTGCAGCACTTCTATTGCAAAGAATCAATGCGGCAAAGATTAATAATAAATATGGAAGACTGATTGCATACCTGATATTAGGTGCAAAACATGTTCTTCCAGAAACCGAAGATGGGGTTGAAAATGATTTGTTTGAAAAACTGGAGTTCTTTATAGGGACTGGATACGAAATTGCCCTGAATGAGATAGTTGAATTCGTAAATGAGCGATGTAATAAACTTGAATTTGGAACATTGGATGAATTCTTTGATTGTTTTATTCTCAAGCATATAATAAGAAAGTTCGCTGCTGACAATCTTTGGTATGATTTGAAAAAAGCTGATCCTGAAGTCGATTGGAGCGATTATGTGGATTTTTCTAGAAGCCAAGGAATATTGCAATTTCTTCCTTCGCAGAGAGATGCCATCAATAAGGGTTTGCTTACTTACAAGAAGGCATTTAGCTTGAAAATGCCGACAAGTGCTGGAAAATCGTATATTACAGAACTTCTTATTTACAGTGAAATAAAGAAAAATGCCAACGCTAAAGTGTTGTATCTTGCGCCACTCCGCTCATTAAGTCATGAATTGGACGAAAGGTTTGAGAAAGTAGGTAAAGCACTTTCTTTTGATAGTTTTTCGGCATACGGAGGCAATTCATCGACACTCGACAGCAATCGGCTTGATGAGGCTGAGCTTTTTATTACAACGCCTGAATTTTTTGCGTCAATGGAAAGTGGTGATGTTGAGCTTCTCGATAAGTTTACTTTGGTGATTTGCGACGAAGGGCAGCTTTTGGATAGTTTGAAAAGAGGAACAAACTATGAATTGTTGCTATCAAGGATAAAGAGTCGAGGCGTTGCAAGATTCCTGTTTATCTCGGCCATCATCCCAAATATTGAGGACGTGAATACATGGCTTGGCGGAGACAAAAAAGAAGTAGGGGATAGCAAATACAGACCATGCGAAATCAAACTTGCAATGGCGGCAAGAAATCAAAGAAATATATGTCTCCGTGTTTATTTACCTGATTTAGAACATGTAAAATTTGATATAGATTCTTTCCTGAACAGAAAGGAGAATGTCGGGGTAAACATTAATAGTAAAATTTCCATAAGTGCAGCTCTTGGCTTGAAATCGGTTTCGGCAGGTTCTACGCTCATCTTTACATATTCAAAAAATGGCAAATTCGGTTGTCAAAAAGTTTGTGATGAGCTGCTTGCGTTAGTTGATCGACATCGTTATGGAGAACATCTTATTGACAATAAAAATAAAGACGTAATTGAAAAACTGTGGGATTATGTCGCCTATCAATATGGGTCGGAGTATCCGTTGAGCAAATATTTGAAGCATGGTTTTGCCTATCACAATGGAGGCTTACCTCAAGATTTAAGGGAATACATTGAGGATTATTACAGAAATAGATGGATTAAGATCATTGTCAGCAATAGTACTCTTGCTGAGGGTGTCAACTTACCTATTAGGACATTGGTGGTTTATCATCTCAGACGATACAACATTAGGACAAGGTCGTGGGATTTGATATCTAGCACAGAGATTAGAAATATCTTGGGTAGAGTGGGCCGTGCCGGAAGAGAGAAATATGGATTGGTCATATTGCCTGACGACAACAAAGAAGTGTTCGATACTGTCGTTGAAGCATTACAAGGAGAAAAGATACATGCCATTAGAGGTATCTTCTATGATGTTATTCAGTATTTGAGTCAAAGCCAAAGAGAGTTAACGGATGAAGAGGTTAATGCTGTTTTGGTTACTATTGGTGCATCATCAGCTATTGACCAAATGATATATCGCTATTATGGACAAGCGCAGGAGGATGTGGTTGAACATAGTATAAGTGATTCTTTGGCGTTTCATTTATCGGACGACACTTCTAAAAAGTATATACGTCAGGCGTTCCGGGTTAGACAGGAAATAATTAAAACAAGCATTTCAGATGATGACCAATTTGCTTTGTTGAAACAATCTGGGTTGGAATTGGAGGATTTTTTAAAGATGGAAGAAACGATATCAGAGGAAGTATTGGAAAAGTTAGTGTCTGTATCGATAGATGATGAAGAATGGCTGCGTAATGTACTTGAGGTAGTTTATACAATGCCTACCATCGCACCCGAATATGATTACATGCCGGAAGATATTAAGGAAATAATCGAAGACAAGGCAGAATATGCGTCTTTTGTCGGCATGTGGCTTTCGGGGAAGCAATATTGGCAAATAGCTAATGATATGGAACTAACAGTGGATGATGTTATGGAACTGCTGAATCATTTTCAATATCATTTCCACATGCGGTTGCAGGGATTAATCAGGTATCTTGCAGCAAAATATGAGTTCTTTGACGATAATCTTACATTATTGCCAGAATGTGTGAAGTATGGAATTAATAGTAATATACACACAATGTTGATTAAGGGTGGATTGAAGGACAGGATTGCTTTGCATACCATTTCCCAATTCATTGAAAATACACACATAGTATATTCCAGTGTGAAGAAATTGAAAAGAGGACTAAAGAGTTTTCGTTTAGATTTCGAGATATTCGTAGGAAAGTGTCCAATACCTCTTCTCTCAAAAGAAAAGATACGTGTATGGTTAGGATGATAGAATTGATGATGAAACTTCTCGGGTCTCATATCCGTATTCACCCAAAGTGAGAAGTTAAGTTAGCCGCTGGCGGGGTTTTTTGCCTGGTTAAAGCTTCAGCTGTGGGTAAGGCGCGACGGCCTTTCATTAGATTTTCGGAGAAGAATAGACTTTCCAAATAACATGATGCTGCACTGGGCAAGAGGTGTTTTTGTATGGTGTTTTTCGTACTAACGTGCTATCGTTATACGTGCTAACGAACTTTCTTTAGAAGTGAGGCATACACTTCTTGCCCAGGGCAAAGAGAAAGGTGAGGCTGGCCGTCGCGCGGCCGCTGGGCGGTGTTGTCGACAGGCAGAGTGTTCGCCCGCAGGAACGAGGACGAGCACCCTGACTGGCGGCATTACCGCACAGCATTGGGGAGGCAGGGTTAGAGCTTCCTTCTGCAAAAACCATGACAGCGGCGGCTTGGTCGGTAGAGGCTAAAAAGAGGGCTTATAGGACGGATGTGACTGATGATTTCGGATCAAGTCCACAATGAGGGTCGAAGGATGAATCGTTATTTGTGCTAACGTGCTATCGTACTTACGACAGTGTGGCCTTCTTTACGGGGTGCGGCTGCTGGTATTGGCCGCGTAGGTGAGCGCAATAGGCGTTTTGTGGGTGAGAGACGGCGCGACCGACTACGGCACAACAAGCCTTATTTTTCGTGTAGCCTTTCGGCGATGGTGTTGCTCGTGCGGTGGGGCGACCTGACGACGGACTGGAGCGGAGTCGTGTGTCGGCGCAGTCTCGGTGCCGAAACACGGTGGAGCGGAAGGGAGTTGTCAGGCCGCGAAGGGCTGGACACTCTCGATGAAGCTGAGGACGCTTCGTTTGCGGAGGTGAAAACGCCTAATCCCCCGCCCTGCGGGCACCCCCTTTAAGGGGGAAGGCGACCGAAGCGGCGAATGGCAGCAGCGAGGTTCCCGCTTTCGCGGGAATTGCGGCTGACGGGACAAACACGATGTGGAGCACCTCGACGAGGCCTGCGGGATTGGGGTAGGCAGCGCGGGCCGCGTTAGTGGAGCGATGGACACAGCGAGGTACGAGCCGTGTCCGTCGCGGAACGGTAGCGGCTGTAGCACTGCCGGACACAAGACAAAGGCTTCGGCGGGGCGCGGAACACCTTGGCGGGGATGGGGATTGGTGATGCTTTGTTTTTATAATATCGTCCTTACGATTGTTTTACTTTAGATGAAGCCAAGAATGATGCTTTACTGCGAGGGTCGTCCTTCAATAGACTAAAAAACTAGTAAAAGTCATATTCTATCATGGAATAAACCAAAGTACGAGAACAGAACCCTGAAAACTCGCAAATAGGATTATATCAAACAGCAGAAAACATTTGACTTTCTATTTTACATAAATGTAACCGATGTTCAATAATATTATAAGCTATTTGATCTTCAATCTTTTGCGAATTGATAGTAATAACTATGTACCATACCAAGTGAATCGGGATTTTTTTCGTCGTCTAATTGCTCCACGTCTTTCCGTTTCAGTATCTCTCCTTTGTCTTTCATTTTCTTGATGCGTTTTGCTGCCGCACTAAGCATCATACCCCTATGGCGGTCTAATTCATGCAACTGCCTTGAAAGCACTGGGTTCATTTCTAATTCCCTAAAACCGTCAGTCCAACACATTTCACTTTCCATAAATTTGGCATTCCAAACAGCCACTTTTCCCACCGACATTGATACAAGCTTGCGTTCAAGTGACCCATACAAGGAACCGTCCGAAACGCGATCTTTCCCATTTATCTTATCCAACACTTTTTCAAACACAACACTCTTCTGCTTGTCTAGCTCTTTACGGAACGACTTGTGTCGGATACGGATCATTCCATCACGTCGCATCTCATAACCTACAAAGCCAATCCACTCGGCGGCATCAGTCTGTCCCATTGCCCACAGGTAGGCATTTTTGCTTTTGCTTTTCCAAAACTTTGGATTATTGAACTCAAGTCGTTTCTCTGGTTCATGAGGCACCAACTTAAGTTTCTTGGCTCCGTTATAATATGTAAAGAACAACTTGTGGCAACGTTGGCGACAAGTGGAAACAATAATCATGTCATCGCAATAGCGGAGATACAAGTCATTCTCTTTTGTGTGACTCATCACTTCGTGGTCAACGGAGTTGAGCACCATGTTGGCTATCAGACCCGAAAGTGCACCGCCTTGCGGTACGCCAATTCCCATTCGCATTAGACCACTCTGCGATTTGGCAATGCCGTTGTCCAGCAACTCATCTTTCACCCATTTGAAACTACGACATTTTCCATCGATATGGTTCTCTTCCCAAAAATCGGGACAATGATTCTTGCAATATACATTTTTTGGGAAGGTGTAACATCTGAGATACGCCTCAAAAACTCGATTGATCTCATCGAACTGCAGCCCTGGATTTTCTTTTGCTACTTTGCGCAACAGCATGTGATAGCACTTACGGACCACGTTGTGACTCACTGTATCGTAGAATTTTTTGAGGTCACACTCTGAAACATAAAGATTGCGATCCGACATCTGCTTTCTGTATTCCTTGATGCGGGCTATGGCATCGTGATGAGAGGTTACATAATCCTTTTGGCCGTGATATGTGCGTTTGCTGCGGAATGCAAGTGACTCATCGTAGAATTGATTATTGAATAATTCTGTGAGGTATTTGTTTGCCAAGATGATAATAACTGAATCCTCCAAATTAGTAAACTTGCACAAAGGGCGGCAACTCGACTCGTCTTTCTTTTCGGGGAACACCATAGGGGCATCAAATCTAAATTCAATGTCCTTCACGCGGTTTTGAAGTTTTGTCACAAAAGTTTCCAACTTTAGGAGATAAGCGGGCTTTACTGCCCTAGACATATCCTTTTCAATTGTCCATTGGATGGCCATCTTGTTACACTGCGACGCAGACCTACGCTGTAAATGAGCACCGTCTTCAGTTTTGCGATAACGACCTTTTTCACCAAGAGTCACCCAATGTTTCCTTGATGGCAACAACGACAGCAATTGTCGATCAGCCTCTGTAAGAATTCCCAAATTCATCTTGGGCGACATAAGGTGAAGCATGTGCTTTTTATGGCGCTTGTCAGCCAACTGAACACGTTTGCTGATGAGAATTTCAGCAACGGCCATAAATGATATGTAATCAAGAAATGCTTGCATATTTGAAAAGAATGGCACAAAAGGACGACATCACCGAAAAAAGAGATAATCCGAAACAAAAAATGTTCTTCCTTTGTTGGCGGAGAAGTGGAAGAAACCTGCTGACCCCGCCCGTACGTAGGCCTCAACAGATACTAATCATCCGTTGTGGTATCCTCTATGGTTACTGCCTTCTGTGCCATTTTATATCCTTTACATTGTGCGAAATAAATGAGTGTTCCTATTGTGATTTCATAATTACTGTGCTCGTAGCAGTAGCGCAGCATTGAACGGCTTGCCTCCTCGTCGTGGCGAGGCCCGTCGAGGCGACATAGTCGGAGGTAGTAGTTCTCGCCCACATCGTAGTTAAAGGCCGACACTATGGCCATAGCTACGCTGAACCATTCATAATAAGAATGGGTGATGGAGATATTGCGCTTTTCAAGATATTTAATAATTGAGTTCACTGTTTTTCGGGCAAACTGATTGTTACGTCCGGGTTCGTTACGTCGATAGTTGTTCCCATTATATGTTCTAAAGGCTTTGCGGTGATGTTCGGCCTCTTTCTTTGCTTCCTTCACTTCTTCTATAGGCTCCACAGGGAATGCCACCACCTCGTCTTTCACACACAAATTAGGGTCATAGGAGACGAAACAAAGCCTCGGCACATCCTTGCACTTGATGTCAAGTTCAATGTTGTAATGTCCCTTGAAGTATTTTGACAGCTGGTTAAACGCCTCTCGGTGCCAATATTTCTTATCCATTAAATCAATATTGCCATAATCAAGCAACACTAGCCCTTTGTAACCTTTGCCAGATGGCGACAGCCAGTAGGCAAACACATAAGGATCTTCTTTAAGGTTTTGCTTTACCGAGATTAGTTGCTTGGCATCCAGTTTGTCGATATCGAGTGTCATCAGACGATTGTACTCTACAATGTCAGTGACGGCATGGCCGCCTGCGAACTTGCCTGCGAATATATTTGCTGGCAGGGTGCTTTTTATGCGGTCATATTCGTCGTGATTGGCCTCTACCGAAGCACGCATACGTAGAATGTCCTGCTTCTTTTCTCCGTTGCGAATCGCCGCCAATGCCGCGCGCAGGGATTGATGGGCAATATGTTTTGAGGTAGTGGAGGATACCCATGAAACCAAAACGTCAAGTAATTCTTCCTTGGTCATACTATTATGGGATACAGGTTTCTGTCAAATAAGTTGTTCATTTATTATTCAAGCCAACTTTTCTTAAGGGGTATTTGGTCATTTTTGCTCGGAGTAATGCAGATTTTTCCGACCGCAAAGATAGTAATAAACCATTGTTTGGCAATTCTGTTATCCTAAAACTTGAGATTCTCGTGAGAATTGTCTATAACTAGGTGCTGGTAAGCCGTTGTTTCACATTAAAAGTTAGAACGTAAAAAAACAGGTAAAAACATTACCAGATGAGAAACAATTTGTATTTTTGCCATATTAACACACAAAGTGTGAGCCTATTTAACCTAAAAACATAAGTAGTTCAACGTGGGGACATATATAGTATTAAATTTGAAATTGATATGAATAGTAGAACATACTATGGAGAATACTCATTGAAACATTGGCTACAACTGATGTTGAGCGAGAATATTGTGCTGCCGCAATACCAACGAAGCTTTGTATGGAAAGAGCCAGACATGAAACGACTCATTAAGTCATTTGCGGAGAAACAGTTTGTTCCACCAGTTACTTTGGCACTCTTTAATTCAAAGGCTCAAAATGTCCACACAAATTTGATTATCGATGGCCAACAGCGTCTTACAACTATTCTATTGCTGTTTCTTGGTTATGTTCCTGATTTGGATAAGTTCGAAACAGATGACGTTATTGCATCTGGAGATGATAGTTCTGAAGATGATGTGGATGAGACCGAAACGGCTCCAAAGTCGAAAATTCCAGTCAAGTGGACTATTAGAAAACTATTTGAAAATAAACCTTCAGAGAACACAGTTGAGCGAATAAGGGCAAGGCTGGCTTCTGACGATAAATACTATGAGTTTAATTATGCTGGTCTTAATGACGATTTTTTCGACAAAACATATTTGGGCTTTTCCTATATTATTCCTGAAAGTAATAACGAGGTTGAAATACAAAATAGCTATACGCAACTGTTCCGTAATATTAATTATTTAGGTGCTCATCTTTCAGTGGTTGAAAGTCGACGATCGCTATATTACATGAAGTCGCAGTACCAGAAGTATTTTGAAGGTCAGCTTGAAGATGAAACCGATGTACTTTGCGGTATCACATTGCTTGAAAAGATGAGACTTACAAAAATTGACTTCGTAAGGTATTTGGCGGTGCTTTCACAATACACTATTTTAGATGCCAAGAATAAGGATAAAGTATTGAAGTGGTATTCATCCTATTCTTCCCGAGAATCATTCTATTCAGACTATGTATCGTACATTGTTGGTGTGGAACAAGAAAGCTATGAAAAGAAATTCGATGGATTTAATTTTGAAACCACATTTCCTGATGAATGCTGGAAACAGCGTTTTATTGAACTTCATGATGCGATTTCCACATTGAGTCCAAGTTTAGGTCTGAATAAAGACAATGCCTTCACCTCGTGGATTGATGCCGATTATTGGTTGTTT
>Ga0310696_10008596_pt1 | contig 11900 bp, 10 predicted proteins | sample AusTroGonzalo_MG_4_FD_203885 | JGI IMG/M metagenome (GOLD analysis project Ga0310696, IMG submission 203885) | Bovine rumen microbial communities from tropical cattle in Woodstock, Queensland, Australia - Gonzalo_02 (v2) (version 2) | ecosystem: Host-associated > Mammals > Digestive system >... | reverse complement strand
GGCTTCGTTTCGGCCTCGCCTCTCGGGAACGGCGCCAATTATAGAATTTTTGGATATCTTTGCAAGGGGTAAATTCGAAAAAATTTCACTTTTTTTCACTTTTTTCGATAGAAACGGGATGTAGGCAGCCGTGCTACACGTTGTCAACAGTCTGTAAACAGATACAAAAAAACTCCCCGCAATTTTTTGCGGGGAGCCTTTATTTTACCGTATTTACTTTTCGCAACCGGCACCCTTGCCATTGGGATCGTGCGGATTCTCGCCATCCTTCCAGCACTTCGCCGTATCCAGTACATCGCCTTGCTTGTAGGTGGACCAGTCATCGCGCCACTTGTAGTTGTTGTCCTTGTGGGTGTTGATGCGGGTCATGTAGTGGTCAATCAGGTACTGCGGGCATTCCACTTCTTCCCAGTTGTACGTCGGGTTGTCAGCCGCCATGAACCAGTCGGCGAACCAATGACAACCGCGAAGCAAGTTGGGGAATCCGGCATTGCCGAACGCAGCATCGCACATGTCCTTGACGCATTGCTGATAAACTTCAAGCGTATTGTCGTAACCGTGCTTGCTCTGGCATGCAGTGAGGAAACCGCCAAAGCCAGCGCCCCATTCCACGTTCTGGCCGCTAACCTGGGTAGAAAGTGCGTCGAACGCACCCACGCCACCGCCCGGCACCATCAAGTCGAACTGGCCTTTTTCCACATCGTGGCCAATGTTCGAGGTCATCACGATAATGTGCTTGCCCTTGAGAGCCTTGTGAGTTTCCTTCGCGGCATTGTTCGCGCTGGCATCCTTGAAACTACCGTTATACTGAAGGTGGAAGCACTTGCCACATGTTGTCTGGCTTCCAGGACCCGCCACGTAAGCGTAGGAGAGAGAATCGTTCACGGCGATAGGAGCCATGTCCGTACAAGTGAACACACCCTTTTCTTTGGCATTGCCGCAAGCGTTGTTCGTACCTTCGTAACCGAACCAATATACATTTGCACCGGAACCCACAGTAAACGTCGGCACTTCGACATCGTGGATGTTGCAGTTACGGGCCGTCGTCATGCCCTTCTGGTAGGATTCTTCCGTCGTCGTATCGGTCTTGCCTTCCTGACCATTGCTAATCCAAGCGCAATGGGGCTTGCAAGCATCCCAATAACGGCTATTCCAACCGTTATTTCCGTTGTTCAAAATATTCTTGGTGTATTCAGCAGGAGGCGGGCCGTAAGATTCAAGCGTCGGAAAACCGTCTGGACCGAGTTCAGGACCGCTACTGGAGCTTTCGGCCTCGGACGATGCCGGAACAGCATCGGAGCTCGAAGCCGGAGCAACTGCAGAACTCTGGCCTGGATTTGGCCCGGCAACACTGGAACTCGAAACTGTTGGATCCACCACAGAGCTCGATGTCGGATTTTCAGCGCTGGAGCCCGGCACAACAGCAGAACTCGACTCTGGATTTGAAGTAGCCGCACTAGAGCTGCTTTCAGCATTCGGAACAAAGTTTGCATCGCAATGCTGCAAGGTATTCAAGTCAACGCCCGTCATAAGTACGGAACCATCGGCACCCACGATGTTTCCGGCACCATCAAACGTACCAACAGGATTATCTACAATATCCACTACAACATTATCATCACCGATAATCCAATAGTGAGTATTGATTTCAAGAAGCCAACCCGACCTCAAAAGTGTCAAGTAAGAGCAAACGTTCGATGGCGTAGAAACAGCCGGCGTTGCAGGAGAATCATCAGAGCAGGCGCCAAACATAGCGCAAGCACCCGCAACAAGTAAAGAACTCAATAAACGTGTTTTCATAATTTTCCTTTTCACATCTTTCCTAAAATTAGATTTTATTGTGCCAAAAAACACGAAAAAAAGTTTTTTAAAAGCGAATATGTGAGTTGGGACAAAAAAAGTTGGAAGTAGGAAGTTAGAAGTTGGCAGTAGTTAGAAAAGAAAAAAGGCCGCGCTTTACGCGCAAGCCTTTTAAAGGGGACAGGTTGTAGGTTAGCTCACCAACCTTACTAAGATCTCTGAGCTAGCCAAAAGGCGACGAAGTCGCGATTATTTCAACTAATAACCAATGACCAACTACTAATGACTAGTCGCGGAACTTCACCTGTTTGGTGCCCTCGACGACTTCACCGATCTGCACCCACTTTTCGCCCTTGGCTTCAAGATGGGCCGTGACCTTGTCCTTGTCGGCCGGATCGATGAACACAAGCATGCCCATGCCCATGTTGAACGTGCTGTACATTTCGTCCTTCTCGACTTCGCCGTATTTCTGGATGAGCTTGAAAATCATCGGCGGATCCCATGTGGAGCGGTCAATGATAACATCGACGTTGTCCGGGAGAATACGCGGAATATTGCCCTGGTAGCCGGAACCCGTAATGTGCGCAAGGCCCTGGATAATCTTCTGGTCACAGAGTTCAATAAGGCTCGGATAATAGCTGCGGTGAGGCATGGCGAGTGCTTCGCCAATGGACTTGTCCATGCCATCGACAATCGTATCCACTTTGAAACCGGCGATTTCAAACAATACCTTACGAGCAAGAGAATAGCCGTTCGTATGAAGTCCCGTAGATGGAAGACCAAGAATAATAGTCCCCGGCTTGATTTTCTTGCCATCGATGATGTTCTCGCGTTCCACCACGCCGACAATCGTTCCAGAAATATCGTAATCTCCCGGACCATAGAAACCCGGCATTTCAGCCGTTTCACCACCAATCAGCACAAGACCGTTCTCACGGCAAGCCTTGGCCATGCCTTCGACGAGCTGATCCATGACACCCGGTTCCAAGCGGCCCGTCGCCACGTAGTCCAGGAAGAACAAAGGACGTGCACCCTGCACAAGAATATCATCGCAGCAGTGGTTCACGATATCCTGTCCCGGCAAGGTATGGGAACCCATTTCGATATCGACCTTGAGCTTGGTGCCGACACCATCCACGGAACTCACGAGGACAGGGTCCTTCATGCCGAGGTGTTTCAGCGTGAACAGGCCACCGAAGTTGCCCACGTCACCAAGAACGCCTTCGTTGAAAGTAGTACGTACGGATTTCTTGACACCGACCATTGCCTCGTCGGCACGTGCCAAGGAAACTCCTGCGTCTGCGTAATTCATCTTTTTTCCTTTGCCCTACGAGCGGGCAGCGATTTGTCCCTATTTACGGGCACTTTGTTTTTCATCAATATTTCTGAGAGCATCAAGGATGAGGCTTGTCGTATCCGTCATCTGGTTGATGTTCACCACATCCGGCATCACGTGAGTATCCAGTTTGAAGAACGTCTCGTCGCCCCACGAAAGCATTTTTTCGAGAGCGTCCGGACCCGCAAGCTTGCCACACTTGGCACAACAGATTCGCCCGTCCTGGAACGCGATAAAACCTGATTCGCCGGCACATTCGAAAATTACGGTCCCGGTAATGCGGCTCTTTTCCATCGTCTGTGCAAAATCAATAAACGGAAGCACCTTCGCCGAAGCCAAGAGGGACAAGCGTTCGAACTCGTCAAAAGCCTCGTTCTTTGCACGGAGGCGATCCGCAAGCACCTTGTACAGGTAAACCACGATGCTTGGATTCTTGTCCAGGAACTTCACGAACTCCGCCTTCGGGATGTGAAGCACGGTGCAGCCATCTTCTGCGGCAATAACCGTATTGCTAGTCGGCTCGTTACACAAAATGGACATTTCGCCAAAGCATGTGCCGGCTTCCAAAGTCGTCAAAGCACTATAATGGCCGTCAGAGAGAATCTGACCGCAAATCGTAGCACGACCGCTCTGCAGGACGCAGAAAGACTCGCCGTCGACACCGCCACGGAGAATGATATCGCCCGCATCATACTCGCGAATCTGCGCATTCAACAGCAAAAAGTCCGCATAATCCCTCGGGACCAGTTGTAAAAACGGTACCCCAAGTTCATATTGGGCCGCAATCCAATCTCCAATACCAGTATGTGACATCATATGTTAAAAATTATAGATATTTCTGTACCACTTGTAAGCCGTATCCAAGGAATTTACCCCTGGAACAGAGCCTTTTATGCATTTTGCAAAATTCCACAGCAGTTCCGCCGGACGCGTAATCGCCCCTTCGTAAAAATCGTTGCCCGAACCGATCCCCCTACGCCCGTCATTCTGGAAAACCGCCTTTTCCCTAAACGCCCTGATGTTCTTCACCCGGGGTTCGAGCGCCACAATTTCTTCGGCAGTCGCAAACATCGACGGATTGACCCACACATCTACGCTATCCGCAAGCGCATAGACCTGCTCGAACGAAAAGTTGAGCTCCCGCGAGGAATCGGAAGCCCACAAATAGCATCCCCCCGCATCACGGATCAAGTTCGCCGTAAAACTCTTCCCGCCAGGCGCATGCCAAACACCGCCGTAGGACATGCCGGCAAGAACACGAGGACATTGCTTAGACGAGAGACGAGAGACGAGAGACGAGAGTTTTTTTTCTGATTTATTATCGGGGGAAGCCTCCCCCTCGCTCGCACCCTGTAGCTCGCTACCCCCTCTAGCGGGGGACACCCCCGCAACGCCCCCGTTGCGAGATGCAGAATTTGCAATCAAGTCCCTTAAGGTTTCATACAAACGTTTTTCTTGTTCGTAAACCGAATCGGCAAGCGCACGGACGCCAAAAAGAATCCCGTACAATTTAATCCATTCCAGCTTTGCAAGCGGGCTATCTTCTTGCCACTCGGACGTGAGCATCAGCGGCAGATTCGTTCTTGCAATTTGTTCATAATTATCGTAATCGCCGCCCGTGGTAAAGTCAAGCACAAGGTCCAGATTAAGCGCCATGAGCTTTTCCAGCGCCCCCGCATCGTAACCGATGCTTTCGACAAATTCAGGAGTCTTTTGCCGAGTCCGGTAATACAGAACGCTATCGACAATGTACTGCCCGTCCGAAACACCCACAATCCTGTCACGGAGCCCGAGCCTGAGCATGTAACCGACCTGCGAAGTCGAGAGAGCCGCCACCCGCATAAGCGGAACCCGCAACACGACCGCGGACGCCCATTCCTCCGGGAAACCCCGGCGGCGCAAGTCCGTCCCAAGAGCGGCAGAAGAAGAATCCATCATCACGAACTTGTGGACCAACGTATCCTTGCCGATGACCGAACGTACAACGGCGACATCGGTACCGCACAGACGTCCTATCGCAAAATAATCGCTCCCGACAGCCTCGAACTGGACCGTCTCGCTGCATTTCTTCACCGACGTTTCCGGTGCGCCTCCATTACAGCCCGTCACGGAAACAAGGCAAAAAAACGACAAGCAAACCCCTAAAAACAGCAAAAAACTAAACCGCCCCCCTCGGAACGAAGACGCAAAACGGCCTAATTTGTTGATTTTCAACACTCTACAGTAAAAAATCATGCACAAAACCGGAAGATAATGTATTTTATTGCTTGACATAATATCTCTTTAGAGATTCCTATTAGGAGAGAGCCTTTATGAAAACAAAAATAGCCTCTTTGTGCATGGCTGCGGTGTTCAGCGTTCTTGCATTTGCTAGCAATTCCTCCGCTGCCGAAGAAGGATTCTACGACAAGGACCACATCCGTGGTTTTATTTCCTTTGGAGCTGACTTCCGCGGCATGCTCCCGAGTGCCCACGACTACATAAACACCGTAGCCTTCAAGGGAATTAACGGTGGAACGCTCAAGCACAAAGGTGACTCGACGGTATATCGTTTGGCCACCAATCCCAAATACAACAAGTTCAACCAGTTCTACCCCAATCTCCACTTCAATATCGGTGCGCAATACAAGCAGTTCCTGACTTGGTTCAACATAAACTTCGCCATCACGCAGGTTTCCGAAAGACCGGCAAAAAAATCTCAGGCGATGGATGAAAACGGAAAGACTTCAAACTTCCCGCTCTACGACGCACGCTGGTTCAACTACGGCGCCGACTGGATGTTCGGCTGGAAGACACTCGGCGAAAACGCTTTCTTCAACTTGATTCCGGCCGTTGGTATCGGATTCAACATGATGAACATCCACTTTACGTCCAACTACATCATCACGAACTTGGAAAGTAACGACGAATCCATCATGCGCGACCGCTACTACAGCACCATGGCGGCCACGTTCACCGCAGAACTCGAAGCACGTCTCCAGTTCGAGCAGTTCTCCATCGGCCTTTACGCTGGTTACCGCGTCATACGCTACAACGAACTCAACGTCGAAGGCGCAAACCTCGATACGGAGGACTTCAATACCGACAACAACGGCGACACCTGGTTCGTGGGTCTCCGCTTCGGCTGGACGTTCCTGAGCCTCTGGGACAAAAAGCAACAAGACAAGATTTAACAATAAACTACTTCCTAACCGAGCCCCGCCACTGCGGGGCTTTTTTCGTATCCGTTCTTTTCGCAACCGACTTGAGGACTATCCACCGATTCTATAATCTGTCGCAAATAGTTACTCCATGCCCTTGATTTCGAAATATGCGCAGGATGCAAGCCGAACGGCAGCAAGAACAAATTCCTTGCGGCATAGCGCCTGGGCGGATACTTTTCGGCAACCTCCTCCATGGCGACATAATAACCGCTAAGTTCACGCAAGCACGAATCCGTCCTCCAATAAACTGTCGTATTGTCCTTTTCGTAATTGAAATTCCAGCCCAAAAGCAACATCGGGACACCTTCCCGCTTGAGGCGTTCCGGCAAAGTCGAATACTGCCCCTGCGTACTCAATAGCACAAGAACGTCAATCTTGTGGTAGTACGCATAAAGGTACGCGTCTTCGACAAGCTGCATGTTCGGCCCCATCCGGTTGACATCCCCGGGCGTATTGTAGTGCACCTCGAAGCCCGCAAGCGCAAGCTGCCTTTCGAAGCGCTCCATTCCGTCCCCCATCGATGAATCGGCGCTATCGGCATTCCTTACATATGGATGGTAGTAGTGCGATTCGATTTCGATCGGACAACCTTCCCGCCCGAAAAGACGCATGGAGAAATCCCTCACCCAGCCCTTGAGTTCCCTGAAATCCAGCCGGGCATGGTAACGGTGGTACTTGAGATAGTACTCGTTAACCTTTTTGAGCGTGTAGCCGTCCAAAAAGAAGCCGACCCGCAGAATGGACAAATTTTTCGACATAAAAAACCTCCTGATATGTTAATGAGTTCCTACTTATTAACACGCTTTTTTGCCGAATTTGTCCCGAAATTTTTTGATAAAATTTTTTAACAGTATGAAAGGTGATTATTGGCCAATAGTCATTGGCCAATGGTTATTAGCTGTTTTATTCTCACACTAGGATTCCAAATTTAATACCATCGGCTAATGACCAACTAACAAAAAACTAAATCAGCTTTCTATCGTTGAGGTCGTCGATAAGCGAACCGGGCATCCATTTCTTCTGCTTTTGGTATTCCGGGTCGTCGAGTTTCTTACGTTGTTCAGAAGCCTTGGTTTCGTTGCCAGCATCGTGATAAATGCGGATAAGGTTCAAGACGGAGCACCAGTAGCGAATCGTTTTGCCGGTACGCACAAGATAATCGTCAGCACTTTTCTCATAAATAGCTGCGGCTTCGTCGTAACGTTCCAGCCTGTAAAGCATGTCGGCCTTGATCTGGAGCATCACCGGATGATTCGGAGCCTTCTTGAGTCCGCGTTCAGCGAGCGAAAGCCCTGTCGCATAATCCTTGCGGTCGTAGTGCATCCAGATAAGCGGCGTCAAAAACAGCGGCCAAAAGCGCGCCGAACGCAAAGAACCGGAATCGAGAATCTTGAGGTACGTCTCGCGATTGTCCGACTTGAACGGGAGCCACCCAAAGCTGTCATCGATATAGTAGGCATAAATTGCATAAAAAGCCTTCGACTCGTAATCCTTGGCGTCTTCAAACTGATTTGCCGCCGAACGCGTCTGCATCGCGCCCTTGACGGAATGTCCCGTTTCGGTGAGCACGTAGCCGATTTCAAAATTGCGGAGCGCATCCCACAGGCCCTCCGTCTTGCAAGTTTCGAGATTTTTCGCGGCAACCTTGAGCGATGTGGTATCGCCCTTGTCGTCGTACATGCTTATACGGATGATGTTCTGGAACACGCAGCCAACGCCGTCGTTTTCAAGGCGGAGTTTGCGCGCCAAGTTGAAAGCCTCGACGTAATTAAGCTCCATTGTCTTTTGCGTAACCTGCTCCGCAAGTGAATCTTGCAACGGAGAAAGAGCAAAAGAGGGATTGTCGGCAAAGGACAAGCCGGTAACAAGCAAAATCGATGCGAAAAATTTCAAAAACATTGTAAAGTAATTTAGAAACTTTTGACGCAGCGCACCACATTCCAGTTTGGAATATGAGAAAACTTGCCTACGAATGTAAAAAAATGTATAAATACAATAGATGTGAATAAGAAATAAACATCTTATCAACATCCAAAGAGAGTTTTGTTATGCTAAGTGATTGCTGCTAGGTCATTTACAAAACATTGCAAAAGAACTTTTTGATTGGAGGCGCCCATGAAGTTGCTCCGCAAGACCCAAACCGCTGCTCTTTACTATCTGTTCCATACAGGATTCCAGTCCTTCAAGGAACGGATCAAGGACGAACTTACTTCCACAAGCGGCATCAATCTCGACGATATCATGGACGATTCGAACCTATACGCCTATTACCAGCAAGGCGAATCGGCAGATTTCGTAGCGGCATGCATATCGGCAGGAAGCTGCTAGCTGACTTTTGACTAGAGGTACTGTTGGACGCAAAACGTGGAAACAAAAGACCCTGGGGCTTATGCCGCAGGGTTCTTTTTTCATGAAAAATTTAATGGTAATTCCTGTTTGCTAGGCTTTATGGCTACAGAGCTCGCAAAACATGAACCTAAAACCTATACCAACTACTTCTTTTTCTTGGACTTCGCTTCCTTGGCGGCGGCATCCTGCTTTTCGCAAGTGGTCACAACTTCGAACTTACCCTTATTCACGGTCACGATTTTCGTATTGGCATTGGCACCGCGACGGAACTTGATATCGCCGTATATTCCTCTAAAATCTTTAGTTGCGTTGAGATAATGCGTCAAATCGTCCTGCTTGCCCGAAATAGCGGCAAGCGACGTGAAGATGATGTTCGCGGCATCGTAGCTGAGGCCACTTACTTTGTCTTCACCCGGTTCCACACCCCAACGGGCCGAGAAGTCCTTCACGAATTTGGTGTAAGCGGTATTACCCTTGTTCATATCGTTATCGGGAACACTGAAGTAGGAACCTTCTACAAGTTTCTTGCCTTGAATCAAAAGTTCACGTCCGTTCCAGCCCGATGTTCCAAGGAATGTACCCGTTATCTTGTTGAAAGCCGCCTGGCTCACCATGGCGCCCGCATCTGCCGGGTTCGTCGCCGGAATGAATAGCCCCGGGAATTCAGCATCGGCATCGGAGAGATAAGCCCTGCGATCTCTCGGATTCAAGGTATTGAGGTCGTTCAAGCCCTTCGCAATATTGCGGCGACGGTTCTCCTGAGTAAAGCGAACATCGCGCATCATGTTGAATTCCGTCTTGTAGTCCGGACGGCCTTCTTCGTAATTACGGAAAGCGACAACTTCACCGCCACGGCGTTCAACGGCCCTGGTAAAGTTTTCGGACATCGACGTACCGAAATCACCAAGCGGACTCATGATACCGAATTCACGAATATCGAGGCACTTGATAGCAAAGTCCGCAATCGTCTGCGCGAGAATATCCATCGTGATATTCACCTGGAAAATGTTCGGGCCGAGTTTCGCGATACCACCATCGGTAGCCGTCGGAGTAAGCATCGGCACATGCTGGAAGTTCGCACCGAGCCATGCGGCTACTGCCGTTGCCGGTGCACTCATGATAGGACCAATAATCGCAATGACGCTATCCTGGTTGACGGCGCGCTGCGTACGCATAATGGCAATGGCGGCATCGGCATGCGTATCCTGGAAACGGACATTCACTTTGCCCTTGAGACCCGCTTGTTCGTAAGCAAGAACCGTACCCTGGACTGCGGCGGCACCAAATTCGGCGTAGTCTCCCGAAAGAGGCGCCAGCACAAGAATCGTGGGAAGTCCAGCACCGAGACCCTCTAGAGCGTTCAGACCCTTCTTGGCAGTGCTCTGCAAACTTTCAGAAGAACTACTCTTGAGAACCTTCTTGTACCAGTACCTTGCGGCGCGGTAACGCTTGACGTTCTGGCATTCACGGCCAATCTGAAGCTGCATCCAGCCCATCACATCGCGATCGACAGGATATTTTTCGAGCAAGGACTGGAGCTGGTCGGCATTCAGGAGAGAGGCCGCCAACGTCTGGATGACAACGTCCTTTGCGCGAGACCTTGCAGCCGGATTCGTCGAATAAGAAAGCACGCGGAGCATGGCTTCGACACCGTCGAACACGGAACCTTTTTCAACATCGATAACGGCACGTGCAAGTTCCATTCGCTCGCGGTAGGCGGACTTCACATGGTATTCCAAAAAGCGAGATGCCACGTCGTAGGCCGCATCCTTCTTGCCGGAACGAAGGTAGCATTCGGCAAGCATGACAGCAGCCTTTTCTCCATCGAGTTTGCTGAATGAGGAGCTGTAAATCTTTTGAAGCGGTGCAATCGCATCCGAGCAGCGGCCACTCTTGACCATCGGCTTTATGCGTTCAATTTCGTTCTGAGCGAAAACCGCAGTAGAGAGGACAGCAGATAAAAATAGGGGAAACAAGCGATTCATATTTAAACCTCGCCGGTCTTACTGGAAGCTATCGGCAGCCTCCTGAACGACTGAATGTTCTTTCTTGATTTGCTTCTGGAGCGATTCGGGAAGCTTCGACCAATCGACAACATCGACACGGAAAGGCAGTCCGCTTTCGACAAAAGCCTTTTCCACCGAAGTCATGTCATCGAGCGCAATGGGAGAATCCGAAATGACAACCAATTCCAATTCCGTATCCGGGGTCAAATCCACACCCGTGACGCGCGTACCGTAAGCCCAAACTTCAAACCCCTCGAAATGGAGTCCAAGTATTCTCTGTACGGTTTCCAACTGATCTGATTCTAAACAAAGAGTCATAGTTCGCTAAAATATAGTTAATCCAGTTTGAAAGTGGCCGGGATTACTGATTCTCAGGTACAAATCGAAGGAACCAAACCTCGGTATCGCTACCGACACGAACCGGCGGGCCCCAGGAATCGACTCCGCTGGAGACGAGCCATTTGACCTGATCCAGTTCCCCAAGACCATATGCAAGGCGCCAAACCCAGTTAATAATAACAGTCCCCGGGAAAAACTGGCCGTTGTGCGTGTGTCCGGACATCGCAAAGTCAGGACGGCGACCAGGGTGATCCTCTTCGATGCCACGCGGCTGATGGTCTAAAAGCAACCACGGAAGTTTTGCAGCTTCGGTCGGTGGGCGCAAGTCAAAGAGCGGTTTGCGTTCGACATCGCGGATTTTCGCGACATTGTGGTCATTACGGCCGGTAACACAGGCCAAAGGTGTACAGACCGTAGAATCCTCCAGCACGATAAAGCCGTTATCTTGCATCCATCCCTTGAAGTTGTTGCCTTTGTGTTCGAGGAAGCCTTCGTGGTTACCGTTCACGGCGATTGCAGCCACCTTGGCCGTCGCCGCAAGTTTCTGCACCATGAAATCGTATTCCCACGCTGAAAGCGTCGAATCCACCACGTCCGAAAAGTCTCCGCCGAACAACACAAAATCAGGATGGAGGCTGTCGCACACATGCACGATACGTTCCATCTTTTCGCGGTTGAACAAGGGGTCAATATGGAGGTCGCTCAAGAACACAGCCGTGAACTCGCGTTCCGTCGGAAGAGCCACCTTGAATTCGCGAACCTTGAAGTTCTCGTTGTTACCCACACCAATCGCCAAGAACACAATCGTCATCACGACCGAAACAAAAAGCAAAAGTCTCGACACCGAAACGACAAGGCGACGGTCAA
>Ga0310696_10008595_pt1 | contig 11900 bp, 10 predicted proteins | sample AusTroGonzalo_MG_4_FD_203885 | JGI IMG/M metagenome (GOLD analysis project Ga0310696, IMG submission 203885) | Bovine rumen microbial communities from tropical cattle in Woodstock, Queensland, Australia - Gonzalo_02 (v2) (version 2) | ecosystem: Host-associated > Mammals > Digestive system >... | reverse complement strand
GGCTCCACCGCTCTCATCGCCGAGTACTTCCCGAACGACAAGATGTTCGGCTACCTGATGGAAGGTGAGATCAAGGCCATCGACAACGTGCTGAAGAACGCCCAGCATCCTTTCACCGCGATCATCGGCGGTTCCAAGGTCTCTTCCAAGCTCGCCGTGCTCGAGAACATGCTCGAGAAGGTGGACAACCTGATCATCGGCGGCGGTATGGGTTATACCTTCGTCAAGGCCCAGGGTGGCAAGATCGGTAACTCCCTCCACGAGGACGACCTCATGCCGCAGGCCCTCGAGATCCTCGCCAAGGCCAAGGAGAAGGGTGTGAAGATCTATCTCTCCACCGAGACCGTCATCGCCGACGATTTCAACAACGACGCCAAGACCCAGGTCGTCCCGTCCAATGACATTCCTGACGGTTGGGAGGGTATGGACGCCGGCCCCGCTTCCCTGAAGGAGTGGAAGGACGTCATCCTCGGTTCCAAGACCATCCTGTGGAACGGCCCCGTCGGCGTGTTCGAGATGCCGACCTTCGCCAAGGGTACGCTCCAGATCGCCGAAGACCTCGCCGAGGCTACCGCGAAGGGCGCTTACACCCTCGTGGGCGGTGGTGACTCCGTCGCTGCCGTGACCCAGATGGGTTACGCCGAGAAGGTGAGCTACGTCTCCACGGGCGGCGGCGCCATGCTCGAGGCCCTCGAAGGCAAGGAGCTCCCGGGTATCGCAGCCATCCGCGGCTAAGCGCATTCCCTTTTTGACTGAAAGACTGCGGTTTCTGTATGGAAGCCGCAGTTTTTGAATAGAAACTATCCTAAAATTACTAGTGTATATGGCCTATCAAGAAGTAACTAAGACGAGCTACGGCAGCCGGCTGAGCAACTCCCTCGGGGGCATTCTCGGCGGGCTGATCATGTTCATCGCCGCGACCATCCTCCTGTGGTGGAACGAAGGCCGCGCCGTGAAAACCTCGAAGATGCTCAAGGCGGCGGAAACCGAATGTGTCGACGTCGCGAGCGTCGCTTCCCTGGATCCCGCCCTGGAGGGCAAGCTGATCCACGCCACGGCCGTGGCGCAGACGGATGAGATCCTGACGGATCCCACCTACGGCATTTCCGTGAACGCCATCCGCCTGGTCCGCGCCGTCGAGTATTACCAGTGGGTACAACATGAAGAATCCGAGACCAAGGACAAGGTCGGTGGCGGCCAGGAGACCACCACGACCTACACCTACACCAAGGAGTGGGTGGGCGACCCGATTGATTCCGGTACCTTCAAGGATCCGGACTACCAGAGCCGCAACTTCGTCCGCACGACGGTCCCTGACAATACCGTGACCGCCGACAAGGTGGCATTCGGCGCCTACGTGCTCCCGCCGGCGATGGTCGGTGCCATCCCGGCCAGTGCGTCCGTGAACGTCCCGGCTTCGCTGGGAAATGGGATCGACACCTTCGTGGAAGGTGACACGGTGTACTACGGCGAGCATCCGCAGACCCCGGCCATCGGCGACGTGCGCGTGCGCTTCACCGAGGCGGTCGGCGGCACCGCTTCCGTCCTCGGCCAGGTGACGGGCAATACCTTCGAGCCCTTCACGCACAAGAACGGCAAGAGCCTGATGGTCCTGCAGATGGGCGAACATTCCCAGGAGTCGATGTTCGAGTCCGAGAAGTCCGCCAACAAGATGTGGCTGTGGATCCTCCGCATCCTCGGTATCATCCTGGTGGTCGCCGGCCTGCGTTCGATGTTCAGCATCGTCGTGGCCATCCTCAAGATCCTCCCGCCGCTCGCCGCTGTCGGCGAACTGGGCATCAAGCTGGTGACGGGCGTGGTCGGTGTCGTGTGGTCCCTGCTCGTGATCCTGATTGCGTGGGTGGCCTACCGGCCGCTGCTGGCCATCGGGCTGGCCGTGGCCATCGCGGTGCTGGTCTACTACCTGATCAGCAAGAGCAAGCAGGCCGAAGCACAGGCCCCGGCCGCTGCGAAAGCGGAATAATGATTGCTACAGGCTGCGCGCGTAGTGCGTGGCCTCTTTCTTGACCGGCTGCGGGTGAACGACCGCGGCCGGTTTTTTTGCGCGGGCGGCGTAGATCAGCAGGCCGATGCCGGCGAGGACAAAGGGAATGGAAAGGAGCTGGCCCATGTCGAGGAGCATGGTCTGCTCGAACTCGACCTGCGGCTCCTTGATGAATTCGATGAAGAAGCGGGCGCCGAAGCAGCCCAGCAGGAAGAAGCCGAAGAAAAAGCCGCGGTGCACCTTGTCCAGCTTGTTCTTGTACACCCAGACCATGATGAGACCGAGCAGCAGGTAGGAGAATGCCTCGTAGAGCTGCGTCGGGTGCTTGGGCTCCGTCTCGCCCCGCAGGTCGAAGATGAAACCCCAGGGGAGGGTGGTGACGTCTCCGTAAATCTCGGAGTTGAAGAGGTTGCCCAGGCGGATCATGCAGCCCGCGAAGGCCACGGCGATGCACAGGCGGTCCATGATCCAGATGAAATCAAAATCGTTCTTCCGGCCGTAGCGGCGGGCGAACCAGGCCATGGCGAGCAGCAGCGCGATGGCGCCGCCGTGGCTGGCCAGACCGCCCTTCCAGGGCATGAAGATCTCCCAGAACCCGGCCCAGGAGCCGAAATAGTAATCCGGCTGGTAGAAGATGCAGTGCCCGAGGCGGGCGCCCACGATCGTGGCGATGAGCAGGGTGTACAGCAGCGGATCCATCAGTTTGGTGTCCACCTTCTCGCGGGTGAAGAACCATTTGAACAGGTACCAGCCGATCACGAAACCCGACACGAAGAGCAGGCCGTACCAGCGGATCTCGAGGGAACCGATGTGGAAAAGTATGGGATTAACGTTCCAGTGTACGTATAATAAAGATTCTATCATAAAGTTTTGCGTTTCATGCAAAGATAGCACAAAATTTGCATATCTTTGCGCGCGAAAATATATTATGAAGAAATCGATAACGTTAGTATTCGCGCTTCTTCTCCCGCTGTTCGCCGCCGCGCAGGCCGTCGATACGACCGCTACCCCCACCTTCCTGACCCTGGAAGACGCGCTGCGGATCGCGCTCAGCGAGAATGCGTCTGTCAAAGTGGCAGACATGGAGATACAGCGCACGGGTTACGCCCGTAAGGGAACGTACGCTTCCCTTTTCCCGCAGATCAATGGATCCGGGTCCTATCAGCGTACGATTAAGAAACAAGTCATGTACATGGACTTCGACATCGGAGGCATGGGCAGTGCGGCTGGTGGATCTGCCGGTACCAGCGGTGGTGACAGCGGCAAAAGCAGCTCCGATGGATTCGAGGTCGGCCGTTGGAACACCTGGTCTGCCGGCATCAGCGCCAGCATGCCCCTGGTCAACGCCCAGCTCTGGAAGAACCTGAAGATTTCGGGTGAGAACGTCGAGCTGGCCGTCGAGCAGGCCCGCAACTCTCGCCTCGAGACGGTGAACCAGGTCAAGCAGGCGTTCTTCTCCTGCCTGCTGGCCAAGAAGGCCTTCGACGTCTACAAGTCCGCGTACGAGAATGCCCTCGCGAATTGCGAGCAGATCCAGCGCCGCTACAACGCCCAGAAGGCGTCCGAACTGGATCTTACGCGCGCCAAGACTACGCTGGCGAACGCCATCCCGACGGTCTATGACGCGGAGAGTTCCGTCTACCTGGCCCTGTGGCAGCTGAAAGCCGTGATGGGCGTCGACCTGGACACGAATATCGACGTGGCCGGCGACCTGGACGACTATGCGCAGCATATGCTCTACGACCTGAACGAGAGCGAGTACCTCTCGCTGGAGAACAACTCCACGATGCGCCAGCTGGCCATCCAGGCCGAGCAGCTCGCCGATGCGGTCAAGGTCCAGCAGTATGCCTACCTGCCCACGCTCTCGCTGTCTTTCAACTACAGCCTCAATGCGATGGCCAACGACTTCAAGTTCAGTGAGTACAAGTGGTCGCCGTATTCCTTCGTGGGCCTGAGCCTGTCGATCCCCATCTTCTCCGGCGGCCAGCGGCTCAACGCCGTCCGCCAGGCCAAGGTGCAGGCTGCGGAGCTGGGTGTCCAGCGCGTCAATACCGAGCGTCAGCTCAAGATCGCCATCCGTCAGTACCTCAATCAGATGGAGACGGCGATGAAGAGCTACGGCTCCGCCCGCAGCGCCACCGAGACGGCCCAGAAGGCCTATGACATCGCGGCCAAGTCCTACGACGTGGGCCGCAGCACGCTCACCGACCTCAATGACGCCCAGTATGCGCTGATCCAGTCCCAGCTCGGCGTCTGCCAGGCCATCTACACCTTCGTCGTGGCGAAGGCCGGCCTCGAGAACACGCTCGGCGCCGACTTCATCGATGCCAACGGGAATGTCCAACTGAATAAAACTTACGTCAATGAATAAAGTATCCAAGATAGGAATGGCCCTGGGCGCCCTGGTGTGCGTCGCTTGCGGCCAGCAGCAGTCCGGCGCGCCGGCCGATCCGATGATGGCCGCGATGAACGCTACGCCGGTCGTTTCCGTGACGTCCGCCGTCCGGGAGCAGGTGGCCCGCGACGCGGTGTATTCCGCGACCGTGCAGGCCAATGCCGTCAACAATATCGCGCCGCTGACCAGCGGGCGCATCCAGAAACTGAACGTTGAGGTGGGCGACTTCGTGTCCGCCGGCCAGATCCTCGCCGAGATGGACCGCGTGCAGCTCGACCAGGCTGCGCTCCGCCTCAAGAACGACGAGACCGAGCTTGAGCGTGTGCGTCAGCTCCTCGCCGAGGGCGGCGTGTCCCAGTCCGACTTCGAATCGCTCGAACTCGCCTTCAAGGTGTCCAAGAGCAGCTACGAGAACCTGCTGGAGAATACCATCCTGCGCGCTCCCGTGAGCGGCGTGGTGTCCGCCCGCAACTACGACCGCGGCGACCTCTACGGCATGAGCCAGCCGATCTACACCGTGCAGCAGATCACGCCGGTGAAGCTCCTGGTGCCCATCTCCGAGGCCGACTACACCCGCGTGAAGCGCGGCGACAAGGTGACCTTGACGGCCGACGCCCTGCCCGGCCGTACCTATACGGGCAGCATCGTCCGTCTCTATCCGACCATCGATCCCGCTTCCCATACCTTCAATGCCGAAGTGCGCGTGGCCAATGAGAACCGCGAACTCCGTCCGGGCATGTACGCCCGCGTGTCCGTGGACTACGGCGCCGTCGAGAGCATCGTCGTGCCGGATGCGGCCGTGATCAAGCTCCAGGGCTCCGGCCAGCGGACCGTCTTCGTGCTGAATGCCGACAACACCGTGTCCGTGCGGACCGTGGAGACCGGCCGTCATTTCGGTACCCGCTATGAAATCCTCTCCGGTCTGGAGGAGGGTGAGCAGGTGCTCACCGGCGGTCACTCCAACCTCCGTTCCGGCGATAAAGTGGAGGTCCAGCGATGAGTATCTACCGATCTGCGGTCGAGAAACCTGTCACGACGGCCCTGATTTTCATCGCCCTCGCGATCCTGGGTGTCTTCTCCCTGAGCCGGACGTCCATCGCCCTGCTCCCGGAGTTTGACTCCAACACGATCATGGTGATGGCTTCGTACCAGGGCGCCAACGCGCAGGAAATCGAGACCAACCTGACCAAGGTCCTGGAGAACGCCCTGAACGGCGTCGAGGACCTGAAGGAGATGACCTCCCAGTCGAAGGAGAACATCTCCCTGCTGACCCTGACTTTCAACTACGGCGTCGATATCGAAGCGGCGACCAACAGCGTCCGAGATAAGTTGGACATGGTCAATTCCATGCTCCCGGACGGGGTGTCGAACCCCGTCATCTTCAAGTTCAACGCTTCCGATATGCCGATCATGCTGCTCTCCGCCACGGCGAGCGAAAGCCTTTCCGGCCTGGACAAGATCCTGGACGACAAGGTGTCCACCCCGCTGGCGCGTGTCTCCGGCGTGGGTACGGTGTCCGTGAGCGGCGCCCCCAGCCGTGAGATCCAGGTCTATTGCGACCCGAGCAAGCTGCAGGCCTACGGCCTCAGCCTCAGCGGCATCGCGAGCGTGATTTCGGCCGAGAACCGCAACCTCCCTTCGGGCAATATCGACATCGGCTCCGAGACCTACACCCTGCGCGTGCAGAAGGAATTCTCCGACCCGTCCGAACTGCTGGACATCGTGGTCGGTGCTGCGAACGGCCGCGCCGTGTACCTGCGCGACGTGGCGAAGGTGCTCGACGGCCATCAGGAGCGCGAGCAGGAGTCCTACACCGACGGTGAGCGCTCCGCCCGCATCATCATCCAGAAACAGAGCGATGCCAACACGGTGAACGTCATCAAGGGCGTCAAGAAGCAGCTGGCCGAGATCCAGAAGACCCTGCCCGCCGACGTGAAGATCACGACCATCGTGGACGGCTCCCGCGAAATCACCAATACGATCCGCACCCTCATCGAGACCATCCTCATCACCTTCCTGGTGGTGATGCTCGTGGTCTTCGTGTTCCTGGGCAGCTGGAAGTCTACCTTCATCATCGTCCTGTCCATCCCGCTGGCCCTGCTGGCGTCGCTGATGTACCTGTTCGCTTCCGGCAACACGCTCAACATCATCTCGATGTCCGCACTGACCATCGCCATCGGTATGGTCGTGGACGACGCCATCGTGGTGCTCGAGAACGTGTCCTCGCACATCGCCCGCGGCGAGAAGCCGAAAGAGGCGGCCGTGCACGGCACGGGCGAGGTGGGTATCTCCGTCATCGCCTCCACGCTGACCATGCTCTGCGTGTTCCTGCCGCTGACGATGATCAACGGTATGGCCGGTATCATGTTCCGTCAGCTGGGCTGGATCGTGTCGATCATCATGGTCGTTTCCACGACCGCCGCCTTGACCTTCGTGCCGATGCTTTGCTCCCGCTGGCTTAAGCGCGAAAACAAGCATGGCAAGGCCTACAACGCCATCTTCGTCCCGATCAACAAGGGTATCGACAAGATTTCCCGCGGCTACGCGCATGTCATCCACTGGGCGACCAAGCGCCGCCGCGTGGTGATCCTGAGCTTCGCCGCCGTGTTCGTCGCATCCCTGGTCCTGCTGCTGCCGGGCCTCAAGACGGAATACTTCCCGCGGGGCGACTCCGAGCGCCTCACCGTCACGATCAACCTGCCGATGGGTACGGCGCAGGATGTCACGCGCGACGTCTATGAGCGTCTCTACGCCGACATCAGCGAGGCCGTGCCGGAGATCGAGGTGTTCAACGCCACCTTCGGCCAGGCCGACACCGACAATACCTTCGCGAGCATGCAGAGCAACGGTACGCACATCATCTCGCTGAACCTCAATATCGGTACGTCGAGCACGCGTAAGCGCTCCTCGGCCGAGATCTCCGACGTGCTGCGCGGCATCTGCGCGCAGTATCCGGAAATCCGCCGCGCCATGGTCACCGAAGGTATGGGCATGGGTATGGGCGCCTCCTCCGTCGAGGTGGAGGTCTACGGCTTCGATTTCGCCGAGACCGACCGCGTGGCGCAGGAACTGCAGGCCCGCCTGATGAAGGAGGATTCCTTCACGCAGGTGACCCTCAGCCGCGATGAATATACGCCGGAGCTCCGCATGGACTTCGACCGCACCAAGCTGGCCCTGCACGGGCTGAATTCCACCACCGCGGCGTCCGCGTTCAGCGCGGCGATGAGCGGTACGGTGGCTTCGCTGTACCGCGAGGACGGCGAGGAATACAACATTCGCGTGCGCTACGCGCCGGAATTCCGCTCCAGCGTCGAGGACATGGAGAACATCGTGGTCTCGACCCCGACGGGCGCCACCGTCCGCATGAAGGAGCTCGGCAACGTGATCGAAGGCCTCGTGCCGCCGACCATCGAGCGCAAGGACCGTTCGCGTATGATCACCGTCCGCGGTATCGTGGCGAAGGGCGCCGCCTTGAGCGACGCCGTGGAGAGCTGCTCCCGCGCCCTCGACGGCATGACGATCCCGTCCGAGATCTCGACGGTCATCGCCGGTGACTACGAGGACCAGCAGGAAATGTTCAGCCAGATGGCTGTGCTGATCCTCCTGATGATCCTGCTCGTGTACATGGTGATGGCTTCCCAGTTTGAGAACCTGATGGGCCCGTTCGTGATTATGTTCAGTGTGCCGTTCGCCCTGGTGGGCGTGCTGCTCGGCCTGCGCGTCACGGGCATGGCCCTGGGTATGATGTCCATCATCGGTATCATCATCCTGATCGGTATCGTGGTGAAGAACGGTATCGTGCTCATCGACTACACGATCCTCTGCCGTGAGCGCGGCATGAACATCCGCGACGCGTCCACGACCGCGGCCAAGAGCCGTCTGCGCCCGATCCTCATGACCACGCTGACCACCGTCCTCGGTATGCTCCCGATGGCCATCGGCACGGGCGAGGGTTCCGAGATGTGGCGCGGCCTGGGTGTCACCGTGTGCTGGGGTCTGTCCGTCTCCACGCTCATCACCCTCGTGCTCATCCCGACGGTGTACTGCGCATTTACCAACCGGATGGAAAGAAGACTTGAAAGAAGGAGGAACCGTCAATGAAAGCTATGTTCATCGCCTACAACCAGGCCTATAACGAAGAAATCGTAGACATTCTTGTCGCCCACGGCCAGCGGGGATTCACCCGCTGGGAGGGCGTGGAAGGCAAGGGAGACTTCAACGGATTCCCCCGCTTCGGCAGCCACGCGTGGCCGGAACTGAACCACGCGCTGCTCGTGATGGTGGCGGACGGCAAGGTCGCTCCGCTGCTCGAAGCGCTGGGTGCGAAGGACAAGGAAGCCCCGGATCTGGGGCTCCGGGCCTTCGTGTGGAATGTTGAATCTTACTATTAAATTATTATCTTTGCAGATGCGGACAATGTTGCCCGCCTCTAAAACTAACACATTGAAAAGATGGAAACCGTCATTAATCCGAACAATATCAGCGAGGTGCTCGCTTCCCCCGTGCCGGTCCTGATCGACTTCTGGGCCAAATGGTGCGGACCCTGCCGTGTCCTTTCCCCGACCGTGGACGAAGTGGCTGCCGAACTCGGCTCCCAGGCCGTCGTTGCCAAGTGCAACGTGGACGACTGCGAGGACATCGCCATGCAGTATGGTATCCGGAACATCCCGACCCTGCTCTACTTCAAGGATGGGCAGCTGGCGGACCGTACCGTGGGCGTGGTCCCCAAGCAGGAGATCATCGATCGTCTGAAGAAATTGATGTAATTCATTCATAACTCATTAACAATGAAAAAGCTTATCGTTATTGTCGCTTCCCTGCTCATCGCAGTGAGCGCACACGCTCAGTTTGGTGTGGTGGCTGGTATTACCTCCGCCAAGAACAACATCTCGGAAGCTGTCCAGGATGCCGGTAACGTGACCCAGTATCACGCCGGTATTACCTACAAATTCGATTTGGGTCTGATCGCCATCCAGCCGTCCCTCATCTACAACGTGAAGGGCTCCAAGCTGGCGAACTTCTCCGGCCTCGGCACCATCGAATACAAGAACGGTTATCTTGAGCTGCCTGTCCAGCTGCAGGTCGGCGTCAACCTCGGCCTCGCCCGCATCTACGGTATTGCCGAGCCGTTTATCGGTTATGCCATCACCAACAACACGAGTATCTCGACGGGTTCGACCAGCTTCAACTGGTCGGAAGTCCCCAACAAGCTGGAGTACGGTGTCGGTGTCGGCGCCGGTATCGAGCTGATCAAGCACGTGCAGGTGTCTGTCCGTTACTTCTGGAACCTCGGCAAGGCCCAGGACGCCAAGTGGGTCGACGTCAAGGAGGCTGTTTCGAACCAGCGCGCTTCCGGCATCGCCGCTTCCGTCGCGCTTCTCTTCTAGTCAGTTATGTCGGACAAACGGGCAGTAATCTATTGCTCTTCCAGTTCCGACATCGATCCGGCCTACAATCAAGCTGCGCGGCAAATTGTCCGCGCAGCTTGTTTGGCTGGATATGATATCGTTTCGGGAGGATCCTGGCGCGGCACGATGGGGCATGTCTGTGACGAGGCCCTGCAATACGGTGTCCGCGTGATCGGGGTGCTTCCGCGTTTCATGAAAGGTTTCGAGCATCCCCGTCTGACGGATTGCTATTGGACGGAGCGCATGTCCGAGCGCAAGGACATGATGCGGGAGGGGACCTCCCTCGCCATCGCCCTGCCGGGCGGCATCGGAACCCTGGATGAAGTGGCTGAAACATATTGCCTGGCCAAGATGGGCCGCTATCCCGGCAAGGTAATCATGTTCAACATGGACGGATTCTACGATCCGTTCAAACAGCAATTGGACCGCTACGTCGAGCGGGGTATGATGGACACGGCCTCCCGGGACCTGATCCATTTCCCGGAGACGGTGGAAGAATTGGAGAAATTGTTATGAGCAGGCAAAAGGAGATATTCGACTTCCTGGGGGCGGACTGGATTCATTTCCAGGAGCTGATGCGCGCCAACCTGCACTCTGACGTGCAGCTGCTGGAGGATACCAATACCCGCATCCTGTCCAATTCGGGCAAGATGATGCGTCCGGCGATCGCCTTGCTGATCGCCCAGATGATCGGCCCGACCACGGAGGACAGCTGCCGCTTCGCCGCGGCGGCAGAAATGCTGCACAACGCCACCCTGATGCACGACGACGTGGCCGACGACAGCGCCGAGCGGCGCGGCCGTCCCACGCTGCTCTCGCTGCTCGGGCCCAGTGCGGCGGTGCTGGTCGGGGACTACTGGCTGGCCCGCGCGGTGTCGCTTATCTCTGCCTCGGAGCACCGCAACGACGTGATTCCGCTCTTCGCGCGCACGCTGACCGACCTCGCCGAGGGGGAGATGCTCCAGCTCGAGAAGGCGAGCAGCGTCGATACCTCGGAGAAAGATTATCTCCGAATCATCTACTGCAAGACCGCTTCGCTCTTCAGCGTGGCGGCAGAGACGGCTGCCATTTCCGTCGGGGCTACACCCGAGCAGCGGGCGGCGGCCAAGGCCTATGCCGATGCATTCGGCACGGCTTTCCAGATCAAGGATGACATCCTCGACTACGCCGGCACGGACGCCCTGGGCAAGCCGGTCGGCGTGGATCTCAAGGAGCAGAAAATAACGCTGCCGCTGCTGGGCGCCATGACGGGCTCCCCGCGCGAGGCGGAAATCCGCGCGATGGTGCGGGACATTCCGGCTCATCCGGAGTACTGCGACGCCATCCGCGCCTTCGTTGCCGAGCGGGAAGGCATCGCCTTCTCCACCCGGCAGCTCTCAGACTGGGTTGCCCGGTCGGAGCGGGCGCTGGACGTTTTCCCGGACAGCACGGCCAAGGAGATGCTCATCCACATTGCCCATTATAATCTCTGGCGGGAAGTATGACGTTTGCGCAGTTGCAGGGAAATGAAGATGTGAAGCAGGCGTTGACCGGTATGGTCGACTCCGGCCGCATCCCGCACGCCATCCTCTTCCATGAGGACGACGGCGGCGGCGCTTTCCCGCTTGCGCTCGCCTTCCTGCAATATCTCTTCTGCCAGGACCGCCGGCCCGGGGATTCCTGCGGCGCCTGCCCGTCCTGCGGAAAAATCGCGAAACTGATCCACCCGGATGTGCATTTCGTCTTCCCGACGGCCGCCGGCGTGCTCTCCGAGCAGTATATGGATCCGTTCCGCAAGCTCGTTTCCGAGCATCCTTCCTTCCGCGAGATGGAGCTCGCCGAGGCGCTGGGCATCGAGGGCAAGAATGCCGTGATTGCCGTCGCCGAGTCGCGCCACCTGCTGGAAAAACTGTCGCTGAGCGCCTTGGAAGGGGGCTGGCGCGCTGTGGTGATCTATTTGCCGGAGCGCCTCAATACCGAAGCGGCGAACCGCCTGCTGAAGATGATCGAGGAGCCGCCCGCACAGACGCAGTTCCTGCTGATCGCGCACCAGATGGAGCGCGTGCTGACGACGATCTCGTCCCGTTGCCAGCGCATCCGCATCCGCCCCTCC
>Ga0310696_10008592_pt1 | contig 11903 bp, 10 predicted proteins | sample AusTroGonzalo_MG_4_FD_203885 | JGI IMG/M metagenome (GOLD analysis project Ga0310696, IMG submission 203885) | Bovine rumen microbial communities from tropical cattle in Woodstock, Queensland, Australia - Gonzalo_02 (v2) (version 2) | ecosystem: Host-associated > Mammals > Digestive system >... | reverse complement strand
CTCTTTGCAAGCAATAAAAGAGTTTTTCTATCCAGTTGCAGGTGGGAGGAAACGTGATATTCGTTCCTGCAGATAGCCTGAAGTTTTTCCTGCAACTCCATATCTGTAAACACGATGCTCTCCGGGAGGCCCCTGTCGGCATTTATTACGGACTCAAGGTCGTATAGCCTTATTTTGTCAAAGAAGCGCAAGCTATCACCGATGCGTTTCTCTACGTAATTGTAATCGACAAAACAACGGTTTAGTATGCGTCCATCAATGTGTTCCCAGTTACCGGGCACCTTGGTGTGCGATTGCAGCAGGGCTTTAACTTCGGAGACCTGCATGATATCAAAACGAGTTCCCCGCACTGCTTCCCGTAGTGGGTTGAAGTATGTATCGGCTGAATTCCAGGGGAAAGAAAAGGGTGAATACATACGGGCTTTGTATGTGTTACGGATGATATATGCCACCTCGTTGATGAACATGCGGTCGTCTGTTATGGCCGAAACGTCAAAGGCCATGTCTTTTAGCAATCCTGTCACGTTGTAGCGCTGCTTTAACATTATCCTTAGTCGCCTGATAAGCCACAGGTAAAACTTCTGGCAGTCTTCATAGCGGCCTCTGAGCAGCAGATGAAGGTGATTATCCATAAGAGAGTAGCATAGTACTCTTGTTTTAGGGTGTTCACAAGCGGCCAGCGCAATTGAGTTTACGCCATAGTCATAGTCGCTCTCTGAGCGAAAAAGCCTGGCCTTCTCCAGGTGCTCCATTGTAAATTGATAAATGCCTTCCTTTCCGTGAAACGGGTCTTGAAAATGATCTGGTCGCATATTGTTTTTTTGCAAGATAACAAGAACGGCCGCAAAGCTGCAAGGCGTGAAAAAAAAGTATTCCAAACAAACGTCCTGTATCGTTGTGAAATCCACTTTACGTGTCGGTTTTGAAAAAATTTTGTATATTCGTAAAAAATAATAGAGAGATGAATAAAGCAATTGCAAAATCCACTTGGATCACACTCATTGTCACTGCCCTGGTAATTTTCACCATGGCATCTTGCTGCACCACCATAGACTCGGCTTCTGTTGGTATAAAGTTCAAGAAATGGAGCTCCAATGCCGAGCTTAGGGGCGGCGTGGAAGGCACTTGCCGTGGCTGGGTCTGGTACAATCCCATTACGGAGAGCATTTTCGAATATCCCACCTTTATCCAGCGCGTAACATACGAGCCTTTTACCGTTAACCCCAAGGATGCCGCCATATTCTCCATGACCCCCACCCTGGCATACCAGATTGACGAATCAAAGGCTGTGGACATCTTCGTGAAGTACCGCAAACCGGTGCGCGAACTGGAGATGGGTTACATAAACACCTGTATATTTGAGGCTTACCGCACCTGCGCCAACAACTACACTTCGGACGAACTGATGGCCAACCGGGCCAAGTTCGAGAACGAGGTCCGAGCCCGCCTGGACGAATCCATGAACCAGGAAGGTTTCATAGTGCGCGAGTTCACCACCAAAATTGACCCTCCGGCATCGCTAACCGCCGCCATCAACGCCAAGAACGAGGCTGTGCAGAACGCATTAAAGGCCGAAAACAAGGTTAAGGAAGCCGAGGCCGAAGCCAAGATAGCCATTGCCAAAGCCAAAGGTGAAGCCGAAGCCCAGAGAATCCAGGGCGACGGCGAAGCCTACTACAACCGCGTAGTGGCCGCATCGCTTAACGCACTAATTGTTCAGCAGTACGCTATTGAGAAATGGAACGGAGAGCTGCCGCAGTACAATGGCTCCGGCGCCCTACCGTTCATTAACCTTGGCACCAAGTAGCGCTGGCATTTGAGTATTAGTTAATCGATTAGCAGTAAGACACTTACACTTTTGATAAATGCCGCCACCCTTCATTTTTACGGGGTGGCGGCATTGTGCTTAGAGGTAATCCGTTAAAAATCAAACAGTTAGCTCTTAAGCCAATGCCTGGCGCAAGAAAAAGGGGCTAAATAGCGAGACTCAATAGTCCACTTTGTTCAGGAAGAGGGCGTGGCCGGGAACGGATTCGCCGGCGTCGCCGCGGGTGCCGCTGCGCAGAAGTTCCGCCACCCACTCCGGGGAGTGTTTTCCACGGCCCACTTCTATCAGCGTTCCCACAGTAGCCCGGACCATGTTCCGCAGGAACCGGTCGGCAGCAATGCGGAAGTACCAGTACGGAGATTCTTCGCTTCGCTCAGAATGACAAAGGACAGAGATGTGAGTGGGAGTATACGGCTCCCAGAAGGCATCGTACACGGTGCAGATGGAGGTTTTTACGTCGGTACCGGTTTTTTCGAAGCAGGAGAAGTCGTGGGTGCCAAGCAGGTATTTGCAGGCCTGGTTCATGGCTTCAAAGTCCAGGACGGGATAGCCGCACTGCCAGGAGTATGCACGCAAAAACGGGTCTTTGCGGCGGTGAATAAAATAGGTGTATTCCCTGCGGCGGGCGCTAAAGCGGGCGTGGAAATCATCGGCAACCGGAACCACTGTATGAACCACCACAGAATGGGGCAGCATGGCATTTAATTTGTAGGTAAAATCGGATGCCTCGAAGGGCAGAATTCCGGGATAATCGAAGTGAGCAATGTAGTTCACGGCATTAACGGAAGTGTCCGTACGGCCGGCGCCGGTAACGGCAATGCTGCAGCCCAGCAAGCGGGACAGCACCGCCTCCAGGCAAGCCTGGACCGATGGCGCAGAAGGCTGGATTTGCCACCCGCAAAAAGCCGCCCCGTCGTATGAAAGGCACAAGGAATAACGCATATTGCAAATTTAATAAATAATATGGAAAGCGTAAACATTCGCGAATTAAACGAGAGAATCCAAAAAGAGAGTTCATTCGTGGACATGCTCACCATTGAGATGGGCAAAGTGATTGTGGGACAGAAACATCTGGTGGACAACCTTCTGATTGGCCTGCTTAGCGGCGGCCACATTCTGCTGGAAGGTGTTCCCGGCCTGGCAAAGACCCTGGCCATCAATACCCTGGCACAGGCGGTGGATGCAAAGTTCAACCGCATCCAGTTCACTCCGGACCTGCTGCCGGCCGACGTTATCGGCACCCTTATCTATTCCCAGAAGACAGAAAAGTTCGAGGTTCACAAAGGCCCCATCTTCGCCAACTTCGTACTGGCCGATGAGATTAACCGTTCCCCGGCAAAAGTGCAGAGCGCCCTTCTGGAAGCCATGCAGGAGCGTCAGGTAACCATCGGCGATCAAACCTACAAACTGCCGGAGCCTTTCCTTGTGATGGCAACCCAGAACCCTATTGAGCAGGAAGGCACCTATCCCCTGCCGGAAGCCCAGGTGGACCGTTTCATGCTAAAGGTAGTTGTGTCATACCCCAAGAAGGAGGAGGAGCGCCTTATCATCCGCATGAACAACGAAGGGCAGTTCCCCAAAGCCAATGCAGTTGTAACGCCGGCCGATATCATCCGCGCCCGCGAGGTGGTAAGGGACGTGTACATGGACGAGAAAATCGAGCGCTACATAGTTGACATAGTTTACGCCACCCGTACCCCGGCCGAATATGGCCTCAAGGAGCTGGAAAGCTTCATTTCCTACGGTGCATCGCCCCGTGCCAGCATTTCGCTTGCCGCCGCCGCCAAGGCCTACGCCTTCATCAAGCGCCGCGGCTACGTGATTCCGGAAGACGTGCGTGCAGTGTGCAACGAGGTTCTGCGCCACCGTATCGGCCTTACATACGAGGCCGAGGCCGAAAACGTCACCACCGAACAGATTATCGAAAAGATCATTAACGCGGTTATCGTCCCTTAATGACACCCGAAGAATTAATAAAGAAAGTCCGAAAGATTGAGATACGGACCAAGGCGCTGAGCCATCAGATCTTCGCCGGAGAATACCATTCGGCCTTCAAGGGGCGTGGTATGGCGTTCAGCGAAGTGAGGGGGTATCAGTGGGGGGATGACGTGCGCAGCATGGACTGGAACGTGACGGCCCGAATGAGCGCGCCGTACGTAAAAGTGTTCGAGGAAGAACGCGAGCTTACGGTGGTCCTGCTGGTGGACATTTCCCGCAGCGGACTCTTCGGCACCGCGGTAAAGACCAAACGCGAGCAAATTGCCGAGATTGCCGCCACCCTGGCCTTCAGCGCCATACTGAACAACGATAAAGTGGGCTGCATCCTCTTTAGCGACAGGGTGGAAAAGTTCATCCCGCCGGCAAAGGGCCGCACTCATTTCCTGCACATAATCAGGGAAATACTTGAGTATGAGCCCCAAAACGACGGCACAGACATAGGCGAAGCCCTAAGGTACCTTACCAACGCCATCAAGAAAAAATGCACCGCCTTTGTGCTAAGCGACATGCTGGACACCAAGGCCGATGGCGCCCCGCGCTACGAACAGGCCCTGAAAGTGGCCGTGAACAGGCACGACGTGTCGGTAATAAGGGTAAGCGACCCGCGCGAAAAGACCATCCCCAACGTTGGCCTTGTGAACGCAAAAGACGCCGAGACAGGCGCTTCCCGCTGGATAAACACCAGCTCCAGAAGCGTTCGCAGCGCCTACAGCCGCTGGTTCCAGACCGCCACCGACCAGGCCGACCGTCTGCTTCTTAAATATCAGGTTGACCACGTGGACGTTAGCACGGACGAAGACTACGTGCGCGCCCTCATGGCATTATTCCACAGAAGATGATACTGAGTTTACTAATATCGCTTCTTCTTGCAGGCCCCCAGAAAACATTCCTGGAGCCTGTGCAGAAGCGTGATTCCATATTGGTAGCCGACCAGCTGCGCTACGGCATAGTGCTGGAAAACGTAGAGGAAGGCACTCCCCTGGCCCTGCCGGAAATTAAAACGGATAACGACAGCCCCATAGAATTCCTTGGCCAGTGGCAGCTGGACTCCACACGCGTTAGCAAGAAAAAGGAAACGCCCGCGCGCTACGACATCAAAGCCTCACTGCTCCTTACCACCTGGATGGGCGGCAGTTACCAGCTCCCGGACATTCCGGTGCTGTTTGCCGGCGACACCCTGGTGTTCAGCGCCCCCGAAGAGCCGCTGGAGGTAAAGGAGCCTTCAATAGACATGGAAAACTACCAGGTGGCCGATATCAAAGACCAGGTTAAGTTCCCCTACACTTTCAAGGAAGTTGCCCCGTGGGTACTTGGCGGGATAGTCGTTATCGGCCTTATTTACCTGTTAATCACCTGGTTAATCCGCAACCGCAAGCATAAGGCCGAACAGGAAAAGGCCGAACCCGCGCACCTTCGCGCCCTTCGAAGGCTGGACGAACTAAGAGGCGACAAATTCTGGAAAGCCGACAAGCAGAAGTACTTCTACTCCGGCGTAACGGATGCACTTCGCGAGTACATAGCTGCCCGCTACGGCGTTGGAGCCATGGAAATGACCACGGCCGAGATTTTCCAAGACCTCAAAGGCAGCGACATCCCCGAAGACCTGTATCAGGAGATGAAAGACCTTTTCGAGAGGGCCGATTTTGTGAAGTTCGCAAAATTCACCGCCACGGACGAGGAAAATGCCAAGGTGCTGCCGGAAGCCATACGCTTTGTAACCACCACCTACCAGAGCCAGGTGGAGAAAGAGAACGCAGAAAAGAAGGAAGAGGAGGAGTAAGCAATGTTTTTTGAGTATCCATATCTGCTTTGGCTGCTGGTGATTCCGGCACTGCTGGTAGTCCGATATGTCTGGATTGAGATCAGGGACAGGCGCGTTCATTTACGCGTTTCCAAGCTGGATGCATGGAAGGCCGGCGGACGTTCTGTAATGGAGATTGTGCGCCACATTCCTTTTGCATTAAGGATTGCAGCCCTTTGCCTTATTATAGTTGCCATAGCCCGTCCCCGTTCCTCCAGCCAGGTGGAAAAAATTGACACAGAGGGTATTGACATTATGTTCACCATGGACGTTTCCACCAGTATGCTGGCGCGGGACTTCCACCCCGACCGTTTATCGGCCGCAAAGGACATTGCAATTGAATTCATTGCCCAAAGGCCAAGCGACCGCATGGGAATTGTGGTCTTTGCCGGTGAAAGTTACACCCAGTGTCCCCTTACCACCGACCGCGCCACCCTCATAAACCTTATGAAGGATGTGCAGACCGAACTCATTGAGGACGGTACGGCAATAGGCAACGGCCTTGCAACCGCAGTGGCCCGCATGAAGGATTCAGACGCCAAAAGCCGCGTGGTAATACTGCTCACCGATGGTGTCAACAACATGGGAGAGATAGATCCCGCCATGGCGGCCGAGATTGCAAAGACCTATGGCATAAGGGTTTACACCATTGGCGTAGGTGCCAACGGAACAGCGCCCTACCCCGTTCAGACGCCTTGGGGAATAGAGCTTAAAAACATCCCCGTAGAGATTGACGAGGCCCTTTTGCAAAGCATAGCCGACGAAACCGGAGGCCGGTATTTCCGCGCCACCGACAACACCAAACTCTCGGAGATTTATGCCGAAATCGGCCAGATGGAGAAGACCCGCACCAGCGTGGACTCCTTCCCCGTTTACAAGGATTTGTTCAAAAATTACGCGCTTGCAGCACTGCTGTGCCTGTTGCTTGAGGTGCTTCTTAGCGCACTTATGAGGAGGCTGCCGTAATGTTGATGTTTGCCGACTATAAGTACTTGTACCTGCTGCTGCTTATCCCGGTTTTCCTTCTGGGATATGCCCTTTACAGGTATTTCAGAGGCCGAAGGGTAAAGGCCCTTGGAGACCCGGCGCTTGTTCAGGCGCTTATGCCTTCCCGTTCCAGGTCCAAAGGCTGGGTAAGGATGGTGCTGTTCTGCCTTGCCTTCGCATTCTTCGCAATCGGCCTTGCAAGGCCCCGTACGGGCGCAAAACTGGCCGAAAGAACCACCAAAGGCGCCGAGATTATAGTAGCCCTGGACGTTTCCAACTCCATGCTGGCGCAGGATTATTCCCCCAACCGCCTGGAGAGGGCCAAGCTCTCCATAGCCCGCCTTACCGACAAGCTTCAGAACGACCGTATCGGCCTGGTAATCTTTGCCGGAACGTCGTTCGTACAGCTTCCGGTTACCACCGACTACGTGAGCGCCAAGATGTTCCTTAGCAGCATAGACACCGGTTCCATTCCCGTTCAGGGTACTGCAATTGGCGACGCCATACGCTTGTGTATCAAGAGCTTCAGTGCTCAAAGCGAAAAGAGCCGCGTAATAGTTGTAATCTCCGATGGCGAAAATCACGAAGACGATCCCGTTGCCGCAGCAAAGCAGGCGGCCGAGCTTGGAATAAAGGTTTACACCATTGGAGTAGGTTCTCCGGAAGGCCAGCCCATTCCTATGGAAGGCGGCCTGATGAGAGATAAGAACGGCGACATAGTTGTAACCAAACTGGACGAGCAGACCCTGCGCGACATAGCAAAAGCCGGAAACGGCGCGTACATCCACGCCGGGAACGAAGAATTCGGCCTGAATCCCATCATCCAGGACATTCGGAAGATGGAAGACGAGGAGTTTGGCAGCGTAGTGTTCGAAGAGTACGACGAGCAGTACATGTACTTCTTTGGAGCCGCCCTTCTGCTGCTTGTGCTGGAAATGCTCATCGGCGAGCGCAAACCCCGCCGCAAAATGTTTGAGGTATGAGAAAGATAATGTGCATAATACTGGCACTGAGCTGTTTAAGCGCATTCGGGCAAAAGGCCGACCTGCGCAAAGGCAACCGCCAGTTCAAGAAAGAAAAATATGCCGAGGCCGATATAAGCTACCGCAAGGCCATAATGCAGGACACCGCTTCGGTGGCCGCTCACTACAACCTTGCCAACAACCTTTACCGCCAGCAGAACATGGACGAGGCGGCAAAGCAGCTTGAGGCTGTGCAGCTTACGGCCGGCGAAGAAGCGTTTTCATCGGACTACTATTTCAACAGCGGCGACGTAGCTATTGCCCGCCAGGACTGGCAAACGGCCGTGAACATGTTCAAGGAAAGCCTGCGCCGCAATCCGGACGACATTGCAGCCAAAGAAAACTACATCTATGCCCGCAACAAGCTGATGGAGCAGCAACAACAGCAGCAACAGCAGGACCAGAATCAGGATCAGAACCAAGATCAGAATCAGGATCAGAACCAGAATCAGGACCAGCAGGACCAGAACCAGGATCAGGATCAGCAGAATCAGGACCAGCAGGACCAGAATCAGAATCAGGACCAGCAACAACAGCAGCAACAGCAGCAACAGCCTCAGCAGCAGGAAATAAGCCCCCAGCAGGCTCAGCAGCTGCTTCAGGCAATACAGGAAAAAGAGAAACAGACTCAGGAAAAAGTGGACGAGAAGAAGGCCCAGGCCCTTAAATCCCGTCAGAAGGAAAAGAATTGGTAGCGAATATGATCAAAAGACTGTCAGCAATACTGGCCGCAAGCCTTTGGGCCCTTGTAGCATGGGCCCAGCCCACCATACATGTAGAAGTTCACAACATAGTAGAGCTGTCGGAGAGGTTCAACGTGGTGTTTGTGGTGGAAGGCCAGCACAGCCCTTCGGATTTTCAATGGGATGCAGGTGACGACTTCAACGTTGTGTGGGGCCCCCAGAAGGGCACATCGTCCAGCATACAGATAATCAACGGCAAAACCAGCCGCTCGTCGCAGACTTCCTACACCTACATCCTCCAGGCCCGCAAGACCGGTACACTCACAATTGCACCGGCAACGGCCAAGATAAGGGGTACGGAGATTCAGTCCAGGCCGGTTAACATACAGGTTGTGGACGACAATTCAGGAAGAGCATCGGCCCAAGGCGGCGCAGCCCAGGGCGGCAGCCAGAACCAGATTTCGGAACCACGCAGGCGGGGTACGGAAGACATGGAGTCCGATATCTTCATGCGCCTTAGTCTTAACCGCAGCAACGTGGTTTTGGGCGAGCCCATTACCGCCACGCTAAAGATTTACCAGAGGGCCAATCTGGTTGGTTTTGAAAATGCCAAATTCCCTTCTTTCAAGGGCTTCTGGAGCCAGGAAGTGGACACGCCGTCCAATATTGAATTCCAGAGGGAACAGGTGAACGGCACCATGTACAATTCGGCCGTCCTCAGGAAATGGGTGATAATTCCGCAGAAATCCGGTGACCAGACCATAGAACCGGCCGAGATTGTGTGCCTTGTGAATGCCAAGCGTCCCCGCACGTCGTCGGGTTCTATCTTTGACGATTTCTTTGGAAACGACTACGTAACAACCAGACAGAGAGTCTCTACCAAGGCTGTGACCGTACATGTATCGGCCCTGCCTGCCGGTGCGCCGGCATCGTTCGGCGGTGGCGTGGGCGAATTCAATGTACAGGCACGTATAAGCAAGGATTCACTCAAGACCCACGACGCCGCATCGCTTATTGTGACAGTCTCCGGAAAGGGCAATATAGCCCTTGTTAACGCTCCAAAGATAAACTTCCCGCCCGACTTCGAGGTGTATGACGTCAAGACCAGCGTAAACACCGACAAAAGCGGAACTACGGGCTCAAAGACCTTCGAATATCCCTTCATCCCCCGCAGCCACGGAGACTTTACCATCGGCCCGGTGCGTTATGCCTATTATGACGTAAAAGAACGCCGATACGAAGAGATAAGCTCGCGGGAAATGCCTTTGCACGTTACCCGCAGTGCAAGTTCATACACTCCCGGCCCTGACGATGCCGGAACCACACTTGTTGTGGACCGCAAGGGCGTAAAGAACCTTGGCGAGGACATACGCTTCATCCGCACAAAGACCAGCCTGGGTCCCGATGAAGGCTTCCTGGTATACTCCAAGGGCTGGTGGGCAGCGATAATTTTAATGCTGCTTGCAGGATTTGGTTTCTGGCTTGGATTCCGCAAAGCCGCCGCAAGAAGGGCCGATGTTGCCGGAACGCGCAACCGCAAGGCCACGCGCCAGGCGCTCAAACGCCTCTCACAGGCACGTGAATTCCTGCAGAAAAACCTGTACACGGCCTTCTACGAGGAACTTCACCGTTCGCTCCTTGGCTTTGTTGGCGACAAGCTTGCAATGGACATGGCCGACCAGAACAAGGAGAACATATCGGCCGCCCTTATTGCCGGCGGAGTACCCGAAGCTACCGCCAAGGATTTCACCGACCTTCTTGATGCATGCGAGTTTGCCCGCTACTCCCCCGACGCCGGGCACGACGCCATGAACGCCCATTACGAGAAAGCCGTCTCTACCATTACCGCCATAGACTCATCCATGAAGAAAACGCCCGTCAAGGCCACTGCACTGGCCATTTTGCTCCTTGTCGGCCTGCCTTTTGCAGCACAGGCGCAGGATAATTATCCGGACTCTCTCTGGAATGCCGGAATATCGGCCTATACCCAGGGAGATTACCAGCAGGCGCTGGAAAACTGGGAAGGCGTGCTGGACACCGGCCTTATGTCCAAGGAGCTGTACTACAACCTTGGAAATGCCTATTTCAAGACCGGCGATATTGCCCCGGCCATACTCTGGTACGAGCGTGCGCTGCGCCTGGATCCTTCGGACGCCGATATCCGCTACAACCTGGAGTTTGCGCGCTCGCTCACACAGGACAAGATTGACGAGGTGCCGGAGATTTTCTTCGAGCAGTGGGGGCATTCCATCTGCTATCTGCTGCCGTCCGACACCTGGGCCGTGATTTCACTTGTTGGCGTTGCTTTAGCCGTGGCTTGCGCACTGCTGTTCCTGCTTGGTTCCACATCGGGCCGCAGGCGCCTTGGATTCTTTGCCGGAATTGTTGCCTTGCTTATAGCCTTCCTTGGCTGGGATTTTGCCCAGTGGCAGCGTACAGAGGCCCTCGCAAAGGATAAAGCCATAGTGATGCGCCCCGTGTCTTCGGTAAAAAGTTCCCCTTCCGAGACCGGTGCGAAGGACCTTTTCATCCTTCATGAAGGAACCCGTGTAACCATTCTGGACAACGTTTCCGGCTTCACAAACATTGAACTTGCCGACGGCCGTCAGGGCTGGATTCCAAGCGCAGATATTGAAGTGATATAATCCCCTTGCAGGGAAGAGGGTTTTTTTGTATATTTGCGAGTTGAAAACGAAATGTACAAAAACAAACAATAACTATGTTATTCCCTCTTCTTCAAACTGACTCCCTGGAAGCTCTGGCCGATGCCATCAACCAGGCTGCGGAAACCACGCCCGCACCCGTACAGCCCACCCAGATGAGCGAGAGCCTCTGGTCCATGTTCAACATGGGCGGTCCCCTCATGTGGGTACTGCTGGCCCTGAGCATCCTTGCAATCTATCTTATCGGCCGCAAATGGTGGGTTATCAACAATGCGTCAAAGATTGACCCCCATTTCATGCAGGACATCCGCGACTATCTTAACGACGGCAAAACCAAAAGCGCCGTTACCCTGTGCCGCAAATACGACAACCCCGTTGCCCGCATGATCGAAACCGGTATCCACCGCATGGGCCGTCCCCTGGCCGATATCCAGAGCGCCATCGAGAACATCGGCAACGTAGAGGTTGCACGCCTTGAAAAAGGCCTGCCCATCCTTGCTACAATAGCCGGCGGCGCCCCCATGATCGGTTTCCTTGGTACCGTTATGGGTATGGTAAAGGCCTTCTTCAACATGTCAAAGGCCGGTAACAACATTGACATCACCCTTCTTTCCGACGGTATCTACACCGCAATGCTCACCACCGTGGGCGGCCTTATCGTAGGTATCATCGCATACTTCGGCTACAACTGGCTCACCTCAAAGGTAGGCGACCTGGTGTACAAGATGGAAAGCTCCACCATGGAGTTCCTGGACATCGTTATCTCCGGCACCGAAGAAGAAAAATAGCGTATGGCACTCAAGAGAAACACCAAGGTAGATGCACAGTTCTCGGTATCCAGTATGACGGATATCGTGTTCCTGCTGCTTATCTTCTTCCTGGTAACCTCTACGCTCATCAACCCCAACGCCCTCAAACTCC
>Ga0310696_10008591_pt1 | contig 11903 bp, 12 predicted proteins | sample AusTroGonzalo_MG_4_FD_203885 | JGI IMG/M metagenome (GOLD analysis project Ga0310696, IMG submission 203885) | Bovine rumen microbial communities from tropical cattle in Woodstock, Queensland, Australia - Gonzalo_02 (v2) (version 2) | ecosystem: Host-associated > Mammals > Digestive system >... | reverse complement strand
CACATGAGAGAAAAGTTCATCAAGAAATAATAGGTTCAATTCACCAAACTGAAGTTTCAAAAACTTTACAAAGGAGATAATGGTTGCAAAGTCAACTCTTGCCTTTTGACCTTTACTCAATGTGGAATATTTGATTTTCATACCATTCTGAACAATTTCAGCATCAAAGTTGTCATTGAATTCAATATTATAATCCAATCCCATATAATTGAGCATATCTGACATAAGGTTGTTGATGATAGGAATATACTTATTGGATATATACCTTTTAATACCTCCTCCATCACTTAACATAAATGTGAGGAAATCCATCAAAGTCTTTTCTTTTTCAAGTATTACCTTTTCTTCATTCAACTTCTCAAGGTCATTCAACAACTGTTCCTTTAAACTTTCAACAGTAGTTGTTCCCCTGTCTTTCATAGTCATCTTATACTTGTAATCAGATTGATAATCAGCAAGAGGAATCTTATAGTTTTCAGTGTTTATCTCCTTTTCCTTCTTTTCAAGAGCAATCAACTTTGGCCTTGCCTTGGCAATTATCTCCTTGATTTGTTCCATTTGAATTTCATATTCTTCCTTCTGCTTTACCAAATCCTCCCTCAACTTTTTGAAATCATCTGTCTCCAATGAACTACCGCAGGTTGGACACCTTCCAACATCAATGAAAGCAATTTTCTTTTCAATTTCCTGGACTTTATTCTTCAGGATATTATAATCACTTGCCTTTTTGTAGTTCACATTCTTCAACTGATCACCAGCCGCCCGTAGTTTTCTCAACATATCATCATTCCTGGCCTTGGCAACCTTTGCTTCATTGATTTTTTCCTGTAAATCATCCAATTCTTCCTGGGTGACAGAGTTCTCCTTTATCTCTTCTATCTGTCTCTCATATTGAACAATGTTTGCATTGATAGTTCGTATAGAAGCAGAATTAGCACTCAGTTTTTCATCCAATGACTTCAAATCTGCCTTTGCAAACTCCTTATACTTGTTATAGATAGTGAATCCACAAATCTTATCTATGATGTTTCTCTTATCTGCAACACTCATAGAAAGTAATGACTTCACTTCATCTACTTCAAGTACAAGAATATTATGGAATACAGAATATGGAATCTTGAAATAATTATCTTCCAGCATAGTCTGGACATTTGCCTTACCAGCAGTATCCACAACCTCACCATCGATCTCAACCTTAAACAGACTTGGATTCAATCCCCTTTCTATGATGACACTATGTCCATCACAATCCAGTTCAATCTTACCATAGAATGCCTTGTTGATTCTATTTGGTATATCAGATGCTGTAAAATTTTCCAGTTTTCCATAAAGGAGATATGTGGCACATTCAGCAATAGATGTCTTTCCTGTACCATTCTCTCCAATAATAAGATTGAGAGAAGAATTGTCTCCGAAGGTAATTTCAGTCAATACATTACTGTATGACTTGAAATTCCTAAATGACATTTTCTTCAACTTCATATTACTTCAATCTTACTTCAAAATCAATAGGTGAACTGTAAAAATAAATCTTGTCAGGGAAAAGTTTTTGATACTCTTCATAAATCTTCAACTGCTTCCTGTCCATATCCATTGTTATGACAGCAATATAATTTAGATTTTCAAGTGAATTTAGAGCAATCTGTTCATACACGTCATCATAACCTTCTGCTGGTTCAAGAGCAAGATAATCAAATGCAGAACCACTAAATACTACATTATTTTCATTAAAATACTTGTAAGTATCAGCAGCTTGATCAATAATATCTGCCTTCCATGGTAACTTAACCTGTGTATTCAATACACTTTCCACTCTTGGAAAGACCTCATCTTTGTGGGGTCCACAAATAGCAATTCTCATAATGTTTTATTTTAATATAATTGTACTCTTTTTTACTTCTGGTGTATCACTGTCACCAGTATCTTGACGATTTTCATCATCATCAACAACAATATTATCATCAACCAATTTGGCAACAAGATATTTCCTTTTCAGTTTAAGTGCAGGATGATCATTAATCACCATATCAGATATGGTTTCCTCAATATACTGCTGGATAATTCTGATAATAGGTCTTGCACCATTGTCTTCCTTTTCAACCTTATCAAGAATCCAATCTTCAACCTCTGGTGACAATTTAATGACCTTTCCAGTGATTGCCTTAATATTGACATTAGACTCATTCAACTCCTTTTGAAGAATAGACTTCAAAGTATCTCTACTCAATGAGTTGAAATAACAGATGTTGTCAAGACGATTAAGGAATTCAGGAGAAAACCTTTTCTTCAATGCTTTCCTAATAATCTCTTCCTTCTTTGCATTTTTCTTTTCATTTACATTTGATGAAAATCCAAGTGGTGATGCCATACTCTGTGCTTCTTTTACACCAATATTTGATGTAAAAATGATGAGTGCCTTTGTAGCATCAACTTTCTTACCATCAGAACCTGTGACAAAACCTTCATCAAGGAGTTGGAGAAGAACATCATAAATCTTTGGATGTGCCTTTTCAATCTCATCAAAGAGAACAACAGTCTCACCCTTCTTAGCAAGTCCTTTTACCAACAGACCAGATTCCTTATAACCAACATAACCAGGTGCAGAACCAAGGAGTTTAGATACATCAATCTCTGCCTGAAACTCACTCATATCAAGTCTTAAAAGATTTTCCTCACTACCATATAGATACTTTGCCAGTCTTTTTGCAAGATATGTCTTACCAACACCAGTTGAACCAATGAACATAAAGTTACCAGCAGAGTGACTGGTCTTTCTCAATCCCAACTGGTTTCTACGGATGTTCTTTACAATAGTATCAACAGCAGAATCCTGACCAATGACATACTTCTTGATTTCACCAGGCATCTCACGAAGGAACTTGGTCTTATCTTCATCCAGTTTAGTCATCTGAACATCAAGTATGTTACCAAGTGCTTCAAGAATGTCTTCTTCTGTTACATCAATAGTTGGGAAAAACTCTTCACCAAGTTTCTTGTATGCTTCAAAATTTTCACCAAGTTTCTTGTTGATTTCTTCACATTTGTTATAATCATTATTTTGAAGAGCTTCATTCAACTGTTCCTTAAGAACCTTTGTACTTTCAGTCAACTTGATGAGTCTTTCATCAGCTGGTCTGTATTTGTTTGAAATACTTGAACATACTTCTTCAAGAAGGTTTTCTGCCTTCCAAGGAAATACCCTATCTTTTATATACTTTTCAGCATTGTTACAGATTACCTCACATACATTCTTTGGTAATGTCATATCATAACATCCACAATAGAACTCAAGTGTATCTTCAAGTATTGTTGCTGATTCTTCCTTTGTTAGTTCATTTAATTTTATGACAGTAAAGTAATCAAGAACTCTCCTGAACATATTTTCAATATCCTTAAACTCATCTGTTGTTGCAGTGGCAATGATTTTAAGATTGTCCTCTTCAATTGCCTTAACAAGATTATTAACAAATGAGAATCCAGCATTGCCAAAGCAGTTGAGATTAAGAAGATGTCCAAGACTATGTAATACAACAGTTATAGGTGTGTCTTCTGTATGACAAGCAGCATTGAACACATCTTCTATAATCTGTGCAAAATCAGAACTCCTTGCCTTTTGAAGAATACTATTGAAATCAATTTCTATAACCTTATCAACCCTTGCATTCTTATTTAGTTTATTGACATACCCTTCAATAACTGTTCTCTTACCAGAACCATAATCACCAACAAGTAGAACAGTACGGAAATCAACCTTATCCATAATGTTATATATACGGTTGATTTCATCATCACGAAATCTCACTCCATTCCAACCTTCTATCAATCCACCAACTGATAAAATTTTTTCAAGATTCTTCTCCACATTGTCTTCGCTATTCTGCTCAATATCATTATAAATTTTACCCATATACTTGTATTAAATTATTAAATCAATTGTAAAAATAACAATTAAAAACACATTTCTTGCAAAAAATCTACAAAAAATGCTCTTTCTATTGTTTATTTTTGAATTTCAGTTTGTAATTCAAATATATTTGCCAGTAAAACAACAACTGGGTCAATACAATTCTTCAACTTCATTTGATACTCTGCATTCTTCACAGCAATAACTGGAATTACCCCCATAAGGTTTGGTTTAGACTTCAAAATATATTCAATGAATGGGTGTCCAAGTGCTGCAATAGTCTCATCAATACAGTTGGAATAATTCTTCATCACAAACTTATAATTCTCAACCGGGTTGTCCTGGGTGATAATCATATCATAGAGTTCAGCATATTCACTGGTAGAGTCCTTGATGTCTGTAACATCAATGGAGGTCTTGTTCTCCAATGAGAACCTGTGGAGTTTCTTGACAATACTTCTGAAGTCTGGGTAGTAAGTTAGTACCAGTTTGGCAACGGCTTCCCTGGTGATATTGAGACCCTCCTTCTTACAAATCTCCATAACCCTCAAAATCTGCCCCCTCTTAACTTCATTAATCTCATCAGCAGAGAAATTAAAGTCAATCATAAGGAATCTGGACTGGATGGGATCTGGAATCTTCTCAATGTAATTACAGGTACCAATGAACCTTGTATTCACAGAACATTTCTCCATTGTGGCACGGAGTGCAGCATATGCCTGCTGACTCATACCATCCATCTCATCCAAAATAACAACCTTAATGGGATTATCATAATGGAGGATTGACTGGTTCATAGCAAACTCCATAATAGTCTCCCTAATAGTATCAACACCTGTGGTCTCTGACATATTCAGATATAGTGTATTATGTTGAAACTGTTTACAGATGGCCTTGGCTGCACTGGTCTTACCAATACCAGCTGTACCATACAGTAACATAGACTGTACTACACCCTTCTCAAAGATTGTCCTGATTCTCTGTGGAACAATCAACTCCTTCAAGTTCTGTGGTCTATACTTCTCTTCCCACAGGATAGTATTCAAATTATCTACTCCCATATTAAAATTAAACTTTACATAAAGATAACAAAAAAGGAAGTTGTTCGCCTCCTTTTTTGACATTTTTATTTATTTGAAATATCTGCATATCTAACTTTAGGAATGTTTGGTTTTCCCCAATATACTTCCCAATCACATGAAAGTATATAATTTGGTTTCTTTGGTGGTGTTATATAATATGATTCCTTTTTTTCGACAAATGACATAACCATTTTATACAAAGCATCAACTTCACTATCACCCTCAAATATTTTATGGTGAATATCATAAACAGCACGATACCTACCACCATTCAACTTTATCAAATAGACTTCTTTAGTAAATCTTGTCATATATGCCAAAATATCATACAGTGACATCTCTTCTCTATTGTAACCTTGCCTTGGTAGCATAATATTCACATTTGACAGTTCATCATGCAGGTACTCTATGTCTCTTGTTACAAAATCACTCATATTTTATTATTTTCCAGTAGATCCAAAACCACCTTCACCTCTTACTGTTTCTGATAGTTCATTGAACTCCCATATGGTTACATTTGGATGAGGGAAAACTACCATTTGACCTACCCTGTCACCAACATTGTAAGGTGCAAATCTCAATGCTCTTTCCACATCAACCTTACCAGTTATCCACTCTCTGAAACTCTTTCTATATCTATCTCTATTCTTGTATCTCAATTGAATCTCACCTCTATACAAGAAAGAATCAACAATACCAACATGGTTAGTCAGGTATGCTTCTGTCTTACAGTTGGAACTCCTTGGGAACAGGAAGATACCATATCCTTTTTCTGACTCACATGCCAAACCTGTATGATAGATGTACATATCCTTTTCAACATCATATTCCACAGAAATGGCTGTGAGATCCATACCAACATCACCATCATGTGCATAAGATGGGATTACTGCATCTGGTACAAGTTTCTTAAATTTAATATATACATTTTCCATTATAATAAATCTTTTTGATATACCCAGTATTTTACATTGTATTTTTCCCTATACCAATCCCAATTACTGTATTTGGTACTTTCATCACCACCATACATTCCATAGGTGTTCTTAAATGATGCTATCTTATTATTACCTGTACAGTAAACAACCGGGAGTTCAAAATCATCAGGTGCTATATCAGCATCCTTCCATTCAAATGTGACTGTCTTACTCATTAGAAATTCTTCCTTTTTATAATTCTCTGTACAAATGGTCTGTGGAGTCTTCCAATACATTCATCACATTCTTCTACCTCACAATCCCAGGTATCATTTGCCATACAATACCAACCTTCTGGGAGGATTTCATGAATTAACCTGTTCCACAATTTCATCAGATGTTCTGTTCTCTTTTTGTAGTAATCCAATCTCTGCTCTGCTGATGGTTCTTGCTTCAACATATCATCAATACCATTGAGATATGAAACAACCTCATCAAGAGAATTACAAATCTTACCACCATTGTTTTCTATCAATTTTGCAGTTGCATTGAGACTCTTCAATTCTGCTTTAGTCCAATCTCTATCATCCTCTTCCTTTGTAACACAGAATACACAACCACCTTTTGAAAGAGACCTTGAATCATTAACAGCCTCTGCAATAGAGTACACACCCTGCATCTTTGGAGTAATGACATAAAGATGATAGTTGCATATCTTCTTTTCTCTTTCTTCATTCTCCTGACACTCTGGTGTCCAGTCTTCAACCACAGGATTAAAATAATCACATCTTAACTGTGGCATAATTGCTTCTCTCCATTTGGATTCAGCACAAGTTCCGCCTAAAAATACTTTCATAATATACTAATTTAATTTAACATATTTTCCTTCTATACCACTATCCCTCAATCTCCTGTCACACTCATCTCCAAATGCAATCAGACAAGAACCAAACATAGGACTCCTGGATGTACCATTGGGATTCAGGAACTTAACCCTATGTCTCATAAAAATCATTGACTTTGCCTTTGGAAATATGACCTCCTGGAAAAGGAGATTGTCTGTTCTATTAACAAGGATAGCAATACCATTATTGTGTTCAGACAGTTTCTTCACAAACTCCTTGATGAGTTTATTACTGTAGGGTGGATTCAACCAAACTACCTTATTCTTATCCCAATCCTTTGTCAACCCATCCTCTTCCTTGTTGTATGTCTCTGTTGCTGTCTCAAAGAGTGGATGTATTGCAGAACAGGGATCCAAGTCAAATGGTCCCAAGGTGTCTATCAACCATTTGGGTGTGTACCACTCATCAGATGACACAACCTCATTCTTCTGTTGTCTGTCATCCATAGTTTAGTACTTTATCATTTCTTTAAAAAACTCACTCATCACATCCACAACAATAGAGTTTCCAGCCAATTGTGCAAGTTGGTTGTTACTCAATCCACCATCAACCAGTTTCTGAATGTCTTCATCCTCAACACCCATCATCCTCATTGACTCAAATCCAGAAATTCTTCTCACTCTGTACTCATCACCATCCTTAATCAGGAACCTGGGACTGAATGAAAGTGTCAATGTAGGACAAGTTCCTTTAGGTGAATACACCCTGGTGTCCTGTGGATTGTAGAACCCAGTCCTGTCAATATGGAGATTACCCAACTGAACCAGGTGAGGGAACTTTTCAGGAAGTGTATCCTCAATTCTCTCACCAAACAGATTGGTTTCACCCCACACATCTGTATCAAACTCCTTCACATTGGTGTTGACATAGTTGTGTTGTTTACCCTTTACCTTCTTTTCTTCCTTTATCTTACTCATTTCTGTACTGATGCAAATTTCTTAAACTGTTCATTGTCTCTGAGATAAATGTCAATATTCTCTTGAGGATCAACCAACTTTTCCCACAGTTCAGGACCAATTTCTTCCTTGGTCTGCATATAATCTTCAACATTCTTTTTCAATACACATCCCTTTGGAAATACAAAATCACTTGTTGGATTAAGAATAGATACACAGAAAACCCTGTCCCTGTCTTGAGGAACACCATAGTTTGAACCTTTTAATACCTCCCAAGAATTGGTATATCCCCTTGATTCAAGATACTTCAACCAAAGTTTGAATGTGTCTATAAACCTTTCTGAAACAAGATTCTTAACATTTTCCAACATCAGATATTTTGGTCTCTTAATATCAATGGCCTTCTTACATTCCCAAAGTAATGATGACTTGGTACCAGAACCCTCTTCACCACCAAGCATCTTTCCTGCCAGACTGAAGGATTGGCAAGGTGATGAGTAAGTAAAGAAGTCAAAATCAGGAACTTGTGTCCAATCTATCTTACATATGTCACCATAGTTCCTGTCTTTATATTCAGGAAAAATGAGGTTGTGCGCTTCTATCGCTCTTTTCTCAATCTCACTCCATCCAATTAGGTCAAAGGGAATACCAGCTTTTTTAAGTGCCAGGCATTGTGAGTCATAACCAGAAAATGTGGTGAACACTCTTAATGGATTTTCCTTTGTATATTTCTCCATATTACACTATTTAACATAGTAAATATAACAAAAAAAAGGATTGTCATTTCTAACAATCCCTGTCTTTTAGTTCTTTATCATATATCTCTGGATAAAGTCTCATTTGTTCTTCTTGAACCTGTCTCATTAATTTATCCAATGATTCTTTGTCTTCTTTGTCTGTGTTTTTATCTTTTGTTTCCATTATTCAATCCTTTCACCAAATTTTATTATATAGGCATCCATATTGTAATTCACCAGTCTTCCTTTCTTTATCCATTCAAATTTGAACCTCATTGGTGGGATATCTTTCTTAAATCTATGATAAAACTCTACTACATCATAGGTTTTATCATCAAGCCTCTTTATCCAATATGGTTTTATCTCACGGTAATCGTGGGTTATTTCGCCATTTTTTATAAGATTATACCAATACTCATTAATTGGTAATTTCAATACATTTTCCATACACTATTTATGGTAAGTTCATAAATACATTAAATAATGAAATTATATCAATATGGAAGAAAATCTCATAGTTACTGGTGATTGGAATTATACAGCAGATGAAATAGATAGGGATAACCTTGAGTTGCATAGAATAAATGAAAATGGTACTATTGGTGAAATGATAGATACCATCAATGCAAACTTTCAAAATCTTGCAAAACATGGTGGTGGTCCTGCTGGTCTTGATGGTTTAAATGGTTTGGATGGCTTGGATGGCACAAATGTGGAATACATTTATGCTTTATCTGATGTTATGGAACCAGATGTACATTATCCATCAAACCAGGAGGGTATGGCTGAGTTGTTTGAAAGAGTACACTTTTCAGAGCAAGTTGGTTTTCCAGAAAATGATCCAAATGTAACTTGGTATGAGCATGCACAATCTATATCAGAGGAGCATAAGAATGAATTTGTTCTTATTAGATATAAGATTGCCGGATTGTGGGCATATGCAGAAAAACCAGTTTTATGGGCACACTGGGGTGAGAATGGACATGATGGTGATGGTGTTGAATATATCTTCTTGACAAGTAATCATGAGTTTTCAGAATCTGAACTTAATTCATTGATTCTGAAAAAGGTAAATATGGACAAATACCAAAAAGTACTTTTCCAAATTGATGATTTCTATCCAGGTAGGGGTTGGTTTGTTGATAGTAATAGATCAGTGGCTAAAAAAGCATTGGATGATGCTGGTTTAAGTCTTATTCAGAGTGCTTTCAATGAACAGTGGAGAAATTATTTCAATTTCTTCTCTGATTATAGTTGGACTGATGAACCTATTGGTACAAGTCCATTAATTCCTTTTGAATATGTTGCAATCCGTAGATCAAAAACAGATGAAAATGGTATAAGAACTTGGGATGATTATTCTAAACCTTCAATCTGGAGTAATTATGGTCTCCCTTCAAGGACATTTATTATATACTATAATGCAGATGAAGGTGTAAGACCAGAAAAACCTACTGGTGGTTGGTGGGATACTGATATGGATAAGCTTTTATTTGAAAAGCACTTCCCTGATGGTAGTGTTGTAAAACTTCTCCCTGTTGGTTGGAAAGACACTGACATTGACCAGGAAGGAAAGATTGTTTGGATGAGTTCTGGTATATTTGCATATAGTGGAGAGAACTTAAGTTGGACAGAACCAATAAGGGTATCTGGTAAAGATGGTGAAAAGGGTGAAGATGGCGCTTTGATAGAATTCATCTATACATTGTCAGATACTATGGTGAAGGGTACAAATTATCCAGCAAACAAGAATGAATGGGGAAAGATTTTTGATACTCTTGAAAATCCAGACAATCCAGCAGAAGGAATTACCGTTAGACAAGATAGAAATGATATAAAATATGTTGATTATAATGGTACACATTGGTATGATAGAGCATTGTCTATATCACCATCAAATAAAGTAGAATATGTTTGGATAAGAACAAGAAACCCAAGAACAATGGATGATTCTGATTATAATAATTGGGAATGGGTTTATACTGAACCAACACTATGGGCTCGCTGGGGTGAGGATGGAACGGATGGCGATGGTGTAGAATACATATTCCACACATCTACTGTAAAATATAATGAAACTTCACAAGATTCATTTAAGAGATGTCCAACATTGGCAGAAATGGATAATCTTGAAAGTCAGACACTTGCAAAATATTGTAAACTTGTTTATAACACAAAGGATTTCTATCCAAATGAGACCTGGTTCACAGAAGAGAATATACAAAAAGTTCGTGATGTCATATCTCAGGATTCAACATTGAGTATTCAGGATTTTAACAATAAGTTAAATGATATTAAATCATTCTTTAATCAAGGTTGGACAGATAGTCCAACTGGTACAGATATGACAAATCTTTATGAGTATGTATCAATCCGTAAATCAACAACAATAAAAACTGATGATGATGTATCAATAACAACTTGGGGTGATTTCTCAAAACCCGCATTATGGAGTAATTACAACAACAAGTCAAGAGTATTCATAGTCTATTGTAATACAGATGCAGAAGATGATAAACCAGAAAAACCTGAAGGTGGTGTGTGGAATATTAGAACAGATAAGTTCATAGCAAATGATTCTCAACACCCATTATCAGAGGGTTGGTCAGATACTGATGTTGAAGAAGAAGGAAAAATAACTTGGATGTCATCTGGTATATTCCATGAAGATGATTATACATCACCAGATAAGACACCACAGTGGTCAGAACCACATAGAATCACAGGTGCAGATGGTGTAAAGGGTGCAGATGGATCTAATATTGAATTTATATATGCTTTATTCAATGTCAATCAAATGTTAGAGAATATGCATTATCCTTCACCTGGAGCAAATAATAAGAATTGGAAAACATTGTTTGATGCAGCAGAGGATTCAAGTACAGTTGAACAACAAGATTTGACCAATGCCGGATTGTCTCTTGGTCAAAATGGTGATGTTATATTCGGAGAGGTACATTGGTATGACAGAGCTCTGGCCATTTCAGAAGAAAATAAAATTGAATTCTGTTGGTCAAGATATAAATCTGTAGGTAATGATACTTGGGAATATGACCCTGAACCATTTATATGGGCTCGCTGGGGTGAGGATGGAACGGATGGCGATGGTATTGAGTATATCTTTACACTGATGGAAAAGGAAAGTGAATTTACAAATTGGGCAACCAATGTAGATATTGCTGGTCTTGATCCAATTCAAAGATTAATATACTCTGTTAATGATTTTGTTCCAAATTCTGCTTGGTTTAGTGAACAAAACAAGACAAAAGTTAGGACTAAACTTGAAAATGATGGTAATGTGTTTATTGATTCTGATTATACAAATGCATGGGACTCATTAAAAACAAAATTCTCATTTGATATAAAAGAATTGGGTGAATGGTCAGATAATCCTATTGGAATAACCCCAGTAAAACCATATGAATATGTATCAGTAAGAAAATCACCTGAAGGTGTATGGAG
>Ga0310696_10008590_pt1 | contig 11903 bp, 10 predicted proteins | sample AusTroGonzalo_MG_4_FD_203885 | JGI IMG/M metagenome (GOLD analysis project Ga0310696, IMG submission 203885) | Bovine rumen microbial communities from tropical cattle in Woodstock, Queensland, Australia - Gonzalo_02 (v2) (version 2) | ecosystem: Host-associated > Mammals > Digestive system >... | reverse complement strand
CTAGAGGATGTCAAGTCCTATCGATTAGCTGATGATGCTATTGCCGAACGTGATTATGACAAAGCTGCTGCCTACCTATTGGAGAAAACACTTCAATTGGTAAAAGAAGACAAACTAGACAAGGCATGGTTTTGTGCATGTCAAATGCTGCCGATAGTATATGACACAAGTATCTTCTTGTGCCAAGATTCCATTAACCTGCTTTCTGGTGACAATGAACAGACATTAATGCTAAATACCATAATCTCTATATGTAACAGGAATTATGAGGTGGCAATTGCATTAGCAGACCAGGGCATCAATAACAACTGGCATGTAGATTTCCATTACTTGAAATGCATTGCAAAGTTCTTGGATCATAAGTACAATGGCGCAAGCCTTGCACATGAAGCATGGAGAAAGAAAATTAAAGAGGAAAACAAACCATTGGATGACAGATACTATTTTATCTCTGCGCAAACTGCCCGTATGCGGAAGCGTCCGTACATCTCATTAATCCAACACATTGTTAGGCACACGCCGCGCTATCAGAGGCCTATCCTTTTCCTGATGGAAAATATGCATGCAGATGGTCTCAAACTGGAAACGAATGAAAAGGAGAATCGACTGGTGGAATTGTTTAATCAAGCCAATGCCGAAGAATACTTGGCTGCATGGAAAGAAGGGAATCTATCCGAAAGGGCTGTATTGTTCCGGGCAATAAAAGATTATCCTTATGAAGGGTAAAAGACAACGAATACTAACTAACTTTTAAAATTAGACAATAATGAAAACCTCATTACAACATTTGCTTATCAGCTTTATCGGAGCTCTGCTCGCGATAGCATGTTTTGTCGGAATCGTACGACTCTTTAATAACAATGATGAAGAGATAAACGAACCGCTTGACGAGAAAGTGATTGCCTACTTTGATGCGCAAGACATTTCGTATGAAAAACTGGAGATTGAGGACACCACCGATAATCTATACAGTTTCTCGTACAATGGTAACAAGTATATCTGGCAATATTATCCGGATGACAAATCATTTTTACGCATTATTAAAACATACGATATTTCGCCCCAAATGGACGCGAATGGTCGCGTCAAGTTTCTTGAACTATTTAATCAAATGGAGCGCAAACTGAAATGTATCAAGATTGTGTTGAGAGACGACTGGATTTACTTTTCCATAGAATGTTATGTTAGCCGTGACGGTGATATTGATAACATCCTTTCACGTAGCTTGGATTTGCTGGAAGATTGCATTGATGATACACTCGAGAAGATGGAAAATCTTTAATGATAACCCCGTTCTGCCATCTACAAAATAGCTTTATCCTCTACGATAAAAGATGGTTATTTCTATGAACTATAATGTCAAACCCTCTAAATGACAAAATTATGAAACGAATTGTTATTTGTGTTATTATCTGTTTATCCGCCGTTTTCACCCTTGCTCAGGTACATTTTGGCAATTATGTCTATGAGGACAAAACTGCCGAATCCAGACGTGCCGCAATAGATGCGATGATTGAGGCTGCTAATCGCAGGCAAGAAAATCAGTATCGCACTTACGAAGACATTTACTATATACAATGTCCGGAATCCTGCACTTTTGAAAGCATCAACGAGCAAACTCCAAATGGAATTTACACATACTATTTGGTCACTATTCCGGAACTGAATGCTACTATCCAATGTTCGTATCCGTCATTTCTGCGGAAGCGAGTGACATTGGTAAATGTTATCCGAAATGGAAATGGTGATATTGTAAAATATGGTGTTGCACAATAAAACTAACATTCATTCCAAATCTTTACAACAATGAAAACTTAATTACAGCATTTGCTTATCAGCTTCATCGGTTCGCTACTTGCGCTGGCATGTTTTGTCGGGATCTTACAACTCATAGATAACTATAATGACGAGACAAATGCATCAGTTAATCAGCAAAAACAATTAATCGAAGCGCAAGAAACAATCAATTGTTTCAGATTGATGCTTGACGATATGCCTGACGATTTTTTCATTGATGTTGTTGAGTAATCATATTATTGGGAACGATTAAGCAGTATTTTGATAAATATGGTGATCCCTATGATCCCAAAACCCATCATAATGAGTAGATTATGAAAGCGCACTCACTCCTCATCCTATGCGCCCTGGCGATGCTCGCTGCGGGCTGCGCAACCACGCAGTCGTATATCCAAGAGGATAATCCGCTCGGATACAGCAGACTAGATATAATCGAATATCTCGAAGACTACCAGCAACGGCTGAACTCGGATTCTATTGCTCAGGCGATTGTCGTAAAGCAACAATACATTAATGACATCCAAGGCTGGATTGCTGCTGAAGAGCGCATTGACTCAACCTTTGACAAAGAGAACCACAATACAGACAGCATTGATCTCGTGGCACAGATTCCACTCTTGGATGGTGTTCTATCCAAAGCGGTTAAACTGCTTCGTCAGGAAAACGACAAGGAGTATCTCCAACTGATGGATGACAACTGGAATGATTTCTTCTCCGGTCCGATGGCAACAACCATGGAGAACTTCAACTTGCTTTCCTACGCGTATGCACCGTTTTATTGGGGATTATATGCCGGCATTCAGCAAGACACAACAGCATTCTACAAACAGATGCTCGACAAACTCGACCTCATCCACTTCACTGCCCGTTCGGTTTCCATGATGCACGAGCCGCCGATGCCGTTTTACTCGTATTTCATCACCACACGTGTAGGAATAATCTTTAATCTGAGTATCAACCAATACGAAGAGGCTATCAATTACGGCAAGCAGTATATTGAAGACATTATCGAAACCGAATTCTTCGACAACTTGTCTGAATATAGTCCCGATGTCATCAGCATGCACAACGAAATAATTAATCTCTTCGAGTTCTGCTGCTACCAAATAGACGTATCCGGCGAAGAACTCACCATGCTCATCAACTCATTGCGAATTCCTGAAAACTAACAATCCTTTTCCACAGTACAACACAGCTTGCTTCATTTCTTATTAAAATCTTAATATAAACGAAAGGAAAGACGAACACATTTCCAAATGCACAACTTGCAAACGAAACAGGCGGTTTTCCGAGATAAACTTGCGTAGGAACAGGCCGGCAATCGGTCATCCCGAAATTCCTCGCGTATCCGTTATCCTCCAATGGTTCACAAAAGAATGCGCGTACATATATGTGCGCGCGTTCTTGATAAATGTATTATGCGAAGATACGACGAAAGTACGATAACGTATCGAGTATTGTCTAGGATTGTTCCGACATACTCCCGATAACGGCCCGATAAACCTCCGACAAGCGAAGGATGAAACGATGGGTGCAATGAAGGACGAAACGATGGACGAAACAGTATTATACCAGCCTGATGCACGATAAGAGGTGTCAGGTAGAAAACTATACGTATAAAAATAATGGGTATATAAAAAAAAAATAAGGCAACACTTGCATATTTAGGATTTTTTTTGTATCTTTGCAGCCGTGTTCATTTATACAGGAAACACACAATACATTTATTTGTGAACTCGCACTATAATGTGAACTCACACTATAAACAAACAAAACTATAACACAAATGAAAAAAAGTATTCTGATTGCAGTGGTATGCATCATTGCGTGTCTGACCGGAATCATCATGCTGCACAAGGATGCAATCAACGGTGACCAACAAGAACAAGTACAGCAGGAAGACCTGTCGGTACAGCCTGATAGCGTACTTGCAGAAGACACAACCCTGCTGGAAGAGCCCGCGATGCCTGAAGAGGAGCCGGTGGTGCAAGAGGAGCCGGCGCAAGCCCAGCAGCCAGCCAAACATGAGAACCCCGCCCCCAAGGCAGCACCAGCAGTCCAGGAGGTTGTAGAAGAGCAGCCTAAGGAAGAGCCGGTTGTCGAAGCCAAGTATATAGATCTCGGTCTGCCCAGCGGTACCATGTGGAAAAGCTGCAATGAAGAGTGCGGCCTGCTGACATTCGACGATGCGGTAACGCTGTACAACAAGAAACTGCCGACGAAGAAACAGATCACGGAGCTTCAGGAAAAGTGCGAGTGGACGAAAACGGACGAAGGCTATAAGGTAACGGGTCCGAACGGCAACTTCATTATTCTACCTGCAGCCGGCTACTGCAACTGCAGCGGTCAGACACAGGGTGTGGGCATAGTAGGCAGCTACTGGTCATCGACACCTGACAACAAAGAGAACGCATGGCGACTGGGGTTTGAGGACAACAAGAAACTGCCCATACCGAAGGTAAGTGTGACCAACCACATGCGCTGCTACGGTCGTGCTATACGCCTTGTGAAGAAAAAAAACTAATCGTCCTGTGCCCTGCGTCCGGCGTCGGTCATCAGTCCGCGCCGTTCGAGTTCAGCACAGCGCAATCTGTTCAGATCGGTCCAATGACTACGTTTGCGCCGCGGTGAGAGCCGTTGCGCCAGACGTCCGTCAGGCAGGCGCTTGAGGGTCGAGTCTATCCAGCCGAAGCACAGCGCCTCCTCGACAACATCCAGATAAGGGATACTATCGCTACGCGGGATCTTGGTCCGGGACACTGTCACCCAGCATTCGTTAGCCGAAGCATGGTTGTCCGCAAGCCATTGGCGCAGTTGCGACCGGTCAGAATATTCCAGCAGATTACCTATTTGCATACATACTATCCGATGGCACTTTTACCGCTCAAAGAGGCGTAGAAGTGCCATCTTCTTTTTACCTGCTTCACCACTATAGGGATGTTCACGCAGCGGCAGGTTGAAGTGCGTGAATCCCCGGAGAACGGTCTGGGGATGGGTGAACTCGCGGAAGCCCCACACGCCATGGTAGGCCCCCATGCCCGAGTGCCCCGTACCGTTGAAGGGTACGCCCTTGACCATCATGTGGATGCATACCTCGTTGATGCAACCGCCACCGTACTGTTGGGTCTGCATGACGCGGTTCGCCCAGCGTATATCCCGTGTGAAGAGGTACATAGCCAGCGGATGTTCGCGTTCGGCTATGGTCTGCATGAGCGCACCGACCTCGGCGTCCTTGAACGGCACAACAGGCAGCAGCGGGCAGAAGAGCTCGTGCTGCACAATGGGTTCGTCGATACGGACAGGATAGATGACGGTGGGTGCATACTTACGTGCGGACTTATCCCCTACTCCGCCGAAGATGATGCGCTCGCGGTAGTCGTCCGCCAGGCGTGCGCACTTGTCGTACGCTGCATCGGTGATGAGTTTGGGGTACTCGGGGTTGAGTTCGGCATGTTCGCCAATCTGCGCGATGAAAGCACGGCGCAGTTCGTCAAGGAAGGTATCGGCTACCTCCTCAGCCACGGCAATCTGGTTGATGTTAATGCATATCTGTCCAGCATTGGTGAGCTTGAAGAAGGCTATCTTACGTGCCGCGTCCCGCAGGTCTGCGTCCTTGCGGATGACGCACCAGTTGCCAGTCTCTCCACCGAGCTCGAGTGCCACGGGCGTGAGGTTCTTCGCAGCCTCGGTGAGCACGTGCTTGCCTACCGCCGGCGAGCCGGTGTAGAAAATCTTGTCAAAGCGCTGTGCCAGGCAGATGTCCGCCACGTCGTGACCGCCGTCGATAAGGGTTATGTACTCCGGCGGAAAGACCTCGGCAAAGAAGCGCTTGAGCACGGCAGTACAAGCAGCGGACTTGGAACTGGACTTGATGACGACGGTGTTGCCGCCGCACATAGCCGCAGCCACGACGCCAATCGTAAGCAGTATAGGGAAATTGAAGGGACTGATGACCAGTGACACGCCGTAGGGCACCTTATAGACCTTGGTGATAATGCTCGGGAAGCACATCAGTCCTGAAAAGTGCCGTTCGGGTCGTGCCCATCGTCGCAGTCCGCTGAGCATCTCGTTGATCTCGACGATGATAGGTCCGACATCACAGAGGTAGGCCTCGACCTCACTTCTGCCCAGGTCGGCGGCCAGGGCGTCGATGAACTCCTGCTGATGCGCAATAACAGCGTCCTTGAGGCGCTTGAGCTGCCTGATGCGCCAGCTGACAGGCAGTGTGACGCCCGTCAGAAAGAAACGCCGCTGGGCAGCGACGATATCGCGTATCTGCTGTTCGGTATAGTCCGTTGCTGAAGAGTCGTAATCCGTTATCTGCTCCAGTACGGCCTTGATGTCGGCATTGCTGAGGGTGACGGGAGCCGAGTAGTTGACGGAGTCGGCGGCAATCATGGGAATGAGCTGCTCATGGTCGCAGGCACGTACGGGCGAAGGTATAGCGTCCATGCCACACTCCTTCATCAGGTCGCGCACCGCCTGCAGGAAATCCGGCACGCCGCAGTACTCGGCCAGCGCCTCGTACTTCTGCTTGCAGGCATCCTTCTGGAACTCAAGCACAGGCATGAGCATCAGCGAGATTGCCACGCCGTGCGAGAGGTGGTACATGGCACCTATGCTGTGCGCAAAGGCGTGTACATAGCCTGCCAGCTGCGTGTTGATGGCATTGCCGCCGTACATAGCCGCGCGGCACATGTTGAGGCGTGCCTGATTGTTGTCAGGTTCGCGGAGCACGACGGGCAGGTTCTCCATGATGAGCCTGACGCCCTCCATGGACATACGCATATCCGCCTCATCGACATCGACATCGCTGACCGCGCCCTCTATACAGTGGCTGAGTGCGTCCATGCCACAGGCGGCAGTCACGGCCCGGGGAGCACGGATGGTCAGTTCGCTGTCGTGCACCACGTCGGTCACGTTGAGTCCGATGAGCACCGTCGAGCCCTTGGCTCCCCGGTCATTGCTGACCACGGCACCTACGGTCAGTTCGGCACCCGTACCGGCAGTGGATGGCACCATGATGACCGGCAGCGTACCTCCGGGTACGGGCAGGAACTTGAGCAGCAGCGCCTTGACGGGCAGGTGCGGCATACGCACTCCAGCGGCAATCATCTTGCAGCTGTCCATGACCGATCCTCCGCCTATGGCAACTATGCACTCGGCGTGGCAGTCGAGCGCCTGTGCGCGTCCCGCCTCGATGATGGCTATAGTCGGTTCGCTGCTGATGTCGCTGAAGACCGTACAGCCTACTCCGGCCTCTTGGAGCGAGGCGAGAACAGCCTGCTCATAGCCCAACTGACGGAGTGTGGTGTCGGTGACGACCAGCACGTGTCTGTACCCTGCGGCACGGCACAACCCGCCGATGTGCCGGCGTGCACCCAAGCCCTCGGTGACCTGCGGTTCAGGCAGAGGGATAGTGTGTATCACTTTTCCCGGGAGCCTGCGTATTTGTTTACGGAACTGATAGGTATCCATGTTGATTGAAGATAAGTGCGGATTATTCATCTACTATGCGACGCAATATATCAGCAGGAGCACGGCTATCACCTGCGCGAGCAGGACAAGCGGTACGCCGTACCTGAACTTGTTGTGGTGCGTCTTGTGGTGCCAGACCTTCATCCCCAGCCATGCGCCAATGCTGCCCCCCATAAGCGCCATCCCCAGGAGTGTAGCCTCCTTCACCCGCCAGCGGTCATGCTTCGCCTTATACTTGTCGATGCCGAAGAGGATGAAGGTCAGCAGATTGATGCCTGCCAGGCAGATGAGGGCTATACGTGTCATTGGGGTGTGCCGGGTGCGCTACAGTCTCTCAAGTTCTACGGTAAAGTGGCGCATGAGCGGCGCCTCCTTGGTTATCCTGAGTCCGCGTGTGATGGTCTCGCGACGGTCATACACGTTCTTCAGCGCGGCGGCAATGACGTCCATGTGGTTGTTGGTATATACGCGTCTCGGTATGCATAGGCGCACGAAGTCGAGTCCGCCGAAGCGGTTCTCGCGCGTCACGGGGTCACGGTCGGCGAGTATATAGCCAATCTCGCAGGCACGTATGCCTGCCTCGAGATAGAGTTCGCAGGTCAGTCGCTGTGCGGGGAACTCCTCCTTGGGTATATGCGTCAGCACGCGGTCGGCATCGACGAAGATAGCGTGTCCGCCGGCAGGCCGCTGGTACGGTATACCGTACTCGTCGAGTTTGTGCGCCAGGTACTGCACCTGCCGTATGCGTGTGTCGAGCATGTCGAACTCGGTGTTCTCCATCAGTCCGACAGCCAGTGCCGCCATGTCACGTCCGTTCATGCCTCCGTAGGTGAGGAAGCCCTCAAAGGGGATACAGAACTGCTTGCAGCCCTCGTACCAGTCCTCGCGGCCGGTAGCGATAAATCCGCCCATATTCACCAGTCCGTCCTTCTTGGCGGACATGGTCATCGAGTCCACGTAGCTGAACATCTCGCGTGCGATCTGCTTGATGGATTTGTCGGCATAGCCCTCTTCACGCGTCTTGATGAAGTATGCGTTCTCGGCGAAGCGAGCCGAGTCCATGTTGACGGGTACGCCGTAGCGGTGGCATAGTTCGCTCACGGCGCGTATGTTCGCCATGCTGACGGGCTGTCCTCCAACGGTGTTGTTCGTCACGGTGAGCACCATGAACGGCACGTTTCCCGGGTTCTCACGCAGCACCTTCTCCAGTTTGTCGAGCGCCACGTTTCCCTTGAAGGGCGCCTCGAGTGCGGTGTCCTTGGCCTCGTCGCAGGTCACGTCAACGGCAAACGCCTTGCGGGACTCGATGTGTCCCTTGGTGGTATCGAAGTGTGCATTGCCGGGTATGACCTGTCCGGGCTTGACCAGATAGGAGAACAGGACGTTCTCGGCAGCGCGTCCCTGGTGGGTGGGGATGACGTAGTTGAAGCCTGTGAGGGCGGTGACCACGTCCTTGAACTCAAAGAACGAGCGTGCACCGGAGTAGCTCTCGTCACCGGTCATGAGTGCCGCCCACTGCCGGTCGGACATCGAGCCTGTGCCGGAGTCGGTGAGCAGGTCGATATAGACCTGGTCGGACTTGAGCATGAATACATTGTTCTTGGCCTGTTGCAGCCACTGTTCGCGTTCTTCACGTGTGGATTTACGGATGGGTTCGACCATCTTGATTTTCCACGATTCGGCAAATGGAAGTTCCATAATGGTATATGTTGATTGATGGATTGATGGATTGATGGATTGATGAATTGAGGGTACTATTCGTGTCTGTTCTGTCTGAGCCATGCCACGAGTTCGTCGCTTATGTTGTTGCCTATGCGGCAGCATACATCCCTGCTCCATCGCTGCGCCATGGCTATACGTTCGGCCTGGTCGTCCGTGCCCTGCAGGATGGCGTAGATATATCCGGCATTGAAGTTGTCACCTGCGCCAACCGTGCTGACGGTCTGAACAGGCTGCACAGGATAGGTGCTGCATCCCTGGGGCGTATAGACTCGTACGTCGCGTGCGCCGTCGGTGATGATGAGCATGGGACATAAGCGCCCTACCCGCTCATACACGGCATCGGGGTCACTCAGGCCGTAGAGGTACTGAAAATCCTCCATCGACCCTCGTACGAGGTCCGCCAGCCTCATGTTCTGCTCGATGTTGTCCATGACGCGGGGTATATCGGGAATGTGCGTCTTCCGGAAGTTGATGTCGTAGTAGAGCCATGCACCCGCCTCGCGTGCGGTGAGCAGCATACGTTGCACAGCCGGCCGTATAGCGGGATTGATGGCGAAGAATGAGCCGAAGAGCACTATATCATCCTTCTGAACGTTCGGCAGTTGTCCGTCCAGCGCTGCAGAGGCGTGGTCCTTGTAGAAGACGTACCGGGCATCGTTCTGCTCGTTGAGGAACGCGAGGGTGATGTGGGACTTGACTCCCTCGTGCCGGCAGACGTAGTCCGATGACACGCCGTTCTCACGGAGGAAGTTGCATGTGATGTCACCTATGTGGTCACCGCCAGCCTCCGTGACGATGGCGCAGGGCACGCCTGCGCGTCCGAGCGAGACTATGCTGTTGAAAGTCGAGCCTCCGGGCACGGCTTTGACGGGCTGGTCGTTCTTGAAGAGGATGTCCAGCACTGTTTCCCCTATACCTATTACTCGTCGCATGTGACTTATTTTGCCAAAAAAGGCACGAATTACTAATTTATGATTTATGATTACAAATTTCAATTTTGGGTGAGGAGTTCCCTAACCGGTAACCTATACCAAATTGCACATGCAAAAGTAATAAAAAAAAATGAAATATGCAAACTTTGTGACTGATTTTTTACATCTCAGACAAAAAAAACACCAACTACTGACATAAATACTGTGCACAAATACCTGCATGATATTTTCTCACGGCAACGTATCGAACGATACATAGTGAGCAGAAAGCAAAAAATGGAGGGTGCTCCCGACGAGACCCCGATAAAACCCCGATTTGACCCTTATAAAAGTACGTTTCTCCCCGAGCGTTCGGCATGGGCGGCACAGAGATACATAAATCGACACCACCGAGATTAGTCACAAGTCAGTGGTTATATTAGATTATCTGCCATTAGGTAAACAATCTGGAAAAAGATTTTGTCTCTCCTGCATGTATGTCAATGGATGTCTCAAAGTCGCGTACGTAGATGAAATCAGTCAGAGAAAAACAAGTATGTTCTGCTAAATGATAGAACGCACTACCAAAGTGATACCCTTCCATTTCATCATCCTGTGCATCCTCAAAAAATCCTCCACCTCTCCAACGAAGGAGCCCCGTCTCTTCATACGAACCAGCAAACAGTGGGAATGACTTTTTTGCATCGTAAGGAAATACTAATGGGCCCTCTGTTAATCCTGGTTGAAACAAGGGATTCCAAGCGTGCTCAAGCAAGGATTTCCAGATACTTGACCTGTCTGTAGATTGAAAAGGATGAAGGCGAGGATACATGTTCGAAAACCGCAAACTGGCTACCAATTGCATATCGCTTTCAAAAGTTGCCATGTACTCGTAGTAACGATGAGCCACATCATATAAATCTTTGAGTGCGAGCTCTACTGCTAAATTAAAATCCTTAATAACGGGAAGGAATTCTTTTTCATGAGCACGTGCCAAATTGTCAAGCATGGTCTTGCGCAGACGAAGCAAAGTCTTTATCTGCTCTTTGTCGCTTGGAATCTTAGTCGCACTTAATTTCAAGATTTCTTGTTCGACATTTCTAATGTCAATATTAATATACGGAGTTTCCATAATGTAAAATATTATTGTTCATATTTCCGTGTCCTTTGCGTCCGGCAAAGGAGACTCTCGGGCTTGGTCTTCAGTTGATGTAACGCCGAACAGGTCACATATCATATTCCCGATTCTCTCAAATTTATTCATACTATTCATACAATTACAGCGTGAGTTTTTCAATCACGCTGCAAAATTACTTCATCAAACTGCCAAATTGTTGCAGTCAGAATAGAAAAAAGATTATTATTTGTATAATGCGGTAACTTTTTCGCTCTCTTTCCTCATTTTGCCGGCAAGCCAATGAGGTTCCAGAACCTGCAGCGCCGAACCTTGTGCGCGAAGCTCTTGCACGAACTCAAAGTTGGGAACTACAAAATACCGGAAGATAGAATACTCTTTAGTTCGTTCCTTTTCTTGTTGCGAATCGTGAATGGGCAAGGTGCGAAGGTAGTTGGCTTGCTGTTTGTTGACGCGGACAATAACTTCTTCCGGCTGGTTCTTCACGTCACTCACTCCCACCAAGTGTGCGAAATAGGTCTCTGCATCGAAGTTTGCCGGCAATCGGTAGTGCTTGTCGGTAGGCTTCAGTTCCACGATACGGTCCAGAGAGTACATCCGGAGTTCAGAGACTTCGGTTTTTGCCAACATATACCAGCGTTGCCGATAGACCTTGACGCAATACGGCTTGACGGTAAACGTAGAGGGATGGGATTTACTGAAACTCAGGTACGTCATTTTGAGCACTATTTTATCCCGCATCGCCTCAATAATCGGCGCAAGGAAACGTTGCCCGGAAGGAATCTTCTCAAAGAGTATTTGCCGCTTGAGATCCTGACTGTCGTTGATAAGCATGTTGACTGCAAACGTATTCAACATCC
>Ga0310696_10008588_pt1 | contig 11903 bp, 6 predicted proteins | sample AusTroGonzalo_MG_4_FD_203885 | JGI IMG/M metagenome (GOLD analysis project Ga0310696, IMG submission 203885) | Bovine rumen microbial communities from tropical cattle in Woodstock, Queensland, Australia - Gonzalo_02 (v2) (version 2) | ecosystem: Host-associated > Mammals > Digestive system >... | reverse complement strand
TGTTTTCCAATTCCAGTTCAGCGAGGTTGCTGGCCACCTGGATGGCCAGGGCCTTGTCCTTCTGCGAGGCGAAATAGTCAGCGCAGTCGAGGTAGAAGCCAGGCTCGGAGCCGTGAAGTTCCCGCTGTTGCAAGTAGACGGCGTAGGCCTGCTGCGGCTTGGACTTCATGGCCGACAGGTACGGGGCGTCGGGGTTCCAGGCCTTCAGCGTAGTCGTCGCCACGGGCGCGGGCGGCAGGGAGGCAGTGCCATTGGGCTCGAACGCCCCAGGGGCTGCCAAGCCTTCGGCGGCGCCGTCTTCGACTTCCCTGAGAACAACGTGGTGTGCACTAGCAGCCATGGCTTCCCGGCGGTTATCACTGCCAGCGCCAAAAGCCCGCATGACGGGCGCTGCGACGGCGGCAGCCGCCCTGGTCAGGATGCCCGGTTCGCTGTCGTTTTTGGGGAAGTCTCTGGGCGTTTTTCTGGGGAAGTCTGTCTTGTGCCAGGCGACCAGGGAGTTCCACAGGTTGATCACCTGCTCCTCGGATTTGGGTCTCAAGGCAAAGATATCGTCCTTGGTGTCCCTGTGCTGCTCATCGTAGGCCTTGCGCAGTTCCGGCAGGGTTTCGGGAGGACGGATGCCGTATTTGAGATACTGGGACAAGTTGTCCAGGACGAGCAGGGAGGTCGTCGGCGTCACAAGTTGGTATTCCTTGCCAAGGCTGGTAAGTTCCTTGTCGTCGGCACCGTCGCCGATTTTGCTGGCAATCAGCGTCTGTCCGTAGAAGGTGCGGAGGAGGTTTCCCGGCTCCAGGTTGTTTTCCTCCGTGCCGGCCAGGGTCAGTTCCTGGCTTTGGTCACCGCAGAGCAGCGTCACCTGAAGTTTGGCGACCGACTTGCCCGCCACGCCGCTAAGGACGAGGCGGCTGCCGTCCAACTGCCAGTTGACGTCGCTGGTGAGGTCCGCGCCGTCGGCCACGACTTTGCTGACGGCAATCTGGGGCTTGGCCTGGAGCCGCAAGGCTTCGGCGAGGGGCGTTGTCCGCAGGTCCAGGCAGACGCCGCCGGATTTGCGGGCGAGCCCGCGCAGGAAGGGCTGGTTCTGGTCCTTGTCGGTGAAGAAGGCCGACAGTCGGCAGTTGGCGGGGAGGGCGAAGGTTGGGCTGGGCGGGGAGAAGGTGTCCAGTCCGTCGGAGAACAGGAGGACTTCGGAGTTTTCAGTCAGGGCGGCGAAGGCAGCCTGGAGACAGGTCGCGCCGTCGTAGGGCTGCTGTTTGATTTTGGCGACAAGTTCCTTGGCGTCGGCGCAGGTGACGGCGGGGGCGGCGGCGTTGCGGAAGACTTGCAGTCGGATGTTCTTGGCGTCCTTCAAGTAAGCCTGAAGGAACTCCAGTTCCTTGTCGTGGTCGGAGGCGTTGCGCGAATAGGAGGCGTCCCAGAGGACGACAGGCGTTTGCTTGCCACTGCCAGCGGCTCCCAGCAACTTTTCGGTATCCAGGATTTTCTGGGCGGCAAAGTAGTACTTGTCGCCGCACGGCTGGGAGACCAGGTTTTCCTCTGGCCTGGTCATGATGGCGACATACAGGTCTTCGGTGAGTTCAATGTCCTCCAGGGTAGTTTCGGCGATGTAGGCCGAGCGCCAGTTCTGGAAATTCAGGTTGGCCAGGGAGCCGCCGACGACCTTGGGGGGCTTCTGGGCGGCTGCCACCTCCAGACGCAGATGGAATTTCTCCAGTTTGCCGGGGAAGCGGAGGGGCTGGACGTAGTAGGAGGCGAGTCCGCCATCCTCTTTCACAGTCTGAATCTGCGAGACGTAGCGAATCCGAATCGTGCGCCGCCCGTTGGCGGGCAGGGGGTATATTCTCGTGCGGAAGGTGTTTCCGATTGTTTGCTCGACCAGGCCGGGGTCAACGCCCTGGCGGACTTCCGTCTCGAAGGCGACGCGCGCCTTTTCTTTTTCAACGATGACGCCATCAATCATCTTGCCGTTGATGTCAAGCGCATAGCCGGAAATCGTCGCCTCGGCAGGCAACGGGAACAGCAGTTCCCCCTCCAGGATGCGCCCATTGGGGTTATGGAAGACGAGTTCCATCGTGGTCTCCGACAGGCAGCCGTTGACCTCCGCCTTGACGTCGGCGGAAACGACCTGCACGGGCAGCAGGTTCTCTTGTTCGGGTACCTTGATGATGATGGGCTGCGGCGGCGGTAACGGCATCGGCTGGCGGAAGGGTTCGACAGGCTCGGTGGTTTGCGCGGCGGCGGTAATGGTTGCGGCGGCGACGGCGGTCAGGATTTCTTTCGTCATGGTTGTGGTTCCTTCTCCTGATTAGGTTGCAATATGCGTTTTCGCGGAGTTTTGCCTACAGAAAGGCACGCGGGGGATACGGACGGCAACCAGGCCAAACCGAGCCTGGTCATTGTAATTGGAAACTTGGCGCGGAAATTTGTTCCTATTCCGCGAAGAAATACTTCAGGGCCAGGAGCATCGCGTGTAGCTGGTGCTGTACGATGTCAATGCGAATCACGCCACTTTCCCTGGCAGCGACGATTCCGCCATGCGCTTTCGGCGGAATCTTGGTCAGGGTTTTCAGAAACGCGTTGCGCTCTTGGAATGGGCCGCCGATTTGCAACACTGTCAGGCGACCGAGAATCTCCAGGGCCTGCTGCTTGAGGAGGGCTGCCGCTTCGCGGTCTCCGCAGAACTGGCAGACGCGCCAACTGGCAATGAGTCCCTCGACAGCGTAGGCGGTGTTTCCGCCCCGGTAGGCCGTCCAGTTGTCATACAGGGTCCACCAGGACAGGGCTTTCACGGCGTTCAGCATCAAATCGCGGTCGCCAGGCCATCCGGCCTCCAGGTATTCTGCGGCGGCCAGGCAGCCCCACTGATAGAAGCCCTTGCAGCTTTCCGCATCGCCACCAGGTGCCCAAGCACCGGTGGTGTAGCGAAGGAAGAGTTTGGGCATTGCCTCCTGGAGGCGCGGCAGTAGTTCCTCGCGCCCCAGGCAACGGGCGGCGCGGCAGTAGGCTAGCAGGGCTTCGCCGTCGTAGTAGGACAGGGAATCGGCGCTGCGCAGGCCTAGTTGGATTTCGTATTCCCGGCTCCAGCCGCCGTCCGGCAATTCCATGTTTTTCAGGAACAGCAGGTGCTCGTCGAGGGCAAGTTGGTATTTTTCCTTGGCTTCCGGTGGTAGGAATTGTCCTTGGCAGGCGAGAAATTCCGTCAGGCTGAGGCAGAAGAGGGCGACAGTTCCAGTCTTGATGACTTTCTCGCCAGGGTAGGTTATGATGTTCTGTTCACCTGTCTTGAGGGGGATTCGGTTCTTGAGGAAAAAGTCGAGGTCGAGCAGGACGGCGCGTCTGGTGTGGTCGGTGGGGCGGTCGCGCAGAAGGCAGGTCAGGCCCCAGAGTGCCCCCGCCTGTCGCGTCTGATTGTCGCCCTTCAGAAATTTGCCGTCCTCAACATCCTGCGCGTAGAGGAAATTTCCCTCCGTGAACTGGTTGTTCAGGTAATAGGCCCTGGCTCCCTCAATCGACTTCACCAGGGTTTCCCGCGACAATTGCGGGGCGCGGTAGCGTTCCGTCCAGTATTCTGGCTGCGCATAGCGCTGGAGGGAGGCCAGGCTGGCGGCGGTTTCGTCTTCTGCCGCCAGAACTGCGGAAAGCCCCGCCAGCAGCATGGCGAGGCTGAATTTGAGGGCGTGTGGCAGTCGTGTCATGCGTCGGGAGTCCACTGGGGCAGCTGGGCGGGATTAATCGTGGCGGGACCGCACTTCTGGAGTTCGGCGACTTCCGCTTTCAGTTTCTGGACATCGGCGGGGTTGTCAGCAAACTGGTAGGAAACCTGCGTGGTGTACGTTGCGCCGGGCTCCAAGGTCAAGACGCGCCCATTGGCTCGCTCGAAGCTCTTGTGGTTCGGGAAACTCGTGCACGGCTCGAGGCCGGTGACGTAGGCTTCGCGGTCATCGTTCGGATGCTTCCACTGGCAGAAATACGGGAGTTGCCTGACGTTCCAGCGCAGGGCCGCCGCCTTGTCGCCGGCAGCGTTCTGGAGCACGCAGAGCGTCTCGCCTTCCGGATTGCCATACATGTCGGCGTAGTAGCATTGTTCGGGGAAGCCGGCGACCGGCTGCTGGTAGGTGTCCCAGATGGCGATGTCGGAGGCGGCGTGGGAATTGCGCGGGCAGAGCGTCTTGACGGGGGCGAAGAGTTTGGCTCCGCCTTCTGCCCACGGCATTCCGAAATTGCTGTGGTAGAGGAGTTCCAGTTCGGCGGGCAGGGCGCCGTAGTTAAGGACTTCATCACGGATGGTCACCAGGCTGGAGCCGACTTTGGTGGAGATTCTCGTCGTCATGCGGTACTGAGCACCGCAGAAGGAGGCCTCTTCCGTCACGCCGATGATGACGAGTTCCGCCGGGGTTCCGGGGATGATCTGGACTTCCACGTACTTGGCGGGGATGTTGGCAATCCTGCCGTGCAGCGTCAAATCCGTGGAGGAAACGACATTGCCTTGGTCATCGGTAATCGTGTCGGGGCCGGGGCCGCCGTGGGAGGCCAGGCCACAGTGGCAGACCCATTCGTTGAAGCCTTTCAGGAAGCCCAGGCCGCCCATATCCATCAGGTTGACGAAGGCGGGGTTGACTGGCGCTTTGACGGGCGAGTTCCAGCCGATGGGAATCCCATGGTAGCTGCCCTTGTAGAGGTTCATGCCGCGCGTCGGCAGGACCTTGAAACTCAGTTCGCTGTTGCTGACGGTAATTTCATCCACGCCATCGGACAGTCCGCCGTGCAGGCGGCGCTTGGTGATGAGCCAGTTGCCGGGGTCGCCGACATCCGTGTGGGAAATGGTGAAATTCTCCAGGTAAATCCCGTTCTCGACATCGGTCAGGACTCGCGTGAATTTTTCATCGTTCAGCATTGGTGTGATTCCTTCCTTTCTGGGTAATTGTTCAGAATGGCGTCGCGGGTAAAATCGTAATCACTGTTTTGGGTTCTTGAAGCCCTTGAGGACGAGGGCTTCCGGGCGTTGCCTGTAGAAGTCATCCAGCGGATAGCAGCCGGAAATCAGGCCGTGGCGCGGGGCGTTTGTGCAGTCGCCGAAGGTGCGGCAGATGCGGCGGCGGTCCAGCGGGCGGCCCTCCAGGGTGTCGGCGCAGATGTCGGGGTACGACAGCACCATGCGCCCGATGCCCGCGAAATCGGTCCAGCCATGGGCTATGGCGTATTCCGCGATATTGGGCAGGTATTCCTGGAGGCAAGTGAGCCCCGAGGCTACGGTCAGCACGTCGGGACAGAGTTCCTTCAGTCGTTTGACAGCCTGCAAATGGCGGCCGACATTGTACAGCGGCGGTTCTGGCGGCAGGTATCCGTCGCAGACGGGATAATAGGCAGGGCGCTGCACGTGTACGTTGTAGTAGGGGCTTCCGATGCTGGCGCAAATCAGTTTGACGCCGTACTCCTGCAGAAGTTTGACGAATTTGACCGTCTCCGTGAGGTCTGGATCCATGCCCAGTCCCGTACCGTCACCGCCGAAGGCGTAGGGGTACGGCTGGCCAGCTGGCCAGGGCATCGGATGCCCGATGCCGTCTTCGCCTTTGACGAAGGGGAACATGTCGAAGATGCTCAACCGCACGGCAATCTCCAGGTCGGGGACATTCTCCCGAATGCCTTCCAGGATTTCCCGGCAGAAGCGGGTGCGGTTTTCGAAAGAGCCGCCGTAGGGGCCGGGCCGATGCACGGCGGATAAGAACTCGTGCCCGAGATAGCCGTGCGCATGCTTAACATCCACGAAGTCAAAGCCTGCCCAGCGCGCGATAGACGCCGCCTGGACAAAATGCCTGACGACCTCGCGGATTTCGGAATCCCGGATGACATTGTCCGGCTTACAGCGGAATTTCTCGTCCAGCAGGGGATGGGAATAGGCGGTGACAGGCTCCAGCCTGGCGGCTTCGTGCGGGTGCGAAAAGCGCCCGGAATGGGTCAGTTGGAGGCCTATGCACAAGTCGTCGTCTGTGCCGAACTTGTCCTTATGCGCCTGCCGCATATCCTTGACGAGGCTGGCCAGTGCGTCTTTCGTGTGCGGGGCGACCATGAGCTGCTGGGGGTTGCTCCGACCGGATTCCATGACTGCCGCCGCCTCGGTACCAAACAGCAGTTTGGCTCCGGAGGTGGCGAAGCGCAACCAGCGGCGCCTGGTGAAGTCGCTGGGAGTGCCGTCATCCTGGCAGTCCCAGCCCTCCATCGGCAGAATCGCCCAGCGGTTGCCCAGGGTACGCCCGGCGTAGTCGCATTTCTGGGCCAGGGCGGCGCTTCCGTCGCTGGGAATCTGCGATGCAAGGCCGATGTGGAAGCCTTCACTCTGGACGTAGGCGGCGAAGGCTTCAGGCGAGGGAAATTCGGTGACTTTGCGGAAATTGGCGGCGGGCATGGCGTGTTGCGTTTTGTTTAGACTGAGAGATGTTATGAATGGTTACCGTTGTGTCCTGGTGCCGCGGTACCAATTCCAGTAGTTCTTGAGGAACTCGACCTGGCAGCGGTGGTCCTCACGACAGAACCAGCCGGACTGGATGACGCACCAGCCATCGATTTCCTTGGAATCCATTTTCTGCGCGATGCGCTGGCACTGGAGTTTCTCCTGGGCCAGGGAAATGGCACCGCCAGTGTTGCCGTAGTCGTGCAGGAATTGCCCCTGGATGCGAATCTTGTCGGGATAGGCTTCCTTAAATTCGCGAATCTGGTCGCAGTACAGGGATTCCCAGAAATAGTTGGAGGAAACCCAGTCCCAGATGGTCAAGCCGTCAATGTATTCAAGGCAGTCAGTGGCGTCCTGCGGCTTCTGGCTGGTGTGGTACTGGACGATGTACAGCTTGAGGTTGGGGTTCTTGGAGACTAGGGCAGCCTTGATTTCCTTGACGTCCTGGGCGGTGAGATAGCGGGAGGGGCCGGTCGGGCTGCGGAAATCGTCGATGAGGGCGCCTGTGATGTTGGGATGGAGCAGGGACAGTTCGCTGACCTTGGCCGCCGATTCGGCGTAAAGGACCTTCCAGCCTCCCTTGCCAGGGCCGTTGGTCTCGACATGCGTCAGGCCGCAGGCGACATTGAACTTGTCCAGCCGCGAGGCCTGCTCGTCGTTGAGGGCATCGATATCGTGGAGGCTGTTCATCCAGAAGACGCTGCCGCAGTCCAGATATTCAGCCGCCGTCTCCAGGCTGCACTGCGTTTCGCCATCGACGAAGAAGGCGCTTCCGGGTACGGTGTCCAGCACGTAGCCCCACATCCAAAAACGAGGGTCTCTGTTCATTTCCTGAAATTCCTTTTTTTGATTTTTGCCTATGGCGGGAGGGTCAAACTCCTGTTCGACCGCTCGGGGTTCGTGAAAAAGCATGCCAGGTGCGGGCGGTTCGCGCCGGTTCTATTTCTTCTGCCGTTGCTGGTCGCGGTGTTTCCAGAGCCAGAACGCGGAAGCGGACTGGAAGCCCAACTGGGCGGCCATTTCCTTTTGCGTCATCTGGGCGGAGGCGCTTTTGAGGAATTGGCGGCGCAGGTCGTTGATGTAGTCGCCCATGGTCTGACCATATTCCTGCTTGAAGCAGCGCATCAGGTAGAAGCGGCTGAAGCCGGTCAGTTTCTCCAGGGTGGTCAGGGAGCATCCGCGTCCGAAATTGGCGGCGATGTGGTTGTGGAGCCAGGCGGCCAGCGAAATCGTGCTTTTCCCATGCAGGGACTGGTTGTGCTCCAGGAACAGGATGATTTCCTCTTTGGCCAGGCGGCTGATGCTCTGCAGAATCTCCAGGCGCCGTTGTCTGGTTGTGGTTTCCTTCTCCGCCTTGTCCCAGCGATTTTCCAGCACTGCGGGCAGGGCAGGGGAGAAGTCCTGGAGATACAGCAACTGGCGCGGATGGCAGATAATCTGGACAAACATCCTGCCGGGATGCAGATGTACCCAGAGATGCACGAAACTCGGCGAATTTGACAAGTCGCCATATTCCGCCTGGTGAGGCACCCAGTGGTTGATGAAGAATGCCGAGCCCGGCTGCGTCGTGTAGAGCCGGTCGTTCAGCAGGAAACTGGTGTTTCCTTCCAGGACCAGGAGGATTTCCCGCTCCTGATGGCTTTCCCGATTCTGCGAGGACGGGACGGGGGCGCAGTCCTCTCCGATTTTTTCATCCACGCAGAACTGGAAGTCACTGGTATCGGCTTGTAGTAGATTCAGCAGATTTGGCATGGTTCATTTCCCCAACGTATAACATAGTGTTTGTACTGCCTTTTTCAATCTGAATCGTCAATTTTGTAATGGTAAAATAAACGGCGGCCGCGTGGCCGCCGTGTGAGCGTGAAGATGTGTGCGGAATTGGTGCTACTTAAACATCATTTTCCCGAAATGCACAGGGCTTGTCGGGTCGGAACTGGCGCTTGATTTTGACCACTGCACAACCAGGGCCCGATTGTCGTTGAACTCCGGGGGATAGGGGAAATGGCGGCGCACCAGGTTGAAATTCCAGGTGGCGTTCTTGGGGGCGCCGCTGATGCCGAGCATCTCGAAGGGGATTGTTATGTAGGTCAGGAAGCGGTGCTTTTCGGTTTCAACCTGGATATCGTATTTCCAGCCGGTGTCGTCCCAGGGGGCGCTGCTGCCGTAGGCGGGATTGAGCGGGTCGTCGTAGCCGGGGCGCATGGCCAGGCCGCCATCCGGCTTGGGATGGATGATGAAGCGGAAATGCTTTTCGCGGGCGTTGAGCACGTCGAGATAGACCTCGACGGCCTCCTGGTCCAGGCAGGAGGCAGATTTTGCCCAGGCGACAACCTCCCCGGTTCCCCATTTCAGATTGGTGAAGCCGCAGTCGGCGAGGATGTACAGGTTCTTGTCGTCGTAGGCGGTCTTGAATTTCACGGGGGCGACGCTTTCGCCGAAGGCGGGGGCGTCGTCTCCCAGGTCGGTCTTGAAGAAATCCTCTGCTGAGGCTATCATTTCCGCTTCGCAGATGGTATCTTCCGGTTTGTTCTTCTGGACCAGCATCTCCCGCAAAGGCTCGATGCCGTTTTCGATTTCGCGGGGGAACGGAGGCGGAACCTGGCCGCCGCCGTAGAGGATGATGTCCTTGGAGAAATTGTGCATGAAGGGGAAGTAGATGCCCTCGTGCAATTTCATGTTGCCGTTTTCGTCATACCAGGAGTTTACGATGCGGTCGCGGTTGGCGAGTTCGCGCTCGATGATGGGGAGCATTTCCGAGGCGTTCGAGTAATTGAAGGCATTGATGTAGCAGTACAGGCGGCTGCGGGTGGCCAGATAGTCGAACTCGCGGCGGACGAGGGCCAGGCGCGAGCGTACGCGCGGGTCGCGGTTGTCGATTTTCTCCGCCATGCTCAGCAGTTGCTCCATGCTGTTGATGAGACCGGGGCGGTAGACGAAGGAATGAACATGCTCGGGATTCCGGGGGCGGCTTTCCGTGACGTCCAGCACGGACTCGCCCTGGAAGGTGTCAAGGGCCTTGTGCATCATGTCGAAGAACTGCTTCATCGGCTCGTAGGAGTTTCCAAAGGCGTGGCGGTAGTAGTCGTCGCACAGTTTCTGTGGGTCGGCATTGAACGGGTCTTCCAGGGTTTTGCTGAACACGTAGCAGACTGGCCCCTCGAGGCCAGGCGAGATGCACCAGCCGCATTTGTAGATTCCCTGGACGCTGTTTTCGGCCATGATGCGGATGTTCTTCACGACGTAGGAGGGGGATCGGACGGGACTGAAGATGAAGGACTGGTATTCGCCGAAGAAATAGATGTAGGTGATTTTGGGGACGGACTTGAAGCGTTCCCAGACTTGGAATTTCTTGTCAAAGTCGCTCCAGATGGTGAGTTCGATGAGGACGTTATCCGGGAAGGAGTCGAAGGTCTGCGGCGGGTTTTTCGTGAGGCCGTAGGACAGGAACACCAGTTTTGCCTCGGGAAGGCGTTCTTTGGTCAATTCCGCCAGTTCGCGGAAGAAAATCCATTGTGCTTCGGCAAAATCGCCATGCCCTTTCTCCTGGCAATCCGGGCAACTGCAAGGCACCTGGCCGTCCGTCTGAGCCACCTGAATCAACTTGAAGCCGTTGTTGTACTGGTACTCGATTTCCTTGTACATAAGTTCTTTCACGTCGGGATTCGAGATGCAGACATGGCCGCCGCCGGCGGGGCCGTAATCCGGCTGGCGCTTGCCGTTGACCATCACGTAGTATTCCGGATGCGATTCCGCGTATTTTCTCTTGGGCACGGAGACGGGGAAGGAGTGCCCGCCGTAGTTTTTGTAGTAGGGGATTTCATTGTGGTTCAAGGCGATGGTAGTTTCCAAGTCGCCATAGTTCCGGCCATAGCAATATTGGAAGCGCGCGGCTCCCAGGAAGTCCAGTTGGTCGTCAACGGCCAGTTTCTTCAATTCGGGAATGAAGCGCCCGTTCTCGCCTGGTTGCAGGAAACGGAAGCCAATCTCGTTGTCCAGGAAACTCAAGACGGCCTTGTAGGTGCCGCGCCATTCCTTGAAGGAGCGGTCCTTGATGTGCTGGTTGAGCGTGGTTGGCTGGTTTAAGCCGGCAATCTGGTGGAGATATTCCCGGTCGTGATACTGCATCGGCCCCGTGATGTTGGCCGAGGCATCGTGGCCAACCAGGAAGATGTTGCCGTCCACGATTTTCTTGCAGTAAACCCAGTCGTGCAGGCTGGCGGCGTCGATTCCGACCTCGGCGCATTTCTTTGTAGCGCCCAGGTAGATTCCCGGTTTCCCTGCTTCCAGAGCCGATTCCTTGACAATCGGCAACTCGCAGCCAGTGGCCTCCTTCAGATAATGCTGAAGACGCTCCGCCGCCAGCCCGATCCTCTCCCGCGGATCCTCGCCGTCAGGCACCACTATCGCATACGCCGACTTTCCGTCCTCAATAATCGTCAATTCCTCGGCAACCAGCGCGGACATAATTCCGCTCACCACTAGCAACAACGCTGCAACAACGCTGAATCTTCGGCCCATCATCGCTTTCTCCTTGGGGTTTGCCTGACATGAGAGTTCTTTGCATGACAATGGCCTTACAATATCACGCAATAGGCGAATTGCAAATAATATGCCACGATTTTTTGACCGTGGCGAATACAAGGAAACTATACCCTAGGGATAAGAGGCCTTTCTTTTTATCAATCTACGTAACTATTCAGAACCACGAAAGGACACGAATAGGCTCGATTATTGTGTTGTTGTTGAGGCGTCGATACAGCAAAACATGAATGTTCAAACCATTTCTAACGCAGAGGCGCAAAGAGCGCAGAGAAACCAAAGTTTCTTTTCCATGACTGCCGTACAGTTTGCGGAGTTCCTGAAGAACCGCCTAACTCTTGTTTTTGCCCTTCGGCAAAAAAAGAAAACGGCTTTGCCGTTTATCCGTAAAACCGTGCGGTAATCTTTGTCATGCTGGCAAACTTGTGAAAAACACTCTGTGCCTCTGCGTCTCTGCGTTAAGAAAAGAGGAGATTGGTGTTCACTGGCAGTTCTGAACAGTTACCAATCTACCTCTTATCCCTGGCAAAAGGAAGCCAACGGCGCAAATGGTCGAACAGGAGTTCGGCCTTCCGCGTTTTTATTTTCCCTTGGCGGCCTTGGCCAAATCAATATTCTCGAGCGTGCCGTCTACGAGGACGGGATTCATGGCGGCGGGACGTTTGCAGGTCGATTCCAGTTTAATGCGGCGCTGCGCCTTCGAGGCCTTTTCCAGCGAGAGCATGATTTCGAGGGCGTGGAACGCCATTTCCCCGGAGACGCGGGGCGGACGCTTCTGCAAGATTGATTCGATGACATCGGCAACGCCAATGCTGCGGGCGTCTGTGTTGTAGTTGAAGGCCGTCGGGACTTCGCGCCAGTCTTCGTAGCCGGGGCGGAAGACCTTGACTTCGCCGCCAAACCAGTTGGGATG
>Ga0310696_10008586_pt1 | contig 11906 bp, 9 predicted proteins | sample AusTroGonzalo_MG_4_FD_203885 | JGI IMG/M metagenome (GOLD analysis project Ga0310696, IMG submission 203885) | Bovine rumen microbial communities from tropical cattle in Woodstock, Queensland, Australia - Gonzalo_02 (v2) (version 2) | ecosystem: Host-associated > Mammals > Digestive system >... | reverse complement strand
GCCGAGCCGCTCTTCGTCGTCAGCACCTATTCCGAAGAGGCGCAGAACAAGCCGATCGAACTGACGACCCACGCGGGGCAGGAATGTGACCTCGTGATCGACGGGCAGCTGCTCGTGCAGGTCGGGGCGCACCGCGAGATCCTGAAGGCGGGCGACTCGATCTACTACGACAGTTCGGCGCCGCACGGAATGATCGCCGTCGGCGGGCGCGACTGCACCTTCTACGCCATCGTCCTGAACCCGACGGGCGAACCGATCCCCGAACTGTCGAGCAAGACGGCGCAGCCCGAACCGGGGAAACCCGAGCCGAAACGCGACGACAGCGGGATGGTCTACCGCAAGTTTATCGACGTCGAGGAGGACGAGAACGGCACGCCGAAGAAGATCACGTTCAAGAATACCGAGCGTTTCAACTTCGCCTTCGACGTGATCGACGAGATCGCGAAGAAGTCGCCCGACAAACTCGCGATGCTCCACGTCGACGTCAATAAAGTCGAGCGGCGCATCACCTTCAAGGATCTGCAGCGCGGGTCCAACCAATGCGCCAACTACTTCAAATCGCTCGGGATCAAGAAGGGCGACCGCGTGATGCTGGTCTTGAAACGGCACTATCAGTTCTGGTTCGCGATCCTCGGGCTGAACAAACTCGGCGCGATCGGGATCCCCGCGACCAACCAGCTGCAGGAACACGACTTCGTCTACCGCTTCGATTCGGCGGGCGTGTCGGCGATCCTCTGCACCGCCGACGGCGACACCGCGCACCAGGTCGACCTCGCCGCCGAAAAATGCCCCACTCTGAAGCACAAACTGATCGTGAACGGCGAGCGCGAGGGATGGCGCAACTTCAACGAGGAATACACGCTCTACAGTTCGCACTACGCGCGAAAAGACGACGCGCCGGGCGGCGACGATATGATGCTGATGTTCTTCACGTCGGGAACGTCGGGGTATCCGAAGATCGCCACGCACAACTACAAATACGCCCTCGGGCATTTCCATACCGCGAAATACTGGCACGCCGTCGATCCCGACGGACTGCACCTGACGATCTCGGACACCGGCTGGGCAAAGTCGATGTGGGGCAAACTCTACGGGCAATGGCTCTCGGAGGCGGCGATCTTCGTCTACGATTTCGACCGCTTCGACGCCGCCGACATCCTGCCGATGTTCGCCAAGTATCACATCACGAGTTTCTGTGCGCCGCCGACCATCCTCCGGATGATGGTGAAGCAGGATATTTCCAAGTACGATTTCAGTTCCGTCCGTCACATGACGACGGCGGGCGAGGCGCTGAACCCCGAGGTCTACCGCCAGTTCGAGCGGGCGACGGGTCTTCAGATCCGCGAGGGATTCGGACAGTCCGAGAGCACGATGATCATCGGCAACCTGATCGGCGCGCCGCATAAGATCGGTTCGATGGGCAAACCCGCCCCGATCTACGACGTCGATCTGCTTGATCCCGACGGCAAACCCGTCCCGGTCGGCGAGACCGGCGAGATCGTGGTGAAGGTCGCCGACGGCGCGCCCTGCGGGCTCTTCACCGGGTACTACAAGAACGAGGAAAAGACCCGCGAGGTCTGGCACGACGGGTACTACCACACCGGCGATACGGCGTGGCGGGACGAGGACGGCTTCTATTGGTACGTCGGGCGCATCGACGACGTTATCAAGTCGTCGGGCTACCGCATCGGGCCGTTTGAGATCGAGTCGGTCATCATGGAACTTCCCTACGTTCTCGAATGCGGCGTTTCCCCCGAACCCGATCCGGTCCGCGGTCAGGTCGTCAAGGCGAGCGTCGTGCTCGTCCCCGGCACCGAGCCGACCGAGGAACTCAAAAAAGAGATCCAGAACTACGTCAAAAAGAACACCGCGCCCTACAAGTATCCCCGGATCGTCGTCTTCCGCGACAGCCTGCCGAAGACCTCGACCGGCAAGATCCAACGGAACAAACTCTGAGCGGTAAACGAAATGGACGCAAAACGGATCACGCTTTTCGTCGGACACTACGGAAGCGGGAAGACGAATATCGCCGTCAACTACGCGCTTCGCCTCGCCAAAACCGGGCGGCGCGTGGCGCTGGCTGATCTCGATATCGTGAACCCCTACTTCCGCTCGAAGGACAGTCTCGCCGACCTGACGGCGGCGGGCGTCACGCTGATCGCCTCGCCCTACGCGGGCACAAACCTCGACCTTCCGGCGCTGCCGCAAGAGATGTACGCCGTCACCGACGATAAGACGCTCACGGCGATCCTCGACGTCGGCGGCGACGACCGCGGCGCGCTGGCGCTCGGACGGCTGACCCCGGCGATCCTCGAGGAAAACGATTTCGAGTGTCTCGCCGTCATCAACCGCTACCGTCCCCTGACGGGAACGCCCGCCGAAACGCTCGAAGTTCTGCGCGAGATCGAGGGCGCCGGCGGCGTGCCGATCACGGGGCTGGTCAACAACTCGAACCTCGGGCGCGAAACGACCCCCGACGACGTGCTGTCGTCGGTCGCGTACGCCGCGGAGGTCGGTCGCCTTTTCGGTCTACCCGTCCGGATGACGACGGTCGACCGGGGGGTTTACCCCCTTCTTTCGGGAAAGATCCCCGATCTGTTCCCCATCGATCTGCAAAAGAAGATCGAATAACGCAAGTAGATCATACGCAAAGGAGTGCTGAATATGAACAAGTTGACCTTCCGGACCGACAACTGCAAGGGTTGCGGGCTCTGCGTCGACGTCTGCCCCAAAAAGGTGCTGGCGCTCGACGAGAACGTCATCAACAAGAAGGGACACCACCCCGTTTCGGCGGTGCATCCCGAACTCTGCATCGCCTGCGCCTTCTGCGCGACGATGTGCCCCGACTGTATTATCGAGGTAGAAAAAGGAGAGTGACGAGATGGAAAAGAAAGTGCTGATGAAGGGCAACGAGGCGATCGCCGAAGCGGCGATCCGCGCCGGATGCCGTCACTATTTCGGGTACCCGATCACCCCGCAGACCGAGATCGCCGCGTACATGGCGAAACGGATGCCGAAGATCGGCGGGACCTTTCTGCAAGCCGAATCCGAGATCGCCGCGATCAATATGGTCTACGGCGTGTCGTCGGCGGGACTTCGCGTGATGACCTCGTCCTCCTCCCCCGGCGTTTCGCTGAAGAGCGAGGGGCTCTCCTACCTTGCCGGCGCCGACCTTCCGGCGCTGGTCGTAAACGTGCAGCGCGGCGGTCCCGGCCTCGGCGGTATCCAGCCGAGCCAGTCGGACTACTTCCAAGCGACGCGCGGCGCCGGTCACGGCGACTTCCGGATGATCGTTCTCGCCCCCGCCTCGGTGCAGGAGATGGCGGAACTCACCGTTTCCGCGTTTGATCTCGCCGACAAATACCGTATGACCGCGATGCTGCTTGCCGACGGTACGATGGGACAGATGATGGAGCCGGTCGCCCTCGACGACCTGAAGATCAACCCGATGCCCGAGAAGCCCTGGGCGACGACCGGGACCAAGATGGAGCGGAAGCGCAACATCATCAATTCCCTCTCGCTCGTCCCCGAGGAACTCGAACAGTTCAACTTTGCCCGCTACGAGAAGTACGCCGAGATCGAGCGCACCGAAGCGAAGGCGGAGGAGTACAGAATGGAGGACGCCGAGATCTGCGTCGCCGCGTTCGGTATCGCCTCCCGCGTTTCGCGCAACGCCGTCGACGCGGCGCGCGAAATGGGGATCAAAGTCGGTCTGATCCGTCCGATCACCCTCTGGCCGTTCCCGAAAGAGACCTTCAAAAAGTCGCTCTCGACCGTCAAGCAATATATTTCGGTCGAACTCAATATGGGGCAGATGATCGAGGACGTCCGGCTCTCGACCGAGTGCCGCCGCCCCGTCGCGCTCTGCAACCGCGCGGGCGGGATGATCCCGACCCCCGAGCAGGTGCTCGAAGCCATCAAGAAAGCCGCCAACGGAGGTGAACAGTAATGGTCGTATTCAAGAAACCCCACGCCCTCTCCGACGTGCCGCTGCACTACTGCCCCGGCTGTACACACGGGATCGTTCATCGGCTCGTGGCGGAGGTCATCGACGAACTCGGCATCGAGGGAAAGACGATCGGGATCGCCCCGGTCGGCTGCTCGGTCATGGCGTACAACTACTTTGAGTGCGATATGATCGAGGCGGCGCACGGCAGAGCCCCCGCGGTCGCCACCGGCGTCAAACGCGCCAACCCCGACAATATCGTCTTTACCTATCAGGGCGACGGCGACCTCGCGTCGATCGGAACCGCCGAGACGGTCCATTCCGCCGCGCGGAACGAAAACATCACCGTCATCTTCATCAACAACGCGATCTACGGTATGACCGGCGGACAGATGGCGCCGACCTCGCTTCCCGGACAGGTCACGCAGACCTCGCCCTACGGGCGCGACGTCAATCTCTGCGGCTATCCCGTCAAGATCTGCGAAATGCTCTCGGAACTCGACGGTCCCGAATACCTTGAACGCGTCACCGTCAACAGCGTCAAGCAGATCAAAAACGCGAAGCGCGCGATCAAGAAAGCCTTCCAGAACCAGATCGACGGCAAGGGCTTCTCGCTTGTCGAGGTGATCTCGTCCTGCCCGACCAACTGGGGCATGACGCCGCAGGCGGCGCTGAAGTGGATCGACGAAAAGATGATCCCCTACTACCCGCTCGGCGTCTACAAGGATCGTTCGGCAGAGAAAAAGGAGGACGCACAATGAGCACGACGAAGTATCTTTTCTCGGGCTTCGGCGGGCAGGGCATTCTGTTCATCGGAAAACTCGTCGCCTACAAGGGTCTGATCGAGGATAAACAGGTCTCGTGGCTCCCCTCGTACGGCCCCGAAATGCGGGGCGGCACCGCCTCCTGCTCGGTGATCGTCAGCGACAGCCAGGTCGGTTCCCCGATCGTCTCGAACCCCGACGTCCTCGTCGCGATGAATCTCCCCTCGCTCGACCGCTTTGAATCGGCGGTCGTCCCGGGCGGCGCGATTTATTACGACTCGTCCCTGATCGAGCGCGACGTCAAACGCACCGACGTCAACGCAATCGGCGTTCCCGCCACGCGTCTGGCGAGCGAGAACGGTTTTCCGACCCTCGCCAATATGATCCTGCTCGGCAAGATCCTCTCCGACAGAGGAGAGTTCACCGACGAGGGGATCCGGGCGGCGCTTGGCAAGGTCATTTCCGCGCGCCACGCCGATATGCTCGAGGTCAACCTGCGCGCTATGCAGATCGGCGCGAACTGCAAAAAGTAAAGGAGAGCAAACAATGGAGATCAAGTATCAACTCGTGAAAGAAAAGAAAGCCAAGCCCGATCCCTCGACGCTCGGCTTCGGTCGGATCTTTACCGATCATATGTTCATGATGGACTACACGCCGGATAAGGGCTGGCACGACGCCAGGATCGTTCCGTTCGGTCCCCTGTCGATCCACCCCGCCTGCACCGCGCTGCACTACGGCTCCGAGATCTTCGAGGGGCTGAAAGCGTACCGCCGCGCCGACGGAAAAGTGCAGCTCTTCCGCCCGACCGAGAACATCCGCCGGATGAACAACTCGGCGGAGCGGCTCTGCCTGCCGCAGATCCCGGAGGATACGGCGCTAAAGATCCTGCTCGCGTTCGTTAAGACCGAGGAGGATTGGACCCCGTCCGCGCCCGGCACCTCGCTCTATCTGCGCCCCTTTATGTTCGGCAACGACGAAAACCTCGGCGTGCATTCGGTGCATCACGCGACCTTCCTGATCATCGCCTCCCCCGTCGGCAGTTATTATAAGGAAGGTATCAACCCGGTCAAGATCATGATCGAGGATCAGGACGTCCGCGCCGTCCGCGGCGGCACCGGTTACGCCAAGTGCGGCGGCAACTACGCCGCGTCAAACCGCGCCGGCGCGCGCGCCGAGGAAAAGGGTTATTCCCAGGTCCTCTGGCTCGACGGCGTCGAGCGGAAATATATCGAAGAGGTCGGCGCGATGAACGTGATGTTCAAGATCGGCGACGAGATCGTGACGCCGAAACTGACCGGTTCGATCCTGCCCGGCATTACCCGCAAATCCTGCATCGAGGTTTTGAAGAAAGAGGGCTACAAGGTCTCCGAGCGCCTGCTCTCGGTCGACGAACTTGCCGCCGCGATGAAGGACGGAACGCTCGAAGAGGCGTGGGGCTGCGGCACCGCCGCCGTCGTCTCGCCGATCGGCGAACTCTGCTACAAGGACGTGAAATATACCGTCAACGGCGGCAAGATCGGCAAGATCACCCAGCACCTCTACGATACCCTGACCGGGATCCAATGGGGTAAGATCGCCGATCCCTTCGGCTGGACGATGCCGGTCGACTGATCCCCGATAAACCGACAATCAGATACACGCAACACGGAAAGCGCCTGTTCATTCGCAACGAACCGGCGCTTTTCTGTCCCCGGCACAAAGGGCGTCCCTTTTTCGGGACGGGGGATGTGGTATTTTCTATTACTTAACCAAAAGTTTGAAAAAGAGTTATAATAATTCAAAAACCGCGGCAGTCGTAAGGTCGCCGCGGATATTCTACGGGGGATCGTTGTTTGAAAGCGGGGGCGTTCTTTGCTTGTTTTCTCGAGGATTTTGCCCCTGAAAAATTATTTTTCAAATCACGGTTGACAAAGCGGGGGGCGTGTGCTATAATCTTTGCATAAATGCGACGACGGAACCGTTCCATCGAAGAAAGCGCGCAAAGAGAGCCGGCGGCTGGTGTAAGCCGGCGACGCAGGAGACGGAACTCTCACTCCCGAGCAGAGGCGCTGAACCCACGCGGGTTAGGCGTCTACGGCTTGCCCCGTTATCAAGGCAAAGGATATGGAAGTATCCGACGAGCGCCCGTTTTGCGACGGGAATCAGGGTGGTACCGCGATTGTTTGATCGTCCCTGAAGCCGAACTCCGGCTTCGGGGACTTTTCGTTTTCCGAAGCGCAAAAAAGAAAGGAAAGAAAATGAAACAGATCGTCATTTCCGACCGCACGCTCGCTTGTGAGCGCAAGTACAGTTTCAAGGAGAAGCTCGAGATCGCGCGCCTGCTTGAAAAGATCCGCGTCGACGTGATCGAACTGCCGCCCGTGAAGGACGCGCGCGCAGACCCGCTCTGCGTCCGGACGCTGTCGGCTTTCGTTTCGGACGCCGTCGTGTCGGTCGAGGCGGGAGCGGACGCCGATAGCGTGAAACTTGCCGCCGACGCCCTCTCGCAGGCAAAGCACGGACGGATCCGGATCGCCCTTCCCCTCTCGCCCGTCGGGATGGAATATACGGCGCATAAGAAGCCGCAGAAAATGATCGACTATATCCGCGAGACCGTCGGAACGGCGAAGGCGCTCGTTCCCGAGGTCGAATTCGAGGCGTGCGACGCCACGCGCGCCGAAGAGGCGTTCCTGCTTGACGCGATTAAAGCCGCCGTCGAAGCGGGCGCCTGCTGCGTGACGCTTTCGGATACCGCCGCGTCGATGATGCCGGACGATTTCGCCGCTTTCGTCGGGCGGATCGCCGACGTCGCCGGGGTGCCGGTCTTCGTCTCGGCGTCCGACCTGAACGGCCTTTCGGTCGCGTGTTCGCTGCTTGCGGCGCGCGAGAAGGCGAGCGGCGTCAAGGTCGCCGTCGGCGGCGGGATCACCGAACTTTCGACCTTTTCCGACCTGATCCGCAACCGCGGGGGCGACCTGGGGCTCTCTTCCCGTCTTGCCGTCACCGAACTGCACCGCACCGTCCGCCAGATCGAATGGATCGGCGGAGAACGCAAGGACGCCGCCCCGGCGGGCGAAAAGAAGACCTCCGACGAGGGAATGATCGCGCTTGAAGAGGGCGCCGATCCCGAGGCGATCGCCGCCGCCGTCGCACGGCTTGGCTACGACCTCTCGGACGAGGATCTCGCGCTGGTCACGGACGAGGTGCGCCGCGTCGCCGGCAAAAAGACGGTCGGCGAACGCGAACTCGAGGCGATCGTCGCCAGCGCCGCGCTGCAGGTCCCGGCGACCTATCAGCTTGACAGTTACGTCATCAATTCGGGCAACATCATTTCCGCGTCGGCGCAGATCACCCTGTCGGCAAACGGAAAGTCGCTTCACGGCGTCGCGATCGGCGACGGTCCGATCGACGCGGCGTTCCGCGCGCTCGAAAGCGTGATCGGGCACCGCTACGAACTCGATGATTTCAAGATCCAGGCGATCACCGAGGGACAGGAAGCCGTCGGCTCCGCCCTGATCCGGCTCCGCTCGGCGGGCAAACTCTACTCGGGCAACGGCGTTTCGACCGACATCCTCGGCGCCGCGATCCGGGCGTACCTGAACGCAGTCAACAAGATCGTATATGAGGAAAACGCACAATGAAACTCTCTTTTTCGACCAAAGGCTGGCACGGAAGATCCTTCGACGCTCTCTGCGATATGGCGGAGGCGACCGGCTTCTCGGGCATTGAACTGCACAACATAAACGGTTCGCTCTTTACCGATCGGGACGGGGCGTTCTACGGTCACGCCGCGGCGGCGACCAAGCGCCGGCTCTACGACCGGAAACTCTCGATCCCCTGCCTCGACGTTTTGTCCGACCCCGCGGCGACCCCCTTCGAGCAGGCGAAGGACGAGATCCTGCGCTGTCTCTCGATCGCGGGGGAGCTCTCGATCTCGATGCTCCGCGTCCGCACCGATTCGCAGAACGCCGACGAAGCGCGGCAGAAGACCGCCCGTCTGATCGAGGCTGTGCTTCCCGAAGCGGAGGCGCAGGGTGTCACCATTCTGCTTGAAACGTCGGGGGTTTTTGCGAAAACCGAGACGCTTCGTGATATTTTGGAGCAGTTTGCGTCCGATCGGCTTGCCGCTCTGTGGGAGGTCGCGGAGGCGTATCTGGTCGGCGGCGACGATCCCGAGACGGTCGTCCGTAATCTCGGCGCCTATATCCGGCACGTCCATTTTTCGGACGTGAAGCGGACGGAGGGCGCCTGCGAGCACGTCCTGATGGGCGAGGGCGAGATCCCCTTCCGCGAGGTCATGCGCGCGCTCCGCTCGGTCAACTACGACGGTTTTCTGTCGCTGGTCTGGGATCCCGCGTGGTGCCGTGAGCTGGACGATATGGAGATCGTGCTCGCGCAGTTCGAGGGATATATGAAGCAGTTCTCCGATCCCCGGCAGAACGAGCATACCCTCTATTGGAACCGGGCGCACACCGGCAACTTCCCGTGGAAGAAAGACCTTTTGATCGAATGTACCTTCCCGCAGGTGCTCGACAAGATGGTCGAGGAGTTCCCCGATCAGTACGCTTTCCGCTACACGACCCTCGACTACACGCGCACCTACGCCGAGTTCCGACAGGACGTCGACGAGTTCGCGCGGGCGCTGATCGCGCTCGGCGTACGCGCCGGGTCGCACGTCGCGGTCTGGGCGACCAACGTCCCGCAATGGTACATCGCCTTCTGGGCGACGACCAAGATCGGCGCGGTCCTCGTCACGATGAACACCGCCTACAAGATCCACGAGGCGGAGTATCTGCTCAAACAGTCCGACACCCACACGCTCGTGATGGTCGAGGGCTTCCGCGACTCGGATTACGCCTCGATCATGGCGGAACTCTGCCCCGAACTCGAGAACGTGAAACCCGGGCAGCAACTCCACGCGCGGCGCCTGCCCTTCCTGCGCAACGTGATCACGGTCGGCTTCCGGCAGAGGGGATGCCTCACCTGGGAGGAGTCTCTCGGCTACGCCGAGCGCGTTCCGGAGGAGGAACTGCGCCGGATGGCGGCGAGGGTCTCGCCCGACGACGTCTGCAATATGCAGTACACGTCGGGAACGACGGGATTCCCGAAGGGCGTGATGCTGACCCACCGGAACATCGTCAACAACGGCAAGTGCATCGGCGACCGGATGGATCTGTCGACCGCCGACCGAATGATGATCCAGGTGCCGATGTTCCATTGCTTCGGAATGGTGCTGGCGATGACGGCGTCGATGACCCACGGCGCGACCCTGCTCCCGCTTCCCTATTTTTCCCCCAAACCCGCGCTTGCCTGCATCCACAACGAACACGTCACCGCCTTCCACGGCGTACCGACGATGTTCATCGCGCTGCTCGGGCATCCCGATTTCCCGAAGACCGATTTCTCGTATATGCGGACCGGTATCATGGCGGGCAGCCCCTGTCCGATCTCGGTGATGCAGGACGTGGTCGAGAAAATGCACATGACCGAGATCACGATCGTCTACGGGCAGACCGAGGCGTCGCCCGGCTGCACGATGTCGTCGACCGACGACCCGATCGAGGTGCGCGTCGGAACGGTCGGTCGCCCGATGCCCGAGATCGAGTGCAAGATCGTCGATCCCGAGACCGGAGAAGAGTGTCCCGACGAGGTGACGGGCGAGTTCGTCGCGCGCGGGTACAACATTATGAAGGGCTACTACAAGATGCCGAAGGCGACCGCCTCGGCGATCGACGCCGACGGCTGGCTCCATACCGGCGACCTCGCGGCACGGACGAAGGAGGGCAACTTCCGGATCACGGGGCGGCTGAAGGATATGATCATCCGCGGCGGCGAGAACATTTACCCGAAGGAGATCGAGGAGTTCATCTACACGCATCCGAAGGTTCAGGACGTGCAGGTGATCGGCGTTCCCGACGAACAGTACGGCGAGGAGATCATGGCGTGCGTCATCCTGAAAGAGGGCGAGACCATGACCGTCGAGGAAATGAAGGAGTACGTCAACTCGCACATGGCGCGGCATAAGGTGCCGCGGTACGTCGATTTCGTCGACAGTTTCCCGATGAACGTCGCGGGCAAGATCTTAAAGTACAAGATGCGCGAGGACGCGATCAAAAAACTGGGGCTCGAAAAAGCCAGCAAGGTGGTAACGGCGTAATGGGTCGTAACGGTTTCCGCGTCTTTGACGCGCATTGTCACATCTATCCCGAGAAGATCGCCGCGAAGGCGGTGGCGGGTACCGATCACTTTTACGGCAGTACCGCCGACTGTCTCGGCACGGTGCCCGATCTGCTCGCGCGCAGCGCGGCGGCGGGGATCGACAAATCTCTTGTCCATTCGGTCGCCACGACCCCGAAGCAGGTCAAGAGCATCAACGAGTTCATCGCCCGCGAAGTGGCGGAATACCCCGACCGGCTGATCGGGTTCGGCGCGCTCCACCCCGAAAGCGAAACCATCGAGGAGGACGTCCGGCACCTCGTCGATCTCGGCTTGCAGGGAGTCAAAGTGCACCCCGATATCCAGGGGTTTCAGATCGATTTGCCCCAATACGCCAGAATGTACGACGCTTGCGCCGACGCAAACCTCGTGATGCTGATGCACACGGGCGACGTGCGCTACGACAATTCCAACCCCAACCGACTGATCCCTCTCCTGAAACGCCACCCGAAACTGAAACTGATCGGGGCGCATTTCGGCGGGTGGTCGCTCTGGGAGGAGGCGAGCATCGCGCTTGCCGACACGCCGAACCTGTGGGTGGACTGCTCGTCCTCGCTCGACCTCGGACCGGGTTACGACGTGCCGGATTCCGGCACCCCCTATATCGGCTCGGAGAAGGCGCGGGAGATCATCGAGCGTTACGGCGCGGAGCGCGTGCTCTTCGGCACCGACTTTCCGATGTGGGAGCCGGGGCGGGTGCTCGATACGTTTCTTGCCATTCCGCTCTCCGACGCGGATCGGAAAAAGATCCTGTGGGATAACGCGGCGGATCTGGTCGGATTCGAGAAATAAAGAACGGAAGAGCGGGCGCAAAAATGCGCCCGCTCTTGACTTTTTTCGTCGCAGGGTATATCATTATAGTAACAAAACCGCTTTGAAAGGAAGTCTTCTGAAATGGCAACCAAGAAAAAATCGAACCGGGTCGCAAACGCCTTGATCTACGCGCTGATCTTCATCGTCGTCGGCATCCTCTTTTGCGTCTACCGTGGCGCCGTCGCCCG
>Ga0310696_10008585_pt1 | contig 11908 bp, 9 predicted proteins | sample AusTroGonzalo_MG_4_FD_203885 | JGI IMG/M metagenome (GOLD analysis project Ga0310696, IMG submission 203885) | Bovine rumen microbial communities from tropical cattle in Woodstock, Queensland, Australia - Gonzalo_02 (v2) (version 2) | ecosystem: Host-associated > Mammals > Digestive system >... | reverse complement strand
ATATTTCTCTCCTTACGCGGATGGCCTTGCCTGGGTTGGCGGAATGTTCAGACCTCCACGCTGGTATTAACGCCTGTCATACGATCAGGCTCCCACCTTTCCGGTTCCGCTTCTGCTTCGTGCATCCGCATTCCCGAAGAGGAGTTTTTCATATACAAACGGACGTATGTAATTCTTGCCCGCCCGGCAACATCCGGTACCGGACGGCGGTGTCGTCAGATCTTCTCGACCTGGGAGAACTCGATCTCCACTGGGGTCGGACGCCCGAAAATCTCAACAGAGACCTTTATGCGGCCCTTCTCGTTGTTGATTTCCTCAATGACACCGGAGAAACCGGAGAACGGACCCTCCATGACCTTGACGCTCTCGCCGACATTGAAACTCTGTCTGGGTCTGAACGTCTTCTCCGCCTTGATCTCACCTGTCTTCTGGAGGATGTTGTTCATCTCGTCCTTGGTGAGGGGGATGGGTCTGGATGATCTTGATGCGGCGAGGAATCCCGTCACTCCCTGGATTCTCTTGATCTGGGTGCAATAACCCTTCCAGGAATCGTCTTCAGGCAGGTCGAGCTCCACCAGGATGTATCCCGGGAGGACCTTGTGCCTGACTTCCTTCCTGACTCCGTCCTTGGTCTCGACGACCGTCTCGAACGGAACCTTGACGTCAAGGCACACCGATGCGAACTTCGGATCGAGTTCCATCATCCTGCGGATGAGCTTCTCGATCTTCTGCTCGTAGCCTGAATAGGTGTGTACGGTATACCACTCTCTTGCCATATCGCCTTCCTTAGAAAATGAGGTAGATGAGCTTCATCAGAAGGAAATCGACGAGACCAAGAAGAACGGCGAAGATTACGGTTGTGATGAGAACGAGTTTTGTCGAAGAGATGATCGTGGTCCTGTTGGGCCATGCGACCTTCTTCATCTCGAGTCTGCATTCCTTGAAATACCTGAATAACTTCTTCATCTAAATCTCCTGAACAGAGGCTTTACAGGCCAGGAGGGATTCGAACCCCCAACACCCGGTTTTGGAGACCAGTGCTCTAACCGTTGGAGCTACTGGCCTATATTCCTCTATCTGAAAGCCAGTGGCTTACTTTACCTTTGTCTCACGATGCAGCGTGTGCTTCCTCTCGAACGGGCAATACTTCATCAGTTCGAGCTTGTTGGGATTGTTACGGCGGTTCTTCTCTGTTGTGTAGTTCTTCCTCTTGCACTCTGTGCACTGGAGGGCGATCTTCTCAACAGGACTCTTTTTCTTGTCTGCCATATCTCTATCTCCTTACGGCTTCTAAGCCGGCGAATTCCGGTCTCCACGCCTACCTGACGGCCGGAAAAAGCCCCCGAGCGGATTCGAACCGCTGACCCCCACCTTACCATGGTGGTGCTCTACCGGCTGAGCTACAAGGGCAGACTGCCAGTGTGTAAACGTGCAGAATGTAAGGTAGCAAAAACGAATCGTCTTTGTCAATAACCTGCGTTCTTTTCTTTTGCAATATGCAACTTACGTGCCTGTGCGGTCACCACTGCACCCCGTAGGAGAGCATGACGGTGACCTGCAGGTCGCTCATGCGTCCGTTGGAGGACCTGTTGCCTGCATTCCATATATTTATATAGTCGGCCTGCACACCCGCGGTGAATCCCGATCCAAGCTCGATCGAACCGCACATGCCCAGCACCAGGGTTTTCGATGCCGCATCGCGCTCACCGGCATCTTCGTCGTTGTAGTTGGCATTCAGATGGGTCGTGGTCGGCGGGAGCTGGCTTGTCCCCTTCTCCACACGCGACCATACCGTGTAGCGGTCGTGTGTGCCGTGGACCATGAAGAAAATGTTCGATCCCACGCTCCACTTCCCCGTCCTGCGGTATCCGACGTTCAGGTTCCCGACTATCGCATCTCCGCCGTAGGGATAACCGAGGAACTCCAGGTTGTAGTTCTGGGTGTTGCTGGAACCGGACATGTCGCGCAGCGCCACCACGTAGCTCAGGCCGTAACGGCCGTTGGTCTGCGCCCTTGTCGTCTCGCCCGTCTGGGCGTCGCCGTCACGCAGGTAGAGGTACGGCTGTGTCAGGGCACCCTCGAGGTTCACGGTGAGCAGTCCGCCGGCGAACTCCGTCATGTACGTGATCCCGGCCAGGAAGCCCAGGGAATTCGGCTCTATCAGGTTGTCGCCGTTGTCCGCCTCGCCGCTGAGGTACAGGTCGTCCAGCACGAACTGTCCGTAGAGGTTCCAGCCCTTCGCGAACGTCCAGTCCGCGTCGATGGCGAGGATCGAGTTCGAGTTGCTGCGCTCGTAGAGGTTGTGGTACATGAACAGTGGCAGGAACGCGGAGAGGTTCACCGTGCTGTCGGCGCTGTAGTACATGATGCCCTCGGTCAGGCACACCGTCAGGCTGGGGATGATCCTCCACTCCATCCTGTGGCCGATGAAGGCCGTTATGCCCGACAGTACCTGAGACTGTCCGTAATAGGAGCCGTCCTCCCTCTTCAGACCCAGCCTGGAGTAGGTCATGGTGCCGTCGCCGTTGACTATGTAGTAGTTCTTCGGGTGCGGGAATGCCGACACCACGTATGTGAACTTGAACGGACCTTCGAAAGCGCTGAACCTGAGCATGTCGTGGCGCTTCAGATGGCTGTCGATCACGAAGTTGCCCGTCTTTCCGTTGCCCCACGAGAGTCTGTCGCGTCCGACCTGCAGCGACCAGTGCTCACCTCCGGCGGACATGAATGCCCTGTACGGGAAATCCATGTTGAACTGGGCCAGGTTGTTCTGCATGAGGAACGGTGTGTTGGTCCAGAGCATGCTGTCGCCGAATATCCTGGAGGTGTCGTCACCGTCACGCCAGTCCCTGGCGACTCCCCACGAGAACTCGAAATAGCCGTAGAGGCCCTTACCCACACGTTCGTCCGTCCAGAGCCTGAGGAACTGTTCCTGCTCCCCCCAGCCGCGGACCCAGTTGTCCCTTCCCAGGAAGAACGGGTTGGATGTGGAGGTATGGATGTACATCTCCTCGTCGGCCTTCACCCCGACCCTCACGACCGATGCCGCCTTGTCCTTCCCGAGGATCGCGCAGGCGCTGTCGTAGAGCTCTGCGGAAATACCCGTAAGGGTCTGACCGTCGAACACGGCGAGCATCGCCTCGAGCTCGGCCCCGCTCCACGGACCTGCGGTCGACGGCAGCGAACGTCCCTCGAGGACGTAGAGGTCGCTTATGTATGAATGGACGGGATCGTCGACGGCATAGATCTTCTGGCTGTTACCGCCTGCAGAGGCGGAGAAAACGCAGGATATGGTGATGAGCAGCAGGGCTGCCACGATGGTTCTCTTCTTCATAGCATTCAAACTATACACCGAAAACCCCCGTTTACAAAATGGATAAACACAGGGCCAAATGCCCGTCCGGTAATTGAAACGGTGCACTTTCTTCTGATATACTCACCTCCGGCAATGATATCTTCTTTTATTTTTTAGAGTAACATCATGCTGATTTTTCAAGAAAAACAGGACCACGATATGGCTCAGGAAAAGGAAAAGACCACAAGGACAGCAAAGACCGCGAAAACGGTCAAGACAGAGAACACAAGGATCTCGCATACTGCGTCGGCGATCGAGCGCGATTTCGCCGAGCATCTGAAATACACACAGGACTCGGATGTATTCCACACATCCATGCAGGGACGCTACGACGCCCTCGCCTATTCCATCCGCGACAGGATCATCCACCAGTGGGACATCTCCAGGAAGACCCAGATCGCATCCAAGGCCAAGCGCGTCTACTACCTCTCGCTTGAGTTCCTCATGGGTCGCGCCATGACCAACAACATCATCAACATGGGTCTGATGGACGAGGTCACAGAGGCCATGAAGGACCTTGGATACAGGTACGAGGATCTGGCAGACGTCGAGCCCGATGCAGGACTCGGAAACGGCGGTCTGGGAAGACTGGCGGCATGTTTCCTCGATTCGATGGCGACCCTCGAGATCCCCTCGTTCGGTTACGGAATCAGATACAACTACGGAATCTTCAGACAGCAGATCAGGAACGGCTTCCAGTTCGAGCAGCCCGACAACTGGCTCAGGGACGGCAACCCCTGGGAAGTCGCCAGACCCGACCTCAAGTTCGTCGTCCAGTTCGGCGGAAGGGTCGAGGTGATCCACGAGCACGGCAGGGACAACTACAAGTGGGTCGATACCGACAAGGTCATCGGCATGGCCTACGACACCCCGATCATCGGCTACGGCGGAAAGACCGTCAACACGCTCAGACTCTGGAGCGCAAAGGCTGTCGAGGACTTCAACTTCGCCGAGTTCAACGGCGGTGACTACACCAAGGCCGTCTTCAACAAGACCAAGGCCGAGAACATCAGCCAGGTCCTCTACCCCAACGACACCCAGTACATGGGAAAGGTCCTGAGGCTCAAGCAGCAGTACTTCTTCGTCGCATGCTCCCTGGCGGACATCATGAGGAGATTCAAGCACACCTGCAGCGACATCAGGGAGCTGCCCAAGTACGCCGCCATCCAGCTGAACGACACCCATCCGTCGATTGCAGTCGTCGAGCTCATGAGGATCCTCCTGGACAAGGAGAACCTCGACTGGGATACCGCATGGGACATCACCAAGCAGTGCATGGGCTACACCAACCATACCCTCATGCCGGAAGCACTCGAGAAGTGGCCGGTCCACATGATGCAGGAGATCCTGCCCAGGCACATGCAGATCATCTATGAGATCAACGCAAGGTTCATGAGGCATGCCGTGGCATACTTCCCGATGGACAACAACTCCATCGCCAAGGTCAGCATCATCGAGGAATCGAATCCCAAGAACGTCAGGATGGCCAACCTCGCGATCATCGGAAGCCACGCCGTCAACGGAGTTGCCCAGCTGCACACCGACCTCCTGAAGAACTCGATGTTCCCGGAGTTCAACAAGATCTACCCGGACAAGTTCCAGAACAAGACCAACGGAATCACACCCAGGAGATGGCTGCTGGCATCCAACCCCGGTCTGGCAGGCCTCATCACGGATGCCATCGGACCCGAGTGGATCACCAATACCGACAAGCTGGCTGACCTGCGCGCCTTCGCCGACGATGCCGCCTTCGCCGACAAGTTCGCGAAGATCAAGGCACAGAACAAGGAAAGGGCCGCCCACTTCCTCAGAAGGGACTGCGGCATCAACCTCGATCCGAACACGTTCTTCGATGTCCAGGTCAAGAGGATCCACGAGTACAAGAGGCAGCTTCTCAACGCGTTCAACATCGTCATGATCTACCTCAGGCTCAAGAACGACAGGGCCTTCTACGAGTCCTTCCCGCCCACGACGTTCCTGTTCGGCGGAAAGAGCGCTCCCGGCTACGTGAACGCAAAGCTCTCCATCAAGTTCATCAACAGTGTCTCCGACATCGTGAACTCCGATGAGACGGTCAACAAAAAGCTGCGCGTCTACTTCATGCCCAACTACAGGGTGACCATGGCGGAGAACATCATTCCCGCAACCAACCTCAGCGAGCAGATCTCCACTGCCGGACTGGAGGCCTCCGGAACCGGAAACATGAAGTTCATGCTCAACGGTGCCCTCACCATCGGTACCCTCGACGGAGCGAACGTCGAGATCGCCGAGGAAGTCGGAGACGACAACATCTTCATCTTCGGCCACAAGGAGCACGAGATCGCAGCCCTCACGGGACACTACAACCCGTACGACTTCATCAATGCCGATGACGGTATCCGTGCCGCAGTGAACCTGATCAGGTCCAACTTCTTCAGCGTGGGCGACCCGCACACGTTCGACCAGCTGTTCGGAGACATCTTCGACCGCGGCGACAGGTACTTCATCTTCGCCGACCTGCGCATGTACGCGGACCGCCATCAGGAAGCGCTCGACCTGTACAGGGACGACTTCAAGCTGTTCAACCGCAAGGCCATCATCAACGTCGCATCAAGCGGCAAGTTCTCATCGGACAGAACCATCCGCGAGTATGCAAGCCAGATCTGGTCCACAGGCAGCTGCCCCGTCCCCCTCAACACGGATATCGACACCTCCCTCGAGGATGCAAGGCGCCACTGAGACCGATTTTTCCTTGATGAAGAAGCAATGATTGTATGCTTTCGTCCCCTCCTCCCCATTTCAAAGGGGATGGGGACGATTTTTTAGTCCCTCTGCCCTATTTCACAGGAAATGGGGACGAAAAACCCGACTCTCCTACAATATCTTTCCCACCAGAATGCCGAGAACCGGCGCGAACACCAGCGCAGGCAGGAAGTTGGCCGTCTTGAACTCACGGATCTTCAGGAGCCCGAAACCTATCATCAGGAGCAGCACCCCGCCCTCTGCCGAAAGCTCGTTTATGCCCACCTCACCGAGAAGCGGCTCGAGCCATCCGCCGGCAAGCGTGAAGAACCCCTGGTACAGAAGGATGAACAGGAAGGAGAACATCACACCGATCCCGTAGACCGATGCGAACACGACCGCCATGCATCCGTCCATCACGGACTTGATGAGGATCGTGGTCATCTCCCCTGTCGTTCCGGCCTGTATGGAACCGACCACACTCATGGCACCCGAGCAGAACAGGACCGATGCCGTCAGGAATCCCTTTGCGAAGTTCTGCGTGCCCGACTGTGCATCCTTGTTCCCGGTCATCTTCCCGAGCCTGTCTCCAAGCGAAAGCACCCTGTCCTCTATCTTCAGCAGATAGCCCAGGGCTCCGCCTATGAGCAGGGCAAGCAGCAGTGCAAGGAAATTGGATGACTGCATGGCCATCTGGATGCCCATCACCAGCGTGATCAGACCGCTGCATGCGAAAACGATCTCCTTGAAGCTTTCCTTCAGGTGTTTTCCGACGAGGAGACCTATGAGCGATCCCACTATGACTGTTGCGCAGTTGATGAATACGGCCAGCATGGCTGGAATTATAGGAAAAAGGAGAATCGTTGGTAAAGAGTTGTGGTACCATGTGGACAGGAGGAAGACCGTGGACATAGTCATGCTTGCAGCCGGAACATCATCCAGGATGGGAAAGGAGAACAAGATGCTCCTGCCCTACAAAGACACCACCATGGTAGCGCACTGCTGCCTGGAGGCCCTGCGTTTCCTGGAGAGACATTCACTGGAAAACAACAGGTCCTGCACCCTGATAGTGGTGACCGGATACAGACGTCGGTCAGTGGAGAAGGCCCTGCTTCCCTGCAAGCTTTTCGTGGAGAAGACTGATGCCCCCGTACAGCTTCTGATAGTGGACAACCCCGACTACAGGAACGGCCAGTTCTCCTCCACGAAGAAAGGCGTAGCCGAAGTCACAGAGGGTTCTCCCTTTTTCATTTCACTCGCGGACATGCCGCTGGTGAAGCCGGAACATTATGCCGAACTCGTCCCGCTGCTGGATGGCCACGATGCCGTCAGGCCGTTCTGCAGGACAGATGGGAAAACAGAAGAGGACAAGGTGCCGGGGCACCCTGTCCTCCATGAATACGGTCTTAAGGAAACCATCATGCGATGTCCCGATGACTGTACTGTCAGCAGAATACTTCGCGATTGCAACGTATCCGAGCCATTGTTCACCGATCCGTCGTGGATCCGTGACGTCGACAGCGAACAGGATTACATGCAGGTGAATTCCTGAGAATCCCGATCAGACAGACCTCTCTATCTTCAGCTGCCCGTCCGGGGCGCTGATGCTGATCGTGTCCCCGTCGCTGAAGCGTCCGTGCAGCATGTCCACCGCAAGCGGGTTCTCCACCATGGTCTGGATGGCGCGCTTGATCGGCCTTGCGCCGTAGTCCGGATCGAATCCGGCCTCGCTCACCATATCCACCACGCTGTCGTCCCACTTCAGGGTGAGGTTCCTGTTGGAGAGCCTCTGCGCCAGCTTCCTGAGCTGCAGGGAAACGATGGCCGAGATCTGCTCCTTGCCGAGCCTGTTGAAGATGATGATCTCATCTATCCTGTTGATGAACTCGGGCTTGAAGGCACCTCTGATGACCTCCATCACCGCCTCATGACCCGTCTCTAGATCCGGGGCCTCCATGAGCTGACGGCTTCCCAGGTTGCTGGTCATGATGATGATCGTGTTGGTGAAGTCCACCAGCCTTCCCTGTCCGTCGGTCAGCCTGCCGTCGTCCAGGATCTGGAGCAGGACGTTGAACACATCCGGATGGGCCTTCTCGATCTCATCGAACAGCACAACCGAATACGGACGCCTCCTGACGACCTCGGTCAGCTGTCCGCCCTCGTCGTAACCGACATATCCCGGGGGTGCTCCGATCAGACGCGATACGCTGAACTTCTCCATGTACTCCGACATGTCTATGCGGGTCAGGGCCTTCTCGTCATCGAACAGCATGCCTGCCAGGACCTTTGCCAGCTCCGTCTTTCCGACTCCGGTCGGGCCTGCGAACAGGAACGATCCGAGCGGCCTGTGGTCGTCGCCGATTCCGGTCTTGTTTCGCCTGATGGCGTTGGCGACCGCGGCGATGGCCTCGTCCTGACCGATCACCCTCTCGGAGAGCGTCTTCTCGAGGTTCAGGTACTTCTGCATCTCGGAACCCTGCATCTTGGCCACGGGCACTCCGGTCCAGGAGGAGACGATCCTTGCGATATCGTCCTCATCGACTTCCTCGCGCAGGAGCTTGTTGTCGCCCTGCACTGCCTTGAGCCTTGCGCTGTCCTCCTCGATCTCCTTCTGGAGTTGCGGGATCTGACCGTGCACGATCTCGGCGGCCTTGGCGAAATCACCGTTGCGTTCGGCGATGCTCTCCTGCGTCCTCAGCTCCTCGAGGCGCGACTTCTTTTCGCGTATACCCTCGATCGCGTTCCTCTCGTTCTCCCACCTCAGGTGCATGGTGTCCCTGGTGTTCTTCAGGTCCGCGAGCTCGGCGTTGATCTTCTCCAGCCTGTTCCTGGAGGAAGGATCGTCCTCCTTGGAAAGGGCCTGCTGCTCGATCTGCAGCTGCATGAGCTTGCGCTCTATCTTGTCCAGTTCCTCCGGCTGGCTCTCGATCTCGATCTTGAGCTGGCTGGCGGCCTCGTCTATCAGGTCTATGGCCTTGTCGGGCAGGAACCTGTTGGTGATGTACCTGTTGGAAAGGACCGCGGCGGCGACAAGGGCATCGTCCTTTATTCGTACGCCGTGGTGGACCTCGTAGCGGTCCTTGATGCCACGGAGGATGGAAATGGTGTCCTCAACCGACGGTTCCGATGCGAAAACAGGCTGGAACCTTCTTTCCAGGGCCTTGTCCTTCTCGATGTACTTGCGGTACTCGTCCAGCGTCGTGGCTCCGATCGCATGCAGTTCACCACGTGCCAGGGCCGGCTTGATGAGGTTGGAGGCATCGGTCGAGCCTTCCGCCGCGCCTGCTCCGACGATGGTGTGCAGCTCGTCTATGAAGAGGATTATCCTGCCTTCGCTCCTGGTGATCTCGTTGACCACAGCCTTCAGACGTTCCTCGAACTCGCCGCGGAACTTGGCGCCTGCAACCAGTGCACCGACATCGAGCGACAACAGCCTCTTGTCCTTCAGCGAATCGGGGACATCGCCGCCCACGATCCTCTGTGCAAGGCCTTCGACGATTGCGGTCTTTCCGACTCCCGGCTCACCGATGAGCACCGGGTTGTTCTTCGTCTTCCTGGACAAAACCTGCATGACACGCCTTATCTCCTCGTCACGTCCGATGACGGGGTCCATCTTGCCTTGTCTTGCAAGGGCCGTCATGTCGCGGCAGTACTTCTGCAGCGCCTGGTACTTGCTCTCGGCGTCCTGGTCCGTCACACGCTGGCTTCCGCGGATGCTCTGCAGAGCCTGCATGAGGGCATCCCTGGTCAGGCCGTAGCGCTTGAGAAGACGCCCGGTCTGTCCGTCGTCACCCAGCAGGGCCAGGATGACATGCTCCGTGGAGACATACTCGTCCTTGAATTTGTCCGCCTCGGCCTGGGCTTCCGTGAGGACCTGGTAGAGACCGCGGGACAGACCGATGTTGACCGCACCGCCGTATGCCTTGGGGAGTTTGTCCACCATGGCGCGTGTCTCGTTGAGAAGTCCCTGGAAATCGATGCCGACCTTGGCGAAAAGCGGCTCGGCGATTCCGTCCGGCTGCTGGAGTATGGCAAGGAACATGTGCTCGTTGCCGATCTCCGCGTTATTGTACCTCGTGGCGAGGTTCTCGGCCCCCTGGAGGGCCTCCTTCATTTTTATGGTAAACTTGTCGATGTTCATTCTTCACCTCTCTGCTAGTGTGCCATGAGGGGATAATTCCTTTGGCAGACCGCTGTTCTGACACTAAAATACAAAAATGAGGGCCAATCGGCAAATGCTAAACACAGTAAACCGAACTTCCTTTACGTTTCCGACATTTGGCGCTATAATGTCAACATGCCAAAGAAGATAGACCACGAGCAGAGGAAGAAGGAAATAATGGCGGCGGCCCTTGAGGTCTACGCGACAGAGGGGAAGAACGCGAACCTCAGTCTCATCGCCTCCTCCTGCGGTCTGTCCAGGACAACGGTCTACCAGTACTTCAAGGACGAGTCCCAGCTCTATCAGGAAGCGGTGAAATACACCACGGATCTGGCGTTCTCACAGTATTCATCCGAGAAATGGAGATCGGTCTCCGATCCTGTCGAGAAGCTGCGCATGATAGCCAACGACATCATGGACAAGGCGGACACGTACGAGAAGCAGGTCGGCAATTTCCTGAAGATGATAGACAGGTTCGAGGACCTTCCGGATACGTTGTCACGCAGGACCGCGAAGCTCAACCTTTTCTTCGCAAGACTCATCCGCCAGGCCATCAAGGACGGCAAGATGCACAAGTGCAGCCCGCAGGATGTAGCGGACAAGCTCACCATAATGCTCGAGACCTACCTTTTCCACATGGTCTATTTCCCCCAGAACAGGGGCAAGGTGCGCGAGATAGTGAACGACCTGATCCAGGTCAACGTCATCTGACCATCAGTCCCATAGGTACCGGGCGCTCGGCGTTCGAATCGTCATCGTGCCTGTCGGACACATGCATCTGCAGTTTCCCGTCGATGAAGATCTCCGACGATCCTCCTCCGTCCAGATTCACTGCATCCACGAGCCCGATGGAGTGGCAGTAGCGTCCCAGCTCCAGAAGCGATGCCCCGCAGCTTTCCTCCCCGTACCTGTAGCCCAGCTTGGAATGCCCTTCCGCCCAGACGATGACCGGATTCCCCGATGCATCGGAGCAGACCGCCATCCTCGGAGCCCTGTCCTTCGCGTAGTCCAGAGGATAGAGCGTAGGGGGATACGGAACGGGATCGTTCCTGTAGTCGTAGAACCGTGATTCGAAATGGTCCACAAGACCGCCGTCCTTCACGACGGAACTCCCGACCTGGATGCCGAACAGGATGTTGTCCTGTCCCATGTAGACCACAGGGCTCTGGACTTTCTCCAGTTCCTCCGTGGTGTGGAGGACGAACCCTCCGGCCGGGACGCGGACACCACCTCCCTCATGAATGGCAACGATGTCCTCTCCGACGACAATGACATCGGTTCCTTCCTCTTCCGGCGTAATCCGGGTATCCGGCCTGCCGTATATGGTGCAGTTCTGTCCGTGGCGGAATACCTTGCCCTGTATCATCACCGGGATGTCGGCCATTTCCGGACGGACGATGGATGGCTTTCCGTCCATGTCCACCACAAGGGCCTCCCTGTGGAACAACGGGGGCTGGCTCATGATCCCGTTCTTCACGACCATTCCGTACGGAGTTCCGAACAGGTCGTACGGGGAATCGGAATCGAGCACATCCATCTCGAAGAAACTGCTGTTGCACACCATCTGCGGCACGGGGTCGAGCGAACCCAGGAACCCCAGGTCGTCGCCCAGCGGCATGATGTTCACCTCTCCCGATTTGTCGCCGCAGTAGACATGCAGCCAGCCCTGT
>Ga0310696_10008582_pt1 | contig 11910 bp, 12 predicted proteins | sample AusTroGonzalo_MG_4_FD_203885 | JGI IMG/M metagenome (GOLD analysis project Ga0310696, IMG submission 203885) | Bovine rumen microbial communities from tropical cattle in Woodstock, Queensland, Australia - Gonzalo_02 (v2) (version 2) | ecosystem: Host-associated > Mammals > Digestive system >... | reverse complement strand
GTTAATTATCGTTTATGCAATTCAGAGATTTAGGAAAGCAGTATCAGATATTGAAGGCTGATATAGATAAAGCCATGTTAGATGTGGCTTCACAAGCTCATTATATCATGGGGCCTCAGGTAAAGGAATTGGAACAGGAACTGGCTGAGTATGTAGGGGTGAAACACTGCCTTACTTGTGCCAATGGTACCGATGCCCTGACGATTGCCTTAAAGGCATGGGAAATCGGTCCTGGCGATGCTGTATTTGTTCCCGACTTTACTTTTTTCTCATCCGCAGAGGTCGTTTCTCTTGAGGGTGCAACACCTGTGTTTGTGGATGTTGATAGCGATACCTTTAATATAGATGTCGATAGTTTGGAGACTGTTATCCAGAAGACATTGGCAGACGGGGAATTGAAGCCCAAAGTAATTGTGGCCGTTGACCTTTATGGTCTGCCAGCTAATTATCCGGCATTGAAGACTATCGCCCAGAAGTACGGCTTATTCATCCTCGAGGATGGTGCTCAAGGCTTTGGTGGCAGCATCGATGGCAAGAAGGCATGTTCCTTTGGCGACATCAGCACAACGTCCTTCTTCCCCGCCAAGCCTCTTGGCTGTTATGGTGATGGCGGTGCTGTATTCACAGACAACGATGAATGGGCTAAACTGATAGAATCCTATCGTGTACATGGCAAGGGAACGGACAAGTACGACAATGTACGTATCGGCATGAACTCGCGTCTCGACACCATGCAGGCAGCCATTCTTCAGGTGAAGCTTCGAGCTTTCGACAATGAGGTGGAGCGGGTCAATGAGGTTGCACGCGCGTACACACGTATATTAAATAAATATGTAAAGACACCCGTCATCCCAGAGGGTTTCCGTTCCAGCTGGGCTCAATATACCATCCAGTTGCCAAATGAGGCTGCACGTAATGCACTACAGGCCGCATTGAAGGAGGCTGGCATCCCCTCGATGGTTTATTATCCTAAGACGATGCATGTACAAACTGCATTTAAGAATTCTGAATGTTCAATGTTCAATTATCAATCATATAACTCATACCGTCTTTGCAGCACTGTACTCTCACTCCCCATGCACCCATATTTGGAGACACCCGACGTTGAGTACATCTGTTCTAAGCTTATAGCCTTGCTATAGACAATGAAAGTTTCTGTTAAAGCTAAGTTAAACAATATTCCGCGTCTGAATGATCGATTGGATGAGTGGAATCACGATATGCAGATAGGTGACCAACTGGAGTGTACAGCCTTCACGTCACATCAGGAATATTGGGCCATCATGCGAAAATATCCGCTCGGTCTGGGCAACATCATCGTTCCATTGTCATATATATGGCATGATATGTTCCCTAAGATTAAGATGACCAGAGGGTTCTATTTCTTCGTTACTGGCGAGCGTCACCGTTCTTACAGTCATACGGAGATTCTTGGACGTATATGTCGGGCAGGCTTCCGTATTATCTCAGAGAACAACCAAAAAGGTTCTCTGCACATCATTGCTGAGAAGAAATCAGAGCCGTTGGAACGCAATGCATCTACAGTGTCCCCAATTTTAACGCTGAATCGTGTCGGCAAGGACGGCAAATGGATTAAGGTGTTCAAATTCAGAACCATGTACAGCTATTCGCAGTACTTACAGGATTACGTATATGAAAGGAACAAGCTGAACAAGAGCGGTAAACTTGCCAACGATTTCCGTGTAAATTTCTGGGGACGTGTACTTCGTCCCATTTGGTTGGACGAACTGCCCATGCTGTGGAATGTTCTAAAAGGTGACATGAAGTGGGTAGGTGTGCGTCCATTGTCAGAACATTTTTTCTCGCTTTACACACCAGAGATGCAGGAACTCCGTACTCGTGTCAAGCCAGGAATGTTGCCCCCGTTCTATTATGAGAAGAAGACACCAGTCGGACTGGATGAGATACAGGCTTCAGAGCGACGATATATAGAAGCTTATCTGAAACATCCCTTCCGCACAGACTGGCGCTATTTCTGGGGCACCGTCGCTAATATCCTGCTAAGGAGGAAAAGTAGTAAATAAATAAAACTGAAGATGAAAGTAAGTTTTGTCATACCTGTTTACAATGTGATGCCCTATCTGGAGCGTTCCGTTCAGTCATTAGTCAGTCAAACATATAAGGACTTCGAGATTATTCTTGTTGACGATGGGAGTCTTGATGATAGTGGAAAATTGTGCGATGAATTGGCAACCCGTGACAAACGTATCCGCGTAATTCACCAAGAGAACAAGGGACTCTCAGGGGCTCGCAATACTGGTATTGATAATGCCACCGGCGAATACATTATCTTTGTGGATTCTGATGATTACTGGTTGCTTGATGACGGGCTACAGACCTTAGTAGACAATTGTGAACCCCAGACTGATATGGTGGGGTTCAAGGGCGTAGATATCTGGAAGGGCGGTCGTATGACATATACGGTAGATTATAACCTTGAAGCCATCTCGCGTATATCAGATGCACAGGCTTTGTTCGCATATTTCGTTAGGACACAACAGATACATCTGACGGCCTGGCTCTTTATGGTGCGTCGACAGTTGTTAACGTATAATAAGATCTATTTCCCATTACGACTGATAGGTGAGGATTTCTATTGGCATCTCGAGCTTTGGCAGCATCTGCGCACGGTGAAGATGCTGAATCTCAACCTGTATGCTTATTGCCATAGGCTGGGTAGTATCACCACACAAAAAAAACTGTTAGTGCCCTACTTAGATTACGACAGAACATTTACCTACTGGAAAGAACGATGTCAACAAGGTTGTACCAATGCTGAAGCCATCTTGGCCTTTTTAGCCAATATATGGATTAACAGGGGATATCAGTATTATAGACTGGATGATTCCGACAAACCCAAGGCCATGAAGATACTTCGTAAACATGCCGATTTGTTGAATCACGCAGCAACACCCAAGGCCAAACGAACAGTAAAGTTACTACACTTTCTTGGACTCAAGACCACTGTTTATTTATTAGGATTGTATTGGCGTTTGAGAAGTCTGATTAAGGGAAATGAAATTTAAGAAAAGACTTACTATTTTATTGTGTCAATCATGAGAATCTTGATAGTAGCAAATCACAATACAGGCAAGTTTACGTCTTTTATAACGGAACAGGTTGAGTCTATCAGGCAGTTGGGTGTAGAGATGGACTATTTTGGTGTCCATGGAAAAGGTATTCTCGGATACCTGTCCAATCTCAATGCGCTGAAGGCCAAAATTCGCGATTATAAGCCTGATCTCATCCATGCCCATTATGGATTTAGTGGATTGCTGGCTAATCTCCAGCGCAAGGTTCCTGTTGTGACCAGCTACCATGGCAGCGATATTCACACTGGCGGACGAACACTCTTCTTTTCAAAATTAGCCACGAGACTCTCTGCATACAATATTTTTGTATCCAAAAGGTTATTGGAACAGTCTGGCTACAATGGACAAAAGAAATGCATCATCTCTTGTGGCATCAATATGAATACGTTTATTCCTATTGATCGTGCTATTGCAAGAAAAACCCTTGGTTGGGATTCTAACGGAACATATGTGTTCTTTGGTGGGGGCTTTGACAATAAAGTGAAAAACAGTCCGCTGGCTAAAGCTGCAGTTGCACAAATTGAGGGTGCTCAACTCATGGAGATGCGAGGATACACTCGTAATGAGGTTAATCTCGCCATGAATGCAGCCGATTGTCTGCTGATGACATCCCATCGCGAAGGTGGACCGCTAGTAGTCAAAGAAGCCATGGCATGTGGAACGCCTGTCGTTGCTGTCAGGGTAGGTGATGTAGAAGAGACCATGACAGGCTTGGAAGGTTGCTATATCACTTCACATGATGTAAAGGAAGTGACCTCGTGCCTAAGACAGGCATTGTCATTCCAGGGAAAGACCAAAGGACGACAACGGATTATTGATCTCGGACTCCCAATGGAACAGGTTGCCAAGCAAATCATTAATATATATAATATCGTATTGAATAAGTGTTATCCAAGCGATAATCATGAAGGTAAGTGTAATCATACCTGTATATAACGTCAGGCTCTATCTGGAACGTTGTGTCCAGTCTGTGCTCCGACAGACCTATAAGGATTTGGAAATAATCCTTATAGATGATGGTAGTAAGGACAATAGTGGTGAATTGTGTGACCAATTAGCCCTTTCTGACCAGCGTATTCGTGTCATTCATCAGGAGAATCAGGGCCTTTCCGGTGCTCGTAATACGGGCATAAGTCAGGCTACAGGGGAATACATCATTTTCTTGGATTCTGATGATGAATGGTTACTCGATAACGGACTTGAGATATTGATGCAGAAAGGCGATGTTGGTAATGATTTGATAATATTCAAAAATATCCATATCTGGCATGGTCATGAAAGAACTACTACGGCAGATTATGACATAGATAGAATTGCGGCATTGCCTGATGCAAAATCTGTGTTCTCGCATCTTGTTGAGTCACAACAATTCCGGATGAGTGCCTGTTTCCTGTTAGTGCGAAGAAAGCTTTTGATCGACAACGAAATCTATTTTCCCATGGGGTATATCAGTGAAGATGTTTTTTGGAGCTTGCACCTTTGGCAATGCGTCAAGACAGTCGCCTTCATGAATATAGATTTCTATGGTTATTCCCATCATGAAAACAGCATCAGCACCTCTGCATCCCTCCGTGTTTACGAGAGTTATGATAAGATATTTTCCTATTGGAAGGAACAATGTGACATGGGTTGCAAAAATGCAGCGGCCATAAGGATTTATCTTGCTGATATGTGGGTCAGTAGGGGCTATGCCTATTATCAGCTCAAAGCTGAGGAAAAGGCTGCAGCATTTGACATCCTACAGCGACATGTTGACTTGTTGAAATATGCTTATACACCAAAGTCACAACGTGTGGCAAAGATGGTACAATTGCTGGGCGTAAAGACGACTCTCTGCCTATTGGGGTGGTATTGGCAGTTACGAAACCAAATTAAAAGATAATGTTGTACAGGTGGCATAATAACATCTTCATCATTGGACTGCTGACCATCAGCTTGATAGGCATTTGGACTAACCAATTTTCCTTTGACCTGATGGCATTAGGTACAGTGGTGGCGTTTGTCTCGCAGATGTCTTTGCTGTTGTTCTTTGCCCAAAACGAGGGAGGAAGGTTTGCAGAAAAAACACTATTCGTTACCGTGCTAATTTATAGTATTTTACTTGGCGTGGTTTTTATGTCTTTATCTGAATATTTCGAAGGTGATACCTTTATGCTCACGAAGAAAGATGCCATGCTTTACTATAAAGGAAGTATGAGGGCAAATGATATCGGTTTCTTAGAGAATGCAAAATATTTAATGGGCAAAAAAGCATTTGATGACTGGGGAGCCTATTTATATGACAGCTTTCTTATGTCAATTATACCCAGTAAATTTTTTCTCAACTTTTCATACATGTTGACTGGTGCCATATCGTCGGTCCTGCTTTTCCGCATAGGTCGACACTATATGCCTGAAGCATACGCTTTTGTAGGGGCAATGGCATACGGAACTTCATCATATCTCATCATGTTTCATTGCACTTTCCTCAAAGAGTCGTTATTTGTATTTCTTGTTATTTGTACTATGTATCATCTTTGCAGGGGCATACATCAGGAAAATAGTCATGCATATATTTTTGCCGTATTGTTTTTGTTTCTTCTGTTTTTCTTCCGACCCGCTGTCGCTGCATTTATCATCATATCGTTTGCTGTATATATCGCCGTCAAACAACATGGCAGTGCTTTGTCTATTTTCTTCTATTTGGCAGTGATCGTTGGTCTGGTCATTTCGTTAAAGTACATGATGGATATGGCAGACCGATATTCTTCCAGTTATGAAGAGAAGAGTGAACTCAGTGGTAATGCCAAAGCATATTCGGGTGGCTTTAATATCTTCGTCAACCTATTCGGTGGTTTCTTCGGACCTTTCCCGACATTGTTCACTAAGCATGAGACGGGACCGTCAACAATTCAATTTTATGGTGCAGGTTTGACTTATAGGCTATTCATGATTTTCCCTTTTTTAGGAGGACTTTATCTTATACTTAAAAACAGAGTTATAGAACTGCTTCCTATTACCATATTCGTATTGGTAGAGATGTTGGCTACTGGTATGATTGCTGCTAGTCTGGAACTACGTAAAGTGATGCCACATATACCTTTGACATATATTATTTCTTTTTATGGTCTTTCCAAATGGCAGGAATCAAAGGTTCTGCAACGCATTCCTAATACACTTGTTTTTAGTGTTGCCATTGGTATTTTACTATTGTGGAATGTTCTTAAAACTAAATAATGAAAGTATTAATTGTTGCAAACAACAAACCTGGGCATTTCTCTCCTTTTGTGATGGAACAGGTTGAGGCTCTGGCGAAACTTGGAGTGGAATTTGATTTCTATGGTGTGGGCGGAAAGGGAGCCATTGGCTATTTGTCCAACTTGATGCCTTTAAAGAAGAAGATACGTGAGTTCCAACCCGATTTGCTTCATGCCCATTATGGGCTTAGCGGGCTTCTGGCCAACCTCCAGAGAACGGTTCCCGTCGTGACCACTTTTCATGGGAGCGATGTACATTCCAGAGGATTGAACCTCTTTATCTCTAAGTTAACAGCACGTTGTTCTGCCTACAACATTTTTGTGTCTCCCAGCCTCCTGGAATTGACCGGCTATCGGAGCGAAAATAAAAGTGTCATTCCCTGTGGAGTCAGCACGACGACATTTTTTCCGATGGAACGTACTGAAGCACGGAAACAACTTGGATGGGACGTAAATGAGACTTATGTCCTATTTGCTGGCGCTTTTGAGAATGAAGTTAAAAACAGCACACTGGCAAAAGCCGCAATATCCCTTCTGCCAAATGTCAAATTAATGGAACTGCGTTGTTACAGCCGTACACAGGTCAACCTGGCCATCAATGCAGCTAATTGTCTGTTGATGACATCTCACCGTGAAGGCTCGCCTGTTGTCATCAAAGAAGCATTAGCATGCGGAACACCCATTGTCTCGGTTAACGTAGGTGATGTAAAGGAACTTTTGGCAGGCGTAGACGATTGTTACATCACGACGTATGACGTTAACGAAATTGCGACAAAAATACAACAGGCAGTAGCATTCAAAAGTAAGACAAACGGGCCTAAGTGTATCATAGACAAAGGACTGTCTAATGATATAATAGTTCATAACATCTTGGAAATATATCAGAAATTAGTAACATTATAATATATGAAGATCTTAATAAATATTAATCACCCTGCTCATGTCCATTACTACCGCAATTTTATCAAACTGATGGAAGCCAAGGGACACCAGTTTTGCGTTATCAACCGCGACAGCAAAATGATCAATCAGCTGTTGGACTACTATGGCATTGAGCATACGGTACGCAACAAACGACCTGAAAAGAAAGGAACGATACCGTCTCTGATGTATCTCTTGAAAATGATTCTGTGGTGCATCCGTAAATCTTTTGCGTTCCATCCTGATATGTATATGGGTTTTGCATCCTCTGCATGTGCCATTACAGCATGGATGTTCCGGAAACCAAGTATTCTGATAGATGACACGGAACATAATTCGATGACTCATAAACTATATATGCCAGTCTGTTCTGCCGTGCTCACTCCCTTCTATTTTAAAAAAGATTTAGGGAATAAGGACAAACAGATTCGCTTCAATGCCTACGTAGAACAACTCTATCTGCATAGTGCGTATTATGAAAACAATGAGCAAGTCTTAAAGGAGTTGAATGTGAAGCCGAAAGAGTATGTTATTATCCGTTATGTAGCTTATGATGCGCATCACGATCTGAAGGTTCATCCGATACCGGAGGAGGTAAAGAAAACAATTGTAAAAGAGATATCCAAACAATATAAAGTGTTTGTGTCACTGGAGAAAAGTGTAAAGGATCCGTTCTATGATGACTATGTGCTGAAAATCTCGCCAGAGAAGATGCATGACCTTGAGGCAAATGCAAAGTTTATGGTGGCAGAGGGTGCAACAATGGCATCTGAGGCCTTTTTATTGGGCGTACCATATTTGTACTTGAATCCACTGATGGTTGGATATATAGATTATCAATGTACACACTATCCAAACAGATGTTTCAAGACTACCAATGGTGACGAGGCATTGAAAATTGTCAACCAACTTATGGATATCAAGATAGACGGGGAAGCTGAAAGAAGAAAGGTGGAAGAACAAACCATCAACCCTACAGAATACCTTGTTAATTTTGTGGAAGATTATCGTTGAGGCTCAAGCGTATGAAAGGAAGCATTACATTTCGTCTGTTGAGATTTATAGGAATCAGGTGCTCAGAGAGTGAGTATGGAGATGTTTCCGTTGGGGCAGCTCTTGGTAAGTTCTACAGGAAGGTTCGAAATACCTTCTTGATGAAGTATTTTTTTAACATTGCAATATTAGCACCATTTAATAGCAAGAAAATACGTCCTGCAGTGTTGCGCTTGATGGGTTGTAAAGTTGGAAAAGGCGTTTTTATTGGCGATAATGTTATTGTTGACAAGAACTTCCCCGAACTCATCACTATTGGTGACAATGCCTATATTACAGGAGGGACTTACCTGCTATGCCATAAAAGAGACATCACAGACTACCATAAAGGGACTAATTTGTTTGACCTGCCTTATAAAAAAGGCCCTATCACAATCGGTAAAGGTTGCTCTACTGGAACCAACACTTTGATTCTTCCTGGGGTAACCATTGGCGATGGGGCTGTTATTGGAGCCGGGTCTCTCGTTTCAAAAGACATACCTGCATGGACACTGGCCGTCGGTCGTCCCGCCAAAGTTATAAAAGAATTCAAATAACGATGACAAAAGGAATAACATGCATGACCAATGACGTGGAAACCACGTCTATTGTGAACGGGGGACTTCGTGACGAGACAGGGGTGAAGGTGTGGCAGGAAGGCCTCCCTATGCTACTTGACCTATACGACAAATATGGAGTAAAAGCCACCTTTTTCTATATCGCCAACTTTGCCAAGCAACACCCGGAAATCATCAGGATAGTGCAGGCCAGGGGGCATGAGATTGCCTGTCATGGACTGACACATCGTCATGACAAGGCATTTGACGTAATGCCTTTTGAAGAGCAATTAGAGCATTTGTCTACAGCAAAGAAGATCTTGGAAGACATTGCTGGTGAAGAGGTTGTTTCTTTCCGTGCTCCTGCCCTTCGTGTCAACTTCGATACGCCCAAGGCCCTGATTGAGGCAGGGTTTAAATATGACAGTTCAGTGGCTCCGCAGCGCATGGATATGTTTATGTCGTTGGGAAGCAAGAATAAAATGCAGTGGTTTGGTGCACCAAGAACCCCATACAAGACGAGTGCAGAGAATTTGGCAAGAAAAGGTGATTCTCCCATAATAGAAGTACCAGTCTCTTCATTTGTCGTACCATATATCGGAACGTTTATGCGTATTTCCCCTTTTGTAAACAGCTTGACAAGACGGTTACTCTATCTTGAAACCCGAAACACTTACAAACCAGTCAATTTCCTTATCCACCCGAATGAAGTTATAACAGAAGAGAATTTGCACACGGAAACTCAGCGACGGGCTTCAAATTATATTGGTTACCTGCTCTCTGATGTACTGCGTAGAAAACTTAAACAAAATAATCTGGGATTGGATGCACTTAATTTGTTTGAAAAAGAAGTCTCGTTCTGGAAGAGCAAACAATACGAGTTTAAGCGAATTAGAGATGTTGAGGCGAAGTGACATGAAGTTCAATTTCGAGTACATCAAGCAATATATATTAGACTATGACATCGGAGTTCCACCTACGATAATCATTGGCGTATCTCTTTTTATATGCGTTATTATTTTGTTGCTATTTAGAGTAAAAACAAGCTATTCCATCTTTGTTAGACAAGCCTCGTTCTGTTTGCTTATGGGATATGTCTTTCTTGTATTATGCACAACCATATTTTACAGAGAAGAAACGTTTGAGAAACGTTATTATATACAACCTCTATGGAGTTATAGCGTGCTTTACAACAAACTATTAGCCCAAATTATCATGAATGTCATGCTGTTCATCCCAATAGGTTTTTTTGTCGGAGGTGCTTTGAAGAAAAAGCATATATGGAATACTATAGGAATCGGTTTCGTATTGTCTTTTTTCATAGAGTTGACACAATTGATTACAACACGTGGTGTATTTAATGTTGATGATATTATTCACAATACATTGGGATGTGTCATTGGCTTTTTGTGCTTCGTGGTCTGCTATAAAATGGTTAAAAGATTAAATGCATAACGAAGAGCCTTTAATAAGTGTTATAGTTCCAGTCTATAATGTTGAGACGTTTTTGCCGAGATGTTTGGAATCAATTACATCGCAAACATATCAAAATATAGAAATTATATTGGTTGACGATGGTTCTACAGATTCGTCCGGAGATATCTGTGACTCCTATGTGAAAACGGAAAGCAGGTCATCTGTGATACATCAAGCAAATAGAGGTCTGTGGTATGCTCGAAATGTCGGACAAGAAAAATCAAAAGGTGATTTCATATTGTTCGTGGACAGTGACGACTATCTTCATGTTGATGCTATTAAGGTTCTTTATGAAGCGCTTATTCAGCATCCGACGTGTGGATTTGCCATGTGCAAGTATAAACAGACTTTTACTTTAGATGAAGATATTAGGAAAGTAGGTGAGAATAGAACTGAAATTTGGTCTGTGAAACAGTTGATATATAATCATAAAGGTGCTTTCAGTAGTGTTGTTTGGAATAAACTCTATAGGCGTTCCCTCATTTCTGATATCATGGCGAGGGAGTATCGTATTTCACAGGACCTTGATTTTAACAGCCGAGTTTTTCTGCGTATGGACAGACTTGTCTTGGTTGACCGTGAATTATACTTCTGGGTGCAAAGACTTGGATCTGCAACGAAAAGGAAGAATTATGATATGTTCCGTCTGATGATAGAAACAGATATCTATCACAGAAATTTTGTTGAGAACCGGACCAACATCAATGCGATTACAGCATTCTATGTGAGGCGATTATACATTTTGATGATTTATTTAAAAGTACGTGCATTAGGAACAGATAACAGGGAAAAAGCCTTTCTTCAGTGTTCAAGGTTTGTAAAGGACACATGGCATTCATATTTGAAATGCTCTAAGATTCCACTGCTTGAACGATGTGGAGTGCTTGTTTTATTGTATAATCCTCGACTGATGAAATTGTACTTAAGCATTAAGAGATAATGCAAATCTTTACTGATAGTCTTCACAAAATAGCTTACGCGACCGATGCATCCGTGTATCGGGAGATACCATACGGTGTGGCATATCCTGAGACGGAGGAGGATGTGCGGGAACTGATGGCATTGGCACGGGAGAAGGGTGTTGACCTAATTCCGAGGGCTGGCGGGACATCGATTGCCGGACAGGTGGTGGGTAGCGGTATTGTAGTAGATATCAGTAAGCACTGGAACAAGATTCTTGAAATCAATGCAGAGGAACGGTGGGCGAGGGTGCAGCCTGGCGTTGTCAGGGATGAACTGAACATAGCCTTGAAACCATACGGTTTGTTCTTCAGCCCAGAGACTTCGACAAGCAACCGTTGCTGCATCGGTGGCATGTTCGGCAACAACTCCTGTGGCACACATTCTCTAGTCTATGGCAGTACGCGTCATCATGTGATAGCCTGCAAAGGCATATTGTCGGACGGAACTTCGTTCGATACTGAGAGAGTAGAAAAGCAGGGCTATCGTGAGGCCAGACCTTTGTTGAATGCTATTTGTAAACAATTAGAAACATGGGCTTCTGATAATGATATTTGTTCGCTGATTGAAGGAAACTATCCAGATAAGAGCCTCCAGCGCAGAAGTTGTGGCTAT
>Ga0310696_10008579_pt1 | contig 11912 bp, 8 predicted proteins | sample AusTroGonzalo_MG_4_FD_203885 | JGI IMG/M metagenome (GOLD analysis project Ga0310696, IMG submission 203885) | Bovine rumen microbial communities from tropical cattle in Woodstock, Queensland, Australia - Gonzalo_02 (v2) (version 2) | ecosystem: Host-associated > Mammals > Digestive system >... | reverse complement strand
TGCGGTTCTGAGACGTTCACGATGGACTTGACGGGTTACGTGGACATGCCTGCGGAATGCGATTCTACGGATTCCACCTGTGCCGTGCCCCTTGATAACGTGGACTTGAGCGGCGTGAGCCAGAAGGGCCCGTTTGTATCCGGTACGGACGTTACTGCGTACGAACTCGAGAATGGCAAGTCCCTCAAGCAGACGGGTAAGACCTTTGGCGGCAAGATCGAAAATCAGGATGGATCCTTCAATATAAGAACGGTGAAACTCAAGAGTTCCTACGCATACCTTGTGGCAGACGGTTTCTACCGCAACGAGGTTACGGGCGAGAATAGCGCGGCAACTATCAAGCTCCGTGCCCTCACGAACCTGGACGGTCGCAGCACCGCGAACATCAACCTGGTGACCCACCTGGAATACGATCGTGTGCAGCGCCTCGTGACCAAGGATAACAAGTCGGTAATCGAGGCGAAGCGCGCCGCCGAAAAGTCGCTCTTCGCCGCATTCAGCATAGACAACACCGGATTCAAGGGCTTCGCCGAAGATTATAATATCCTCAAGGAAGGCGATGGCAACGCCGCGCTCCTCGCTGTTTCTGCAATGCTCCAGGGCGACCGCACCGAGGCGCAGCTCACCGCCTTACTCGCATCTCTCAGCGTGGACCTGGGCGACAATGGTACTTGGGACAACAAGAAGGAACGCACGCAGGTTGCCGACTGGGCGATGAAGGCGGACGTTGAAGGAAGGCTCGCAAAAATCCGCGCGAACGTGGAAGGCTGGAAACTGAGCGACAGCAAGGCTCCCGCATTCGAGAAGCACGTTACGAACTTCTGGACAAAGGAACTCGATGTTCCCGCCTGTAGCAAGGATGGCGCGGGCCGCATCTTTGCCATAAAGAACGAAAAGTCCTCGTTCTACGCGAAGAACGATTCCGTTTACACCGACGGCGACAGCAGCCTCGTGCGCCTGATTTGTGCGGCTTCCGGCGATTCATTCGCATGGCGCCTTGCCTCCGACATCGAGAAGGATACTGCCGCCTTTGTCAAAAATTTGCCGGCAGATACTGCGGTAGCGGGCAAAATCAACACGGACTTTGTGTACGTGAAAGAAGGCAAGTGGCGACGCGGCACCGAACTGGACAAGACCCTAAAATTCAGCTGTGTTGCCGATAGGAAGAGCGCGACCGACACCATGACTGTAGATTACGACATCAAGTGGTTTATATGCAGTGACGAAATAGTGTATGTTAATGGCGAGCGCATTCCTACCGCATGGCGTGCGGCTTCGACGGCAGAAGCGGACACAGCCGGATTCGGCATACCCCAAACGGAGAAGGACTCCGTTAAGATGGGTAACATAAATAAGTCGCTTGTTTATGTATTTGAAGATATTGACGGTGATGGTGATGGCGAATGGCGCTTTGGCACAGCTTTGGACTATGGTCTTGGACCCTGCACTAAGGAAAAATTAGGGACCGTGAAAAATCTCGGAAATGAACCGGACGACCAAAAAGACCCTAACAAATGGTACACCTGCGTTGATAACGAATACGTGCTTGTTGAGGATTTCCAAGTACCTACGACATGGAGAAAGGCTACCGACTATGAAATGGATACTTACAAATGGCCTGCTGCTGCTCAGGGGACTGTAGATTCCGGAAAAGTCAACAAGAATTTGACGTACGTTTATGAGGGTGATGCGTGGCGGCAGGGTACAAGGCTTGATCGCGTAATAGGCACGGGTTGTATTCGGAGTTGTATGGATACCCTGGTAAGTTTGTCTGAATTTGCTTGGTACACGTGTGTTGCTGATACTGCGGACAACTTGAGTTGGTCAATGGAATGGCGCAAGGTTACGGATAGTGACTTGGATGAAGCTTTCTGGAATTCCAAGAAGAATACTGAGGGAACAATTTTGGAAGGTCCGTTCTCCAAATTAAAGCGCGTGTGGGATGCCGATACGCTTAGGGAACCGAACGAAACGGAATACTCGTTGGGCAGGGCTTGCGTGACGGAAATGAATAATGGTTGGTTTGAATTTTCAAATGGATTGCTACGTTTATGTGAAAATACGGGATGGAGCTCGCTTAAATTGAGAGATGCTCGTGATTCTAATCTTTACAAGGCTGTGGAGATAGGATCGCAAATCTGGATGGCGGAAAATCTGAAATATGTAGTGGAATACAGTTACTGTTACGAAAACTCCGCAGACAGTTGTGCCAAGTATGGTCGCCTATACGAGTGGACACCCCCGATGAACGTATGCCCTGATGGATGGCATTTGCCCGATTCTACGGAATGGAGAAATCTGATCAATTTGGCGGGAGGGACATCTGCGGCGAGCACAAAACTTATGTCCCAAACAGGTTGGTCTGATGATAACAATGGGACGGATGACTACGGATTCTCCGCGCTCCCTGCAGGCGGTCACGAGAATGACATTTTCTATAAGGTTGGCATCGAAACATACTTCTGGGGAGCTGAGTACAATCAGAAATACGCCTGCGGCTGGATTATGAATTCGAACGATGTGACCAAATGCCCCAGTTGCTACAGCACTAACGCGTTCTCAGTCCGCTGCGTCATGAACGATGATTAGCGCCGTCCCACATCGCATAAACGCCTAAGCAAATCAAATCGCCGACTCACTCCCGAGCCGGCGTTTTTCATCGCGAGCCTTTGGCGCTGCGATCACGAGTGCAGCGTGGTGGTGGCGATCACGAGCCAGCATTACTTCTCCACGACCTGGCCTAGAATCTGCTGGATTTTCCGCTGCATGCGGAATGCGTCTGTATTCGCAATGCTGTAGAACATGTGGTCTACGAGCGCCTGCGTGTTGAAGTCGTAGGAGGGCAGGCGCAGCATGTAGCTTTCTGCCGAATTGTCGAAGGAATACAGCGCGCCCAGTTTCCCGATGCGGCCTTCTTCTTGCATTTCGAGCAGCGTGTTCGCCACATCGTCGTTCACGCAGACTACGGGAATCTGCTCGTAATCCTTGTTGCCCATGAGCGATATCATTTTTTGCTTCAGCAATTCGCGCGCATAGGCTTCGACGGAGAATTTTTCCACCTTGCTGCGGGCAATTTGTTTGTAATCCCAGGGGCTCGCGAATTCGCTGTCGGTGTAGTCTATAATGTTGAGCCCTGCTTCGCGCAGGCCCTGCAGGCGGTCGATGGACCAGGAACTGTCGTGGTAGGGCGAGATGTAGGCAACCTGGTGGATTCCGTGCGCGATGAGGTACTTGCCGAGTTCCCTTCCGGGGGCTGTCCCGAAGGTGGAGTTGAAGAAAGTCCAGTTCTCTTTTTGCAGGTAGCGGGGAGGCAGGTTCTGCATGGGGTGTTCCCACCACACGGCAATGGGGTACTTGATGCCCGCGAACTGCTGCAATAGTTTTAGCGGCTGCATTATAAGGAGCGTCGAAAGTATTGCCCCCACGGCGTTCGGGAAGTCGGATAGCCTACGGGTCTTGCCGCTGCGGTCGATGAGCTTGCCGCTCTTCTCGTTCATGCCGAGCAGGATTAGCTTGTAGTTCTCGGCGCCCGCCTTCTTGTAGACCATGCGCAAAAAATCCATTTCGCGCTCGCTCTCGGCGGTGAACCCGCCCCAGCTGTTGCACCGCGTGACGAATATGATTTCGCTGAGCGAGCGGGGCGCCTCGTTTGCCTGCTGGCGTATAAAGCTGTAAAACCTGCCGGCGCGGTTCAGGGTGCCCTTCTGCACCATCGCGTTGAGGAAGTTCCTGAGAATTGCCTGCGATACGTTGTAGCGCTGGGCGAGTTCCTTCATGAGGGGCAGGGGCTCGTTTATGCGGAAAGCCCCGCGTTCCCAGTCTTCGCGGAAGAGCCGTTCCACCTTGTCGTAAGCGCTTTCTTTTGCCTTCGGTGCGGGAATGCGCTCGTAAATTTTCGCGACACCGCCCGATGTCCAAAAACATCCCTTGCCCTGTATGCGGCAAATCAGGGCGCCTTTTTCCAGCACCTTGAGGGCTGCCTGCACGGTGTTCGAGGAAACCTCGTATGCCTTCATTATTTCGCGCACGCTGGGGAGCCTGTCCCCGTCCTTGTGTGGGATTCCCTGAATGATTTTCGCCAGTTCTTCGCGCATGCTTATAAGATAAAAAAGTCTGCGCGGCACGGGGCCACGCAGACTTTTGTTGTTTGGAGTGATTAGGAGACTCTAGTACTTGAAATTCACGCGGTAGCGGCTGATTTCCTTCACGTGGGCGCCCTTCGCGTTCACGACCCCGCGCACTTCCTTGTGCTGTGCCTGCGGAGTACGGACCTGCTGGATGGCCGTAAACGCATCGCTGGAGGAGGTCGTCGGAAGGAACGGGTCAACGCTGGAGGAACTTTCCGGAAGGAACGGGTTTACGCTGGAGGAACTCTTCGGCTTGGCGGCGCTGCTGCTCGAAGACTTCGGGGTAGCGCTGCTGCTCGTGGCGGGGGCGGGTTCGTTATCCTGCGGAACCTGGCCGTTGAAGCTTTCTTGTCCCTTGCGGGTAAGGGCCAAGATCAGCATGCCGTCCTTGGAGTAGATATTCTTGTCGGTGAGGTCGACGCGGTTGCCGTCGAAGGTCCAGTCGCCCTTGCCCCAGCGGGAGCCGTCAAAGGTATCGAAATTGTCGGTCCAGTCAAGTGTGAAATCGCTGCCACCTTCGCCCTGGCCCGGAGTGTACTTGTAGACCTTGACCCAGTTGATGAACTGGAACAGCGGGAGCTTGGATTCGTCGAACTGGCCGACCCAATTCGGGTCTTCAGAAGACCAAAGGTTAAAACGGAGGCCCTGGGTTCCGATAAGGTTCTCGACCTGGTTCTTGTTGTCGCCCTTGTTGGTCCTGCGGACTTCTTGTCCGTCGAGTGTCCAGCGGACGTAATCGGGGGTCCATTCGAGGCCGTAGGTGTGGAATCCCTGGTCTGCAGCTGGATTCACGTTATGGTGCTTTTCGCTGGTAACTTGCGCACCGGCCTTGCCTGTAATGATGTTGGACTGGAAACTGTTCGGGCTCTTGCCCAGGACTTCGATGTCGACTTCGACCCAACGCTGTGCGCTGGCCTGTTCGGAGCCGTTCTGGTAGAGGAACATGGAACTGACAGTTCCCGAGGCGGCCGCCATTTTCATGCGGGCTTCGAACTTGCCGTATGTGAACTCTTTCAAGGTGTAGAGTTCTGCGCCGCTGAAGTCTTTTGCGCTGATGGTAGATGCCATGGCCAGTACCGCCAATGTTCCGGTTGTGAGTGTTTTCAGTATTCTCATAATCATCTCCTGCCCATACACATAGGTAAAATAGATTAGGATTTGGCGTAACGCAATGCTGTGAAGTTTGCAAATGAATATACTGTATCAAGTGTACTTGCTTTTGGGGGCGAAAGGGTCGTGAAGTGTCGATTTTAGGGGCGGGGCGACATTCCTTTTACTATCTTTCGCGACATGGAAATAGACGATTGGCGCATGCGTATCGATGAACTTACCGATACGATTATCTCGCTTTTGAACAAGCGGGCGGAATTCGCGACCGAAATCGGCAAGCTCAAGAAAGAGAAGGGCCTGCCGGTGTTCGACGCTGCCCGCGAAGAGGCTGTTCTTGGCGCTGTTGCCGAGAAGGCGGTGAAGGCGGGGGGACCGCTTCCGCCGGAATCTATTGTGAACATTTTCCGCACGATTATGGAAGAGACCCGCAAGGTGGAGGAATGATGAAGCGTATAGCCTTGGTGGGTTTTGGACTTTTGGCGGGCTCAATTGCCTCTGCGCTGAAGCAGGCGAAGTCGAAGACGGTCATTCGCGCGGTGAGTTCGCCCGCGACGCTTAAGCGTGCCCGCGAGATGGAACTGGCGGACGAATTTTTTGAATACGGCCAGGTGGAGGAGTGGTCCCGCGACTGCGACCTGATTCTGCTGTGTGGCCCGATTCTGCATATTTTAAAGACTATTGACGCGCTTGCGCACGTGAAGTGGGCTGTAAACGGCGATTCTGGTAAGGACCGCGACGCAGGTATAAACGGCGCTTGCCTCGTGAGCGATATCGGCAGCACCAAGGTGGAAATCTGCAAGGCGGGTTCCAAGCTGCCGGCTCCGTTCAAGTTTGTGGGCAGCCACCCGATGGCAGGTTCCGAAAAGCGCACCTGCGAGTTTCACGACCCCGCGATTTTCGAGAACGCCTACTGGTTCGTGTGCCCGCCCGAGGGTACAGCCGAAAATGTCTACGCGCCTCTCCTGGAAATGGTGAAGTTCCTCGGCGCCTCTGCCGTAGTGTTCCCGCCGGAGCACCACGACCGCACCATGGCGTGGGTTTCGCACATGCCGCAAATGCTGAGCTCCACGCTGGCGGGGAACCTCCCTGCGCGCCTGCTGGACCACAACTACCAGCACTATGCGGGCCGCGCCTTCCGCGACATGACCCGCATTGCCGCGAGCGGCTGGGCCATGTGGCACGACATTGCCGTCACCAACCGCGACGAGACGGTACGTGCGCTCAAGGAAGTGCGCGACGGCGTGACAAAGACCATCGAGGCGATGGATGCGCTCGATGTGGTGCAAGACGGTAAGCCTGCAGGTGGATCGTTCGATGCTGGTGAAAAATGCGCCGACCGCTCTGATGCACTCGAAAAGATTTTCAAGGCGGGTAACGAAGGCCGCGCAAGTCTCTTTGCGCCGGGCCGGAATGCCGCCGCAGCGTTTTTTGAAATTACGGTGCCGCTCAAGGACAAGCCTGGCGCGCTGTTGAGCGTGTTGCAGCCGCTTGCCGAAGAGGGGCTCAACATTCGCGATATTGAACTTATGAAGGTCCGCGAGAACGTGGCGGGCACTTTGCTTATTGCCTTCAAGACCGAGGATGAGGCCGCCCGCGCGGTCAAACTGCTACGCTACCTGGGTTACGAAGTTAAGGAACGATAATGGAATTAGCGCTGAATCCCGACCGGGAACGGATGGACCTTACGCTTTTGATGGGCCTGTTGGTGAACGGGCGCACCGTGCTCGACGATTTTGCCTGGGCGAGCGGCTCGGAAAAGTTTGCCGAGGCGCTTTCGGCGTTCGGGCTTGTCTACGAACAGCACGGCCACCAGCTTGTGCTGGACGGCAAGGGGTTCCAGTATGCGCTCCCGTCCATGCTTCCGTTCGATTTCCCCGAACAGGAATGCGTGCTCCTCTGGACTCTTGCCAGCAAGGACCCCGAGCAGCTGTACACCTTCGCTGCCGAGCCCGACAAGGAAGGTGTCGAGAAGATCGTTGCCGTGAAGGAGATGCTCCTCAAGTATTTCAAGGTGGCGGTCGAGTCCGATGGCCCCGCGAAGTTCGTGTTCCGTTTTATGCCCGAGGAGCCCGTGCTCAAGAAGGATTCGCTCGGGAACGTGCCCTACATTATGCGCAACAGGTTGCTGCTCCGCGCGCTGGTGCGCGGGGAGTACGTGAGCTTCGAAGAACGCTCGCTGGTTCATGACCAGTGGACGAAGATGCTCATGTACTTTGGCGTGCCCCTCCGCTACGAGGGGCGCGGCATGGAGCAGCTGAGCGAGTTTGAGCGCCGCCTCATGATGGCGCAAGGCAAGAAGATTGAACGCACCCAGATGACGGAACTCTCGGAGACCCGCGTGGTTACGGGCCGTGACTACTACGTGCCGGGCGATTCGACCGAGGCGATGGCTTTTGCCCTGCTTACTACCATAGGCAAGGTGCCCAAGGGCAACGTGGTGAAGCTCTTGAACGTGGACCTGAACAGCACCCGCGCCGGTGCGCTCACATGCTTAAAACGCATGGGCGCGAACATCGAGACCGTGACCCGCAGGGAAAAGTTCGGTGACGTGTACGGCGATGTGGAAATTTACCCGATGGAAGCGGGCAAGCGCTTGCAGGGTCGGCGCTTTGGCGAAGAAGCTGTCGCGACATCGTTTGGCGAGTATGCTTTCCTCGCCGTGGCGGCGTGCTTTGCCGAGGGCGAGACCATCCTCCGCATACCCAAGGAATGCCGTTCCGAGATGCGCAAGGCGAATGACTTTTTGGCAGAAAACCTGCGCAAGACCGGCGTGGAAGTTGGCGTGTACGACGACGGGCTCGTTATCCGCGGGATGGAAACCATCGTGAACGGAAGCGAATTTGACGGGGGCGATTCCGCACAGGCGGGCCTTGCGCTCTCGGTGCTTTCGCTGGCCCTGGAAAATGACGAACCTGTCGCGAATGCGGGTGATGTCGAGGCGGTTTTCCCCGGCGTTGTCGAGAAACTCAAGCAGGTTCTGGTTGCCGAGGCTCCGGCTAATTCGGCAAATGGTTCTGCGGACTAGGGGGCGGTAATGAAGAAGTTTTCAAAGATCGGCATTGTCGGCTTCAAGGACAAGAGTGCGGACCTGGCGTGCGCGCTCAACCAGATTGCGCTCTGGGCGGTGGCCCACCCGCAGGTAAAGTTCTTCGCGCTCGATAGCCTTAGCGGGCTCGTGCAGAAGCCCATCCGCGTGGTGAAGGAATCGGGCCTCCGCAAAATGGACCTGCTGCTTGCCATTGGCGGTGACGGCACCGTGCTTTCGGCGGCGCACATTGCGCTCGGGCACAACATTCCCATTCTCGGCGTGAACGCGGGCCGTGTAGGGTTCCTTGCCGAAAGCAGGGTAGAGGGCCTTTCTAAAACGCTTGACGACTTGCTCGCTGGTGATTTCTCTACGCGCGAACGCATGATGATCGATGCTTCCGTTTATCGCGGCAAAAAGTGCGTGATGCGCCATACCGTATTGAACGAGGTGCATATCCGCGCGCACATGCCCGACCGCATGGTGAACGTGAACGTGGCCTACAACGGCACGGACCTCACGGAATATTGGGCAGATTCCTTGCTCATTTCTACGCCTACGGGTTCTACCGCATATAACCTCGCGGCCGGCGGTCCGATTATCCATCCGTCCACGCCCGCGGTCGTTCTCACTCCCGTGGCACCGAGCAGCCTCTCGGTGCGCCCGCTCGTGCTTTCGCTCACCGACAAGAAACTTGAGATTGTCTCGGCGGTGGAGCGCCCGCTCGACCTCGTGTTCGATGGCCGTACCGCTTACGAGATGAAGGTGGGCGAGAAGGTCGTGCTTTGCGAAAGCAAGGCCGTGACAACATTTATCCGCATGCGCCATACCGGTTTTGTGGGCGCACTCCGCGAAAAACTCGGCTGGACGGGCAAACCGCGCCTCGCTTAATCAGAGAGTCGCCCTGGGGATACGTAGGGGCGGAATGTTTATTGCTATATTCAGTTATATGAAATTCCTGCGTTTTGCATTGTGTGCTTTTTTGATGGCGACTTTTTGCTTTGCCGGTGAAGGTGCCGACAAGCAGATGGAACTGTTTTACGGATTCCTCAAGAAGGCTAAGTACAACGAGGCGGCGACTGCCATACTCGAAAAAGTGGATTTGGGTGTCGAGGAAAAGGCGACCAACATCTCGGTTTATGCCGGCTATTTGAACCGGTTCACCGTGCAGCATGGCAAACCGCTCAACTACACGAAGTGGCGTCATAAGAGCCTTTCGAAGTCCTTTGACGAGACGGTTTACCAGATTAATTGCGAAAAGTCTGCATGGATGGTCATGATTCGTGAATATGCCTCGCCGGATGGCAAGAGCTTTTTCTCGGAATTCAACATTGTGACCGAAGAAGACATTTTTGAACGTTTTGCTAAATAAAAGGAGAAAACATGAAGTTCAAATCGATAATCCTTTCTCTGTTGCTTTGCTCGTTTGCTTTTGCGGGTCCGCACTCTAGCGAATGTGCAAAGAAAATGCTTGACCAGCTCAAGGCCGGCAAGTACGACAAGGCTTTTGACGCCGTGCTCGACGAAAGCCCCTTCATCAAGGGGAATGTGAACGTTTCGAACATCAAGATGCAGTACACCACGCTTTTCCAAAACCTGGAAACGCAGTATGGCAAGCCTGTGGGTTTTGAAATCCTCAACACGAAGACGGTGGGAACCCTGGAACGCACCGGATTCCTTATCCAGTGCGAAAAGAACGCCTGGGTCATCGAGATTACCGAGTACAACAATCCCGTTTCGAAGAAGCAATACATCGTGAACTTCAAGGTCGTGGGCGAGGACGAGGCGTTCTCCCGCTACGGCGTATAATTACCCGGGCTAGTCCCGAGTATTGTGCTTGAAATGAAAAAGCCCGCGGTTTGAACCGTGGGCTTTTTGCATTAGTGTCGGCACCGTTTATCGCCGGCGCTGTTTATTTCTGGCTTAGAACAGCGTCGGGTCTTCGGGCTCGCCGCTGTCTTCGCTCGTGCCGTCGTCAAAAGAGTCCGGCGGAGTGATGCGGCTTGTGCGCTTGACCTTCTTCGCAGTGAACTTGCTGCCGAGCGCCTTGTAGCTCTTGATTTCGGCGACTTCCGTGAGGTCGAGTTCTTCCTTCTGGACTTCGCGGCCCACCTGGTATTCCATGAGCTGGCGTGCGTCCTCGGTGGCGAAGAATTCAATCAGCTGCGAATCCTTGTGGTCGCTGATGAGGCTGAATTCCGTCGTCATGGGGCAGCCTTCCAGGTTGAAGCGCTTCACCATGTAGTTGAAGTTGCCGCCCTCGAAGTAGAGGATGGTAAAGACCTGTTCGGGGTCGAACTTGTGGACGTATTTCACGCCGCTGCCCACGAGAATCGGGTCCGCCATGTCGTGCACGCGGGCCGTACCGTTCTCCTTCACGATAAGGATCTTGTCCTTCTCGCCGAATTCGCCGATGCGGTCGCCCTTCTTCTGCGTGCTGATGAGGCCGCTGGGGGCATCGAAGTAGAGCACGCGTGCCCCGAGGGTGCTCACGCCCTTGCGGATGCGCTTCACGCTCTTGACCGGGTACTTGGTGACGATATTGCCCATCGCGCCGCGGCCCTTCACCTCGATGGAGCTGAAGTCTACTTCGAAGTTGAGCTTGGTGCGCGGGCGCGGCTTGAGGGTCACTTCCACGACTTCGGCTTCACCGTTCATGTTGCTGGAAAGGTACAAGAGGCGGCTACCGGGCTTGTTCTTGCCCATGAAGTAGTCCTTGTCGCGGGTCACGCCGCCCACGTTGAAGCGCTTGATGTAGGCCGTGCCTTCCTTGCCGTCCTGGTGGATGACGTTATAAATATGGCGTTCGTCGTCTTTGTTGAACTTTTCCACGAGTACGATATTCTTGCCCACGAAGTCCTTGTCGGAGACCTTCACGACCTTGAAACTGCCGTCGGCCTTGAACACGATGAGGTCGTCGTATTCGGAGACGTCGAAGAGGTATTCTTCCTTCTTCATGCCCGTGCCGAGGAAGCCTTCCTTGCGGTTCACGTAGAGCTTCTGGTTTGCAAGAGCCACATGCACGGCGCTCACCTGGCCGAATTCCGCGATTTCTGTGCGGCGGTCGCGACCTTCGCCGTACTTCTTCATGATGTTCTTGAAGTAGTTCACGGCGTAGTCGGTGAGGTGTTCCTTGTTGTAGTTCACTTCCTCAATCTTGCGGTCGAGTTCTTCGAGCAGTTCGTCGGCTTTTTTGCGGTCGAAACGGCTGATGCGGCGGACCGGGATTTCGGCGAGCTTGAGGATTTCTTCGCGGGTCACTTCACGGCGGAGCTTGCGCACGTAGGGCTTCAAGCCTTCGTCAATCAGCTGGACCATCTCTTCGTGGGTCTTCGCCTTCTTAATGACCTCGTAGACTTCCTTCTCGATGAATATCTTCTCGAGGCTCGTCATGTGCCACTGGTCTTGCAGGTGCTTGAGCTGGTTGTCAAGTTCCCAATCCAACAGCTTCACCGTATGGTCGGTGCTGAGCTTCAGGAGTTCCGTCGTGTTGCTGAAACGCGGCTTCTTGTCGATAATCACGCAGCTGTTCGCGGCGAGGGTCGTCTGGCAGTCGGTAAACGCGTAAAGAGCGTCCATCACGACCTGCGGATCGGAACCCGCCTGCAGGTGGATCTGGATTTCCACGTTTTCGGTGGTGTGGTCCACAA
>Ga0310696_10008576_pt1 | contig 11913 bp, 4 predicted proteins | sample AusTroGonzalo_MG_4_FD_203885 | JGI IMG/M metagenome (GOLD analysis project Ga0310696, IMG submission 203885) | Bovine rumen microbial communities from tropical cattle in Woodstock, Queensland, Australia - Gonzalo_02 (v2) (version 2) | ecosystem: Host-associated > Mammals > Digestive system >... | reverse complement strand
CTTCGTCTTCTTCATATACTAATGTATCGTCATGAATCTGCAGCTTTTCAACATCCAGATTCTCAATGGATTTCACCAACTTGTGACCAAACGGCGATTCGTTTTCGGGCGGTTCGGTGAGCGAAACGCGGATGGTGTCGCCAATGCCCATCAGCAGCAACGCACCGATACCCGCCGCCGACTTCACCCTACCCTCTCGGTCGTTGCCGGCTTCGGTAACACCGAGATGCAACGGATAGGACATATTGCGTTGTAACATACTGTTGTGCAGGAGTTTGGTAGCCGTCATCATCGTCAGCACATTGCTCGATTTCATCGATATTACCACCTTATGGAAATCGTACTGTTCGCAAATCTCCAGCCATTCCAACGCCGACTGCACCATAGCCTCGGGCGTGTTCCCGTAGCGACTGACAATGCGGTCGCACAACGAACCGTGGTTGATGCCCAAGCGAACCGCTGTGTTGTGTTGTTTGCAAATCTCAAACAACGGCTTGGCTCTCAGCGCCATACGCTCCACCTGAGCGGCGTATTCGCTATCGGAAAGGTCCAACTGAGAGAAATTGCGCTTGTCGGTGAAGTTGCCGGGATTTACACGAACCTTGTCCATAAACACGGCCACGGCCTCCGCCACCTTTGGGTTAAAATGAACATCGGCCACGAGCGGAACATATCCGTAACCGTCTGATTTCAACTGTTTTTGTATCTCTTTCAGCGGTTCCACCTCCTTGAGCGACGGTACGGTGAGGCGTACCATCTGCGCACCCGCGTCGATCATCCGTTTGCACTGTGCCACAGAGGCTTTCACGTCGGCGGTGTCGGTGTTGGTCATCGACTGCACCACCACCGGGGCATTCCCTCCGATGGTTATATTTCCGATTTGGAATTGTCGTTTGCTGTTCATTGATTGGTTTAAGGTTTATGGTTTAAGGTTTATGGTTTATGGCAATCGGAACCCTTGCGCTTGCAACGGCACTTGGACGTTGTCGCCGGTAATCAAATGATATCCAGCAGACTCCTCTTTGATATAACCAATGATGGAGACATTCTCCACCTTTTTGATTTTCTCGAAATCAGCCTGTTTGATGGTGAACATCAGTTCATAGTCATCGCCACCATTGAGCGCAGCTACAGTATGTACAATATCCAAATCCTTGAGTGTCACAAATGTTAGCTCGGTCATTGGAAGTTTTTCTTCAAATAGAGCGCAACCCATATGTGAGGCTTTGCATATCTGCATGATAGAGGTGGCGATACCGTCGCTGACGTTGGTCATGGCGGTAGGCAAAATCTCTTCGCGACGCAGACTCTCGATGATGTCAACACGCGGTTCGGGCTTCAACTGACGGCGCAGAAGATAGTCCTTTCCGGTGAAATCGGGTTGCGCGCCAGGGTTCTTCTCGAAGACCTTCTTCTCACGTTCAAGGAGCAGCAGACCAGTGTAGGCCGCGGCAAAATCGCCAGACACACAAATCAGTTCGTTCTCGGCGGCGCCTTTACGGGTACAGAGTCGTGCGGGCTCGCACTCCCCTATCGCGGTCATGGAAATCACTAATTCGCGAGGCGAGGTGGTGAGGTCAAGACCAGCAAGATCGGCGTGCACCGTCTCGCAACAGGCCACCACGCCGCTCAGAATCTCCTGCACCATCTTAAGGTCGAACCGATCGGAGATGGCAATGTTCACCATCAACTGCGACGGGACAGCGTTCATGGCCAGCACATCGGCAAACGCCACGGTGGCGAGCTTGTAGCCGAGATGTTGCAACGGGAAGTATGTCAGGTCAAAGTGGACATTCTCCACAAAGACTTTCGAAGAGGTAACCATCTGGTTGCCATCGGGCTCCACCACAGAAGCGTCATCGCCAGTGGCTACAATAGTGGAACTGTTCTCTGCCGGGAAAAACTTCGACAGCTCCGCAATCAGCTCATATTTGCCGGGCATCTGCACCGGTTGATATTTGTTATCTTCTGCCATAATCGAAAATTTCTACAAATCTTATGCTTTCTCCGTGCGGCGGGCTTTCACAATCTCCTCCTGCACGGCAGCAGGCACGCGCATGTACTGGTAGAACTCCATGGAGTAGTTGGCGCGGCCGCTGGTGACGTTACGCAACGCGGTGGCATAGCCGAACATCTCCATCAACGGGATAAAACCGTCCAACTTTTGCGAACCCTTACGGAAACGGCGCATGTTCTCGATGCGACCGCGGCGCTTGTTGATGTCGCGGGTGATATTGCCGATATACTCGTCGGGGGTGTTGACCTCAACCTTCATCACCGGCTCCATCAGCACGGGAGCCATCTTGTTGTAAGCCTGCTTAAAGCACTGGGCCGCACAGAGTTGGAAGGCCATATCACTGGAATCGACAGGATGGTAGGTACCATCGACCAGCACGCAGCGCACATCCACCACAGGATAACCCGCCAATGGGCTCTTCTCCATGGCAGCACGCAAACCTTTCTCCACAGAAGGGATGTACTCGCGCGGCACCACACCGCCCTTGGTGACATCCACAAACTCGAAACCCTTGCCGGGATTCGGCTCGAAACGGATGACCGTGTGGGCGAACTGTCCGTGACCACCGCTCTGCTTGACGTGCTTGTAGTTGCACTCGTACTCCTGCGTGATGGTTTCGCGGAATGAGACGCTCGGCGCACCCACCTCGATCGGCACCTTGAACTCGTCTTTCAATCTGTCCACGATGATCTCCAAATGCAACTCGCCCATACCCGAGATGATGGTTTCCTCCGTTTCATCATCGTAATGGGCATGGAATGAGGGATCTTCGTTGCTCAGTTTGGCCAACGCTTCGCCGAGTTTGTCGCGGTTCTTCGTGTCCATCGGGGTCACCTTCATCTCGATGACGGCAGGCGGCACATGGATGGACTCCAACACGATGGGTTGTTTCTCATCGCACAGCGTGTCACCAGTGCGCGTGTACTTCATACCCACCAATGCGATGATTTCACCTGCACCGGCTTCGGAAATTTCCTCACGCTCCTTGGCTTTGATACGGAAAATACGGCCCACGCGCTCGTTTTTGTCCTTGTTTGTGTTATAGAGGCTCATTCCGCTGGTCAGCTTGCCGCTGAAAATGCGGATAAAGGTCTGCTGGCCCACATAGGGGTCGTTGATGAGTTTGAACGCCAACGCCGAGAACTGCTCGTTGTTGGAAGGATTGCGGGTATAGGTCTTTTCCTCGTCCACGGGGTCATGTGCAACTACCGCGCCGATGTCGGTGGGAGACGGCAAGAATTCGATGACGGCATCCAACAGCGGCTGAATGCCCTTATTCTTATAAGCAGCGCCGCATAACACAGGCGTAATCAACAACTTGAGGGTGGTTTCACGGATGGCCTTGCGAATTTGCTCCTCGCTGATTTCTCGCTCTTCGAGATAAGCATCCGCAATGTCGTCGTCAAAATCGGCAAGTTTCTCGATGATGTTTTTATGTGCGGCCTCTGCAGCGGCAGCGAACTCGGCGGGAATGTCGTTCTCGAAGACCTCTTTCTCAGAGAAGGTCAGCGCTTTCATCTTGATAAGGTCGATACAGCCTTGGAAGTCACTCTCCTGCCCCATCGGGATTTGAATCGGCACAGGGTTGGTTCCCAAGTACTTCTCCATCTGGGCAATCACCTCGGAGAAGTCGGCGCCGGTACGGTCCATCTTGTTCACGAAAGCGATGCGCGGCACGCGGTACTTGTCGGCTTGGTTCCAGACGGTTTCGCTCTGGGGCTCCACACCGCCCACGGCGCAGAAGACCGCCACCATACCGTCGATGACACGCAGGGAACGCTCCACCTCGATGGTGAAATCAACGTGGCCGGGAGTGTCGATAAGGTTGATTTGATGGTCCTTCCATTCCGCGGTGATGGAAGCGGAAGCGATGGTGATACCGCGTTCCTGCTCCTGTTTCATGAAGTCCATGGTAGCCTGACCATCGTGCGTTTCACCGATCTTGCGGTTCACGCCGGTGAAAAAGAGGATACGTTCGGAGCATGTGGTCTTGCCCGCGTCAATATGCGCGGCAATACCGATATTTCTCAGTTTTGATATGCTTTTTGCCATATAACTATTTAAAAATCAATATAATGAGTTTTTCTAAAATAAATGGCAAAGTTACAAAAAAATGGGATATGCTCGGCGGTTTGCTAGAACTTAGACTTAGACAAATGACTTAGACAAATGACTTAGACATAGACTTTTTACTAGCCCCTATTCCCTATTCCCTATTCCCTATTCCCTATTGCCTATTCCCTAACTCTTCTTCACAACCTTCCGCACAGCCATGGTCTTTCCATCAATCATGGTCTTCACAAAATAGACACCATTGGCCAAACCGGAAAGGTCAATCCGCTGTAGAGACGTTTCCTGAAACGTCTCCTGAAACGTCTCCTGAAACGTCTCTACGGTACGCACCAATTTCCCGTACATATCCACCACCTGAATCTCCACCTCCCCCAACTGTACATCGTTCATTGCACATTGTACATTCACAATGTTGGAGGTCGGGTTCGGATAAACCTTGACATCAACGGTTTCGTAGTCATCAATGCCCACGGTAATCGTCAGGTGCAAGGTCACCACAGAGTCGCAACCGTGAACGGTTTGGAAAGTTTGGGGATAGTCACCGGATTCGCAATATTCGATATTATTCCAAGTGTAGCAAGAATCATCGGTGAGGATGGTAAACTCGGAGATGACAGAAGGATAGATGGAGAGGTGCAAGGTATCCACGCTCGGGCATCCGTCCGCATTTGTGTACTCGTATGTGTATGTTCCGCTCGTAGTGTAGGTTTCGCCTTCCCACGCGAAACTCTCGCATGCCACCACCGTGGTATCGCTCGTGAATATCTCGCCGCAATGCAGCGTGACGGACTGCGGGCAAGCCATCGACATGGCAGCATTGCCGTAGGCACAGTGAATGTCACCACCATACACCACGCGTACCTCGTAACTGTTGTCAGCTGAGCCCTCTTGATCTGTATATGTGGTGGCAGAGGTAGTGTCAATCAGTTCGCCGTCGCGATAGATGGCTGAAGCCACGGGATCTACCACGGGCGACAACACCTGCTTGCCCGTCAGATGGAACGCAAATCCATAAGGTTCACCGGAACCGCCGTCATGCATGGTGTGCCATCCGTGTTCTTCGGTAAACAGCATACCGTAGTCACCTGTATTCCCGACAACTGGTTCGCAATGGGGAATGGCAATAGGATTGATTGTGTTGGAAACAGACATCGACCATACAAGGTAGTAGGTGCCGGGGGACAGTTCAATGTCAAGATCCGAGGCGGTGAGGCTCATGATAGGACGTCTGAGATTGAACACCATGGGATTGTTCGCCATGCCGCGGTAACAACCCGTGAAGGCGGTGGCCGTCATCAGATTCGAGTCGGCATTGCCCCATACCAGCACACTGTCATCGGGATTGCCCTGATATATCTGGACATAGAGACCTGTGAATGGAGAAGTGGTGCTGAAGTCGTTCTGAAAGGCGTAAACCTCCATCTCGCTGATGCGAGTGGTGTCGCTCAAAATAATACGGTCACCTACCCAAGTGTTGGAGGCGTAATTGCAATAGGGCCCAGCTGTTGACTGCGGCTCTACCGCCCACGAAGCGTCACCACCGTTACTCATGACAGCGGTATCGGTCACAAAACCGTTGAAGAAGTCATAGTTGACGGTAGCCGTTGTAAACGTCATACTGGAAGGATAGTCCCAACTCAAGTTCACTCCCTGCTGGCTGAAAGTGCCGGTGGCGGAAGTGAAGCCCGACAGATGGTCGCATGCCACATAGTACCATTGGGTGGTAGCTTCCGAGCTATTGCCAACGATGTCAGTAAGCACCACACTCATCAGATAGAGTGTGCTGTCGGTAAGATTGCCGGTCGGAAGTTGACAGTGGTTCGCTGATGGCTGGGAGAAGTCCTGGGTGAAAAGCACCTGTCCGTCAAGGCTCTTCAGAGTCACCTGCGCGCTAACGCAGCTGTTGTCGCCCGGCTGACTATGGGAATAGTTCCAAGAAGCCCATCCGGTGCGCGAGACATAAAGGTCGGTGGCAGGAGAATATTCGAAGTGCGCCACCACTTCGCCCTCCTGTTTCACAACAAAGGAATAGGGGCTTTGTGCCGATATTCTCGTACCGTTGAAAGTCCAGTGGGTAAAGGAGTAGCCTTCGTTGGCCAAGGAAGTGATCGTGCAAGTGTCACCAATGGCAACATGTCCGGTAGCGTTGGGAAGGACAAACGCCGCTGTGCCGGACAAGGGAGGATTGGCGGTGATGGTGAGGTCGATATAGACGCTCGCCGCAATTTGGCAGCTCATCGACAGCGAGTCGTTGTTGTAGGGGCAGACGGCAGAACCACCAAACACCCTGCGCACGTAATACTCGTTGCTATAAACGCCCTCTGGATCAAAATAGCTGGTAGTGGAGAGAGTGTCGATGAGCGTATAATCGCGATAAAGGAGGTATTGCTGGGGGCCTTCGCCGGCATCCCAACTCAGGGCGACACCTTGGTCGGTGAGCTCGCCCACAAAGTTGCTCACACCCTCAAAATGGTCGCAGGCCACATAGAACCAGTCGAAAGTCACCTCGCGGCTCTCAAGTGACGGCTCGTAGTTATAGAGGACAGCCCTGACAGTGTATAGTGTACTGTCGGTAAGCATAAATGAGGGTATCTGTACACTCGTTATGTTGGAAGAATAGTCTATCGTTTGCCACTGGTCGCTGGCTGTGGCTTTCACATCCACTCTTGTGAATGAACCAGGACCAGTATGCGGATTGACCCAAGTGGCCCAGCCGGTCTTCGACACATAGAAATATGGAGAGGGTAGATATTCGAAATGGGCTGTATATTCGCCCGATCCCGTCACCAAAATGGTATATACCGAATCAACAGAGACCGTGTCATTGCCGGTTGTCCAGAACAGGAATCCGAAGTCGGCGGTGTCGAACAAGGCTTTGACCGTCAATTCCGTACCCCGAGGCACACGGTAGCTGCCGCCGCCAAGGTCCGTCGTCGCCTCAGGCAGCGCACCCGCCAGTGCCACACTGCCCATCAACGTGTCGTTGACCGCCAAGGTGATGGTGTCGTAAGGGATGATGGTAAGATGGAGAGTCACCGTGCTGTCGCAACCGTTTGCAGCGGTGAATGTTTGTGTGTAATCACCCGATTGCGTGTAAACAGAGTCGTTCCATGTGAAACTCTCACAAGCAATTTCGGTGGCTGCGACGTTGAGAGGATGATTAACAATGAGATAGTGCGTCACGATGCTGTCGCATCTAGTTGAAGTCAACAGAGAATCAACTAGTTCCGTTGAAGAGGTATAGACATCACCATGCCACGTGTAACTGTCGCAGACCAAGATGGTATCACTGCCGGTCACTGTAGTACAAGGGATAGCGGCAAACACTGGAAATCCTTCATTCACATTTGCCGAATCCGTCGCCCAACGGCGATAGATTCCTTCGGAGTTGTTGGCATCAACCCAGGCATTAAGGGCAGACAGGAGATCCAAGTAATTAACACTTCCAATAGTTACAGCACTTTCAAATTCATTTGTAATACTAAATTGCATTGTGTCTCTAATATTGTTGTCTCCCCATGAGGCATCTCCTATCATAGGAATATCATCATGATGCAATGAATACACATTACTTATGACAGCGGAATTCGTCCTCCCAAATGCACTCCCAATACTATTACCATATGCATTATACAGATACTCAACATTGCCAGCAGAATAGCAATTTGACACTTCACTCCCGACAAGACCAACCAAACCTCCTTTGTTTTCGGAAGACATACTACCATGTGAGATAACATTAACTATAGCATAACAATTAATTATTTCACAATCGTAATTGTCGCTTGTCAATCCTCCTACCCCTTGGTCCCCCATGACGATTCCTGTAGATGAAGAATTTGTCAACAGACAATTATATCCATTAAAGCACCCTATAATACCTCCAATTTGATTTGACCCTTCAACTATGGAATTTTTAACATGACAGTTATTAATAATCGAAGTATCATACAATGAGCTCCCAACGCACCCTACTAGTGTTCCCAGTCCATAATTTCCAATTATTCGGGCTTCTTTAATAATAATGTTGTTAATAATAGCATTAAAAGTCTGTCCAAACAAACCTCCATAACTTGCATTCTCTCCGATTCCATTTTCAAAATAATAAATATTTGAAATCGTGTGGTTTTCCCCATCCAAAAATCCCTTAAAACGTCTTTCATCACCATGTGAAATTGGTGTCCATTTGTACTTACCCATATCTATATCCGAGACAATAAAGATACGTTTCCCTTCGTAATCATTCGGAGTTTGGCCTTGCAAACCATTAGAACATATTGAAAGCCACGCAACACCTTCCGCAGATGAAATAATAACATCACCAATTGTATCTTCTATGTAACCTTCCGGACATTGTGTTACGATATCTGTCCAATATGCCTTATCAACTAAAAAAGGTATTGGGAGTCCCCATATATCTATAGCATTTGTATCACATATTGGACGCACATAGATATCATATTCTTTGCCTAATTCAAGTCCTATTATGGTATCGGTTGTAGAAAAAGAAGTAAACAATAATGCACTATCATTATCATAAACTCCAGTAGGAAGACATTTTATTTGCCATTCCTCTGCAAATCCTTTTTCATTCCATGTCAATACAACGGCATAACCATCATTATATGGAATATTTGAAACTGAAATATCACTAACATTAGGGCAGGATACTTCGTAATAATCTCCGAACACAGGTAATCCTACAATGCTATCCCATATCCAAGTGCGGAGCAATGGGGAATTAAACTCTAATACACCTTGGTTTAATGCCGTCACTAAGTCTACACTATCATCATAAAAATAATTTATTGCAATATCTGGTATAGCATGTGCCAAAAATTGGCCATTTCTTGTAAAGCCAGCAACATTTTTAATAATGCCAATATTTTCTGGATGCCCAAAGAAATAACCTAATAGAGATTGTTCTGCACTGAATAATGTTCCAATATAATAACTAGACCAGGTGTCTTCTACAAAATCTACGTCTCCATAACAGTTTTGAAAAGACCCTCCATGAGCGTATGAAACCAGCAAGCCTTTCCATGAAAAGAAATTATCAAATGTCGTTATACTGGTATAGCAATTGAATAGTTTTGGTGCACCATCTCCCACTAAGCCACCAGATGCCATTCCTGCTGATAATTTTCCAATAGCATAACAATTCACTAATTCTCCACTTCCCTCTCCAAAAAGACCTCCTGCAAAAAAACCAGATGCAGATAAACGGCACTCCTTGCTAAATGAATTGAAAACTTTTGTACAAGGATCAAAACTAGCTGCTATAGTTCCAACGTCTCCTCCCTCAATTATGGAATTTTCAAATCCGATATTCATTATTGTATCACCGTGAAAGGCTACAAAAAGTCCAGATCTTTCTAATCCAATCGCATGCATATTAGAAATCACATGACCATTACCATTGACATTTCCATACCATCCTCCATATTGTTCTCCAATAGGTTGCCAAAAATAGCCACTTAAATCAATGTCATTATCAATAGATATATTTTTCTTTGAATAATGATAATCACTTGATAGTCTAGCGACCCAAGCCAATCCCTCTGCAGAAAAAACATGTATAGTTCCATTTCCATCAAGATAATATCCTTCCGGCTCAGCGGTAACAATATTAGTCCAGTATTTTTTCTTTTCATTTATAATAATTGAGAAAAGATGTTCGTCACTTGAAGTATCACAAACGGGTTGGATCTGTATCTCATAAAGACTGTTACCAACTGAATCAAAAATATCAATTTGAGATTGATCTGATATGGTATCATGCCATATTGCTTGACCCTGATCCTTCAAACCATATTTCACATACCAATTGGTTGACTCCCCATTTTCCTGCCATGATAAATGAATAACATTGGAGTCGACTTCCGCCAATACGTTTGATACTCTACGGCAAGGAGATTCCTGACTTATTTGTAAATGAAATCCGTCACGGTGCAACAAGCAATTATAAACAATTGTTAAAGAATGTGACAAAGAAACGACTGGAGACAAATCGTTATTGGTACTATCTGCTGAGAGACGTCTTAAAAGTGTATTCGTCGATAATCCATCATATATTGACAAATGCTCATCGCTAAAATCTAAAATATCCAACACGAGTTGTTTAGTAGTATCCGCCGACACCAACGATATTATATTATCAATGGTACCGCCCCCTTCATCTGAACGATACTCATTGTTGCCCAACAAATTATATATTTCAATTAGATCAGATACTATAAAGCTACTTCCATATTGGCCATACAATATAGATGACAAACTGTCTGGTACAATGTCTATTATGGCATATTGCTTGTACGTATATTCAATATTAGCAGAAACCGGCGACAGACAATACCAACCGTCACTTTGCCCACTCCAACCAAAGTTAAAGTGGAAATAGTTGTCATTCGAGTATCCGTCAAGAATAAATGCATGAGAATTATATGCATTAGATGATCCGCTATAATAAATTGGATTTCCATTGTTCAAATTGGATTTCATCAACGAAAGCCATTCATTGTCCCCATAGAAAAAACGACGTGCTTCTCCTAAATATGGTGAAAATTTGAAATGATTCACCAAAGCAGCACGTGCATCAAAATTTATAGCTCCACTCCCACTCACAGAGTATCCCATATTAACAGCCACTCCACAGTCTCTCATCAACGTGGAGACTGCATTCACCTCCTGTGGAGTACTCGTGGCTGTAAGCACGTTTGGCATATTCGCATAATCATATGTAGCGCTGTCGTAATTCACCGTCAATATACCATAATTACATTCATAGCTATGCGTTCCGCGTCCATGCACTGGATAGCCCCAATAGTTGATGATCTGCGCCATGGCAGTGGCGACACAACCTGCCCATACGTGACCATTAGGGCTTGCTGCATTTTCGGGACAGAGGGCGTTGTAATACGGGCCTTGATCCCAAGTAGTGGTCAACAGTGGCCCCACAGAGATGTCATCACGAGTATTGCTCATCGTCTGCCCCGCTCTCAGCCGCGACCATTTTGTACTGATTTCGGGATCGGAAGCTATGTTCTGGTCAATCACGGCTTTGATTTGCTGCTCGTAATTGCCTAACCAACCACGCACGTGGTCGGGCATATTCTCCACCACGAAATCGTTGTCGTAGGAGTAGCCCAGAATAGGTTCCACGCGGTTGTCTGCCGCCACAATCACAAAACCTTTGGGCTGTATGGCGAACACGTAGTAACAGTCTACGACAGCACGTGTTGTGCTGTCCACTGCCCTACCCGTATATATCAGTTGCATGGCCTGCTTACGCACATCGTTGTTTCGGGTGCCATTGCCTTTCGTGCCGCTGCCCGTGCGCATAAACGCGTAACCCACGTCCAGGGCTTCTGCGGCCGTCACGTGTATCTCGCAAACACGCGATTGATTGTTTGCATTGTTACTGCAGTGCTCTTGAGCGTACAGAGCAACATTAAAATTAACTTGTGTCAGAAATAAAACCAGTAATGCGGTAAATATCCTTTTCATATTCCCAATTTTTCGTGATATTATCGTTGCCCCATGGGACAAAATACACCGCAAAAATAGCAAATATAAATACGACCGCCGTTAAAAAAAAGAATTTTCTATTCAATGTTCGCCAACAGCCAGAAGTCCATCGCCACCATCGCGGCCATGGCTTCCACTACGGGCAACACCCGCGGGGCCACACAGAGGTCGTTGCGGTCGGAACCGCGCATCACCGTCGGATTGCCTTCAAAATCGATGGTTTCACGGTCGTAGCGCACCGAAGGGATCGGTTTGAACGCCACACGGAAATAGACCTCCTGTCCATTGGTGATGCC
>Ga0310696_10008575_pt1 | contig 11914 bp, 10 predicted proteins | sample AusTroGonzalo_MG_4_FD_203885 | JGI IMG/M metagenome (GOLD analysis project Ga0310696, IMG submission 203885) | Bovine rumen microbial communities from tropical cattle in Woodstock, Queensland, Australia - Gonzalo_02 (v2) (version 2) | ecosystem: Host-associated > Mammals > Digestive system >... | reverse complement strand
GCAACTTGTTATTTGATATGATGAGGGCAGGATGTGGTTTACTAGTACCGTTGGGAAATAAAAAGTTAACCTCAACGATGTCACATTGTTCATATTTCATAAATTAAAGGTGTTTTGAAAAGTTTTTAGCAGCATTGACTTTTGAGGTGTAGAGAAATGCCTCTTTTTCCTCGACATCATTCTTAAATTCCTCAGGATCCGTAGAGTATTCCACAGGAGTTTGTTGTTTCTTTTCTATTTGCACCCGATTTTTTTCACCATAAATGGCTTCTGATTAATAGTTAAGGTTTTCATATCTTTTAATTTTTATACGGCTGCAAAGATACCAAAAAAATTTAAAATGCAGCTGGTTTTTTGAAAAAAAACTTAAACATTTCTTTTATTATTGTTTCTTCCTCAATCATTTGTCTCAACTTCTCCAATCTTGCGGCGTTTGGCGATTCGGGGAACCATAGTTTCAGATATCCGTTGCGACCGTATTTCTCGTGAAGGTGCTGCATCATGCGGCCGTATTGCTGCTCCTTGGAGAGCTCGGGATAATGGTCTAGACCGTATTGGATGGTACGGCGGACGATGGTTTCGGGATCAATGAAGCGGTCGGCTTCGGCAACGATTCGGCCGTAGATGGTTCGGGGCTCGTGTTTCGCTGAGGCGCGATGATCTTCGGCAGCATCCGCCATGGTTTGAATCTGCTCTTCAGAGAACCATTTCCTAAGGTTTTTATCAGATTTTATAATTTGTGCCGACACCTCATGATGGTGCTCACGACCTTCGCAAAGCCCGGTGTCGTGGTAAGCAGCGATGACATAAACCATGTTATTGTCAACATCGAGATGCTCAGCAATTTCAAGGCTTTGCTGAATTACCATATTGACATGGTCACGCTGATGTGCCGCGTCGAAGTAGTCGTAACGAGGAATGATTTCCTGTTCGATATATGAAACTATGTCGGGATTTATTTTCATTTGACAAAGATACAAAAATTATTTTTCAGATTATGGCTCTTTTCCAAAAGTTTTGTATCTTTGCAGTGGAATAATCAACCACATAATAATGAAAAATTTACGTACAATGAACGGAGTTACAATGACAAAAAAAAACATTAAATCAAAGGCAAAAGCAACGGAATCAGAGATACCGGAAGGGTATATTTCATCAGAAGAATTTTTTAAAATTTTTAAAGAAAAGTTGATAGCAGCGTATGAAAATCAGTAAAGTCGTTTACAGCAAAGCTGCTGTTGATGACTTAGATGAAATCGTTGCTTATATTACAAATCTATACCGTTTAGAAGCTGGTTTACGATATAAAGAAAAAATCCAAAAAGAATTGGAGGCTTTGGCATATAGTGCCAACGCTTTCACTTTAAGTCGTTATGAAATGGTTAAATATCTCCATCCTGAAGTAAAGACATTATCAATCATGAAACATCGCTGGACAGCGATATTCCATATTGATGGAGATTTGGTTTTAGTTGACAGGATTATTCCGTCAAAGATGATAATAGAATAATTATGAAAAACTCTCAAAAAATAATCCTCATCACTGGAGGAAGCTCGGGAATCGGATATGACTCGGCGATGGCGCTGGCGAAGCAGGGTCATAAAGTGTATGCGGCAGCGAGAAGAACCGAAATGATGGAGCCTCTCAAGGAATACGGCATCGTGCCGCTCAGCTTGGACGTTACCAACGACAACTCAATGCAAGAATGCGTTAAATCAGTGCTTGACGCCGAAGGAAGAATCGATGTGCTTGTCAACAACGCCGGCTACGGCTACTTCGGCGCAATTGAAAATGTCACTATGGAAGAAGCCCGCAAGCAGTTGGAAGTCAACGTGTTTGGAATGGCACGAATGTGCCAACTCGTGCTTCCGACTATGCGCGAACAGCATTCAGGACGCATCATCAACATAGCATCGATAGCGGGAAGAGCCACAGTATATTTCGGAGGCTGGTATAACGTCTCAAAATACTCCGTCGAAGCTTTCAGCGATGCGCTCCGCATGGAGATGAAGCCTTTCGGCATCGACGTGGTGCTGATCGAGCCGAGCGCCATCAAGACAAACTGGGGCATCATCGCCGCTGACAACCTCGAGGCATCGTCACGCGGCACGGTTTACGAGGAACGAGCCATCAACGAGGCAAACAACATGCACAAAGCCTATCGCTCAAACTTCTTCTCGAAGCCGGCAGTTGTCACCAAAGCCATCTGCAAGGCAGTGAACCGCCGTCGTCCTCGCACCCGCTATTGCATCGGAAGAGGCGGCAAGATGATAATTTTCCTGCACGGTATTTTACCAACCCGCTGCTGGGACTGGATTAACAAAATCATGACGAAAAAGGTATTATAATATTATTAGTTGTCAATGACTTAGCCTTGATTTGCGAAGCAAAGCGCAGCTAAGGAATGACAACTAATAATCTTCACAAATTAAAAGTCTTTAATCATCAGTTTTGAAGGCCTTCAGCTTCCGAAGGAAGGTGGCAGCTCGATAATGACGACTAATGATGTAACAAATCATTTTTTTCGTATTTTTGCAGCGCGAATTATTATTAAATAATATCATTTTCAAATGAAAAAACTCCTTTTAACTATTGCGACTATGGCAATTATCGCTACAGGATGTCAGCACAAGGCAAAATTGACCTCGGGCATCGACACCAACAACTTCGACACATCGGCTCGTCTGCAGGACGATTTCTATCAGTATGCTTGCGGCGGCTGGATGAAAAACAACCCGCTTGACGCTGAACACTCACGCTACGGCGCTTTCGACGTGCTCGCCGAGAACGCACAGAAAGACTTGCGTGACATCATCGAGACCGTCAGCAATAGCAACAATCCAGAAGGCTCGATAGCCGAAAAGATCGCCATGTTCTACAACATCGGCATGGACAGCATCCGTCTTCAGGAACAGGGCGCGGCACCTCTCATGCCTTACCTCGAGAGCATCAACAGCATGAAGAACCGCAACGACGTGTGGAACGCATTGCTTGAGATGCACCGCCGCGGCGGATTCGCACTCTTCGCGACATTCGGTGAAGCCGACAATGAAGACGCTTCGATGTGCATCGCATGGACTTACCAGAGCGGACTCGGTCTCGGCGACCGCGACTACTACCTCACCGACGAAGGCAACAACGTCAACATCCGCAAAGGTTATGTCGCTTTGATGGCAAAAGAATTCAACATGACAGGTTTCGACAAGATGAGCGGCATCGAGGCCGAAAAACTCGCACAGATAGTGATGGACTTCGAGACTCGTCTCGCCAAGGCACAGAACACACGCCTCGAGAACCGTGACCCTCAGGCCACCTTCAACCGCTTCACCGTAAAAGAAGCATCTGAGGCTATGCCAAACATCGATTGGGCAAATTATTTCGAGACAATGGGCATCTTGGACGGTATGAAGAGCTTCAACATCGCTCAGCCTAAGTATTTCCAAGAGGTTAACAACGTACTCGGCGACACCGATATCAATGTCTTCAAGGCATATTTCGCATGGAACGCCATCAACGGGGCCGCCGGCTACCTCAGCGACGACTTCGTGGAGGTCAACTTCGACTTCTACGGCAGACAGCTTAGCGGTCGCGAGCAGAACCGTCCACGCTGGAAACGTGTCACTTCAACTGTTGACGGTGCCATGGGCGAGGCTCTCGGACAGCTTTATGTAGAGAAATACTTCCCGGCAGAGGCCAAGGCACGTATGGAGACACTGGTGCAGAACCTCATCACAGCCCTCGGACAGCGTATCGACATGGCAGAATGGATGACCGATGCCACCAAGGCAAACGCACACGAGAAACTCGGCACAATCTTGGTTAAGATTGGTTACCCTGACAAATGGCGTGACTACAGCGGTCTTGAAATCAAAGACGACAGCTACTTCGCTAACATCATGCGCAGCAACGAGTTCGACATGGCTTACATGTTCAGCAAGATCAACAAACCTGTCGACCGTGACGAATGGGGCATGACACCTCAGACCGTCAACGCTTACTACAACCCGACAACTAACGAGATCTGCTTCCCTGCAGCTATCCTTCAGCCTCCGTTCTTCAACATGAACGCTGACGAGGCCGCTAACTACGGTGCCATCGGCGTGGTGATTGGCCACGAGCTGACACACGGTTACGACGACCAAGGCCGTCAATACGACAAAGACGGAAACCTCAACGACTGGTGGACAGAGCAAGACGCAGCCAACTTCGACAAGAACAAACAGACACTCATTGAGGCCTTCAACAACTGCATCGCTGTCGATGACCCTGAGCTGGGTCTCATCCACGGCAATGGCGAGTTGACATTAGGCGAAAACATCGCTGACAACGGCGGCTTGCACGTGAGCTACCTCGCTATGCACAATGCAATGGCAAAGGGCCAGGTCAACAAACAGATGATGGACGGCTTCACTCCTGAGCAGCGTTTCTTCCTTGCATACGCAGCAGTGTGGGCGAGCAACATCCGCCCGAAGGCAGCGCTGCAGCTCACCCAGATGGACGTTCACTCACTCGGACGTAACCGCGTTAACGTGGCACTTCCGCAGGTGACAGAGTTCATCGAGGCCTTCGACATCAAGGAAGGCGACGGAATGTGGCTGGAGCCTGAAAAACGAGTAGTTTTGTGGTAAAAATTTGATTGTTAATAAACGTAATTAGTCGTCATTATCGAGCTGCCACCTTTCTACGAAAGCTGAAGGCTCGATAATTGACGACTAATTACTTAAAGATTGAGTGCAGAGATGTCATGTATTATGATGTCTCTGATTTTTTATGTTTTTTTCAAAAAAATGTTGTAATTTAATATTTTTTGTATATTTGCAGTGGTTTAAGCAATTAAACCTCTACTTACTGAAATTAACGAAGCGTTATGCTTGTCTTGTGAATGAAAACGTAGGAAATTTTCATTAAAAGTTGCAAGAATAGTATAATGGTTCGCGCTGTTACAGCGTGGGCTATACCCATTCTTCAACTTTAGGTTTTTCCTACGACCTTCATTCAGAGATTGGCATACAGTTCCACGCTTCCTTTATTGATTAACTAACGTTTAGCTCATGATGGAACTGACATGGGATGGAGGAAAAAATATGAAAAAGAATTTACACCTTCTCATCACAGCATTCATGCTGTTTGCTTTCACATCATTCTGCAACGCTCAGGAAAAAGATTACAAAGAGTTCATGAAGGAACGCAAGGAAATGCAGAAATTCACCAAAGATCAATTAAAGGAAAAAGTTTCAAAATCAACTCAAAAAGAAGCTAAGACATTACAAAAACAGGGATGGAAGGTATCTCCAGGATCATTACCGCTCGACAAACAACTTGAACGTGCATATCAGATGCAATATGAACTTGATATGGAAACCGGTTTCCCAAAATATATTCAAGGCACAGCATTATCTTCCGGCGCAACATATGATGCAGCCAAAATGCAAGCTATGAATCTCGCAAAGATTGAATTGGCGGGCAATATAGCATCCGAAGTGGGTGCACTCATCGACAGTCGTGTAAGCAATAATGAACTTGGCAAAACTGAAGCCGAATCGGCATCAGAATCTGTTATGGCGGCCAAGAGCCTCATTCAGCAGAAGATAGGAAGGACCATTCCTGTAGTGGAAGCTTATCGTGATTTAAAAAACAAGAACAAAGAAGTAAGAGTTGTCATTTTATATAGCAGCGACATGGCCAAAGCGGCAGCCAAAGAAGCTATTCGTGAGGAGATGACAAAAAAATCGGACAAGCTCGCCGACCAATTGGACGAAATCTTAGGTTTCTAAACCATGAGACGATTAGTTTTTTCAATTATACTGATGGTATTCGCCCTCGTATGCCACGCACAAAAAACGGTCAATGTGAGTGGCGAATACCGTTATGTGGTACCTGAAAACGTTTCAATAACTGATGCCAAGAACATAGCAATCGAAAGGGCTAAAAATGAGGCATTAGCAAAAGAATTCGGGACTGTAGTGTCACAAACTAACACCAGTACAATGCAAACTGTTGACGGCAAAGTTGAAACCAACTTCTTGTCAATAGGCGGCACAGAATCGAAAGGTATTTGGCTAAGCGACACTAAGGAACCGGAAATTAGTATTCTTTACGAAAACGATGTTATGGTTGTAGTAGCCAAGGTCTTTGGCAAAGCAAGAGAAATTAAAAATTCTGAAACAGAGCTGGAAGTCACAATATTGTGCAATGGTACAAAAAGCGATAATTTCAAAAACAACGACTTTTTGTCTGTCGATTTCAAGGCTGCGTCAGAGGGTGATGTTGCGATTTTCCTACGTAATGATAATATTGATGACCCGGTTTACTGCTTACTGCCATATGAAAATGAAAACGGCGAGCCTCGTGCTGTGAAAAGTAATGCAACAAACACGTTCCTTTCTACAAAAGACCCCATTTACCCTTACTCGGAAGAAACGATTTTGGTAACTGATAAAATCATTGAAATTAACAAAATAATAATTGTTTTCTCGAAAAACAAATTTGATATACCTCTTTCAGAACACGGAGAGTTTGTAGATGAAATCCCAGCAGAGAAATTCAACAAATGGCTACGCAAGAATCGCATCAACGATGAGACAATGCAGGTGATTGAAAAAACTGTGGAAATAAGAAAAAAATAATCAGTAAAACGTTTTATCTCATGAAAAAAATCAAAATACTGGCAATATTGTTGGTTATGGTCATGGTATTGCCTTCATGTGCCACTCTTTTTAAACGCAAGGCGACATTCACAGCAAACACTACTACAGCAGATGAGCTTAGCATAGACAAAGTAACATATTATAATGTGACATTCCCATTTAGTGTTCGCCTAAAAGGAGGATATGGAAAGACAAAAGTTCACGCAAAAAACAGCAATAATCAGGAAGCCGATCTTGTTATACGGAAAAAATTCAGGACAATGTTTGTTTTCGATTTGCTATGTGGTGGCGTTCCTGGTGTCATCGATATTTTTTCAGGGAATGTTACAAAACCAATTCAGCAGGATTTCTATCTGAGCTTTGAAGAAAAGCAAATCCCCAACCAGGACATTGATATAAAAGCCACTGAACAAAGCACACCACTTCAGCCAACAATAGCACTTCAGCCGAATATAAAAACAATCAACGTTTATTATTGCAATATTATCAGAAACAATTATGATAATATGATTTCCATAGGCGACAATAATTATGTAACAGATTTGAAAAACAATTATTACATAAGAATTTACACTGACGAGCAAAAGCTATTATTCACTAATAGATTCGCGCCAAAAGGGACACCGTTTGAAGATGTTATGCAACTGAAAGGCAATCAGTTCGAGTTACGCATGAATAACACCGAAAGAGAATACTATCTTTATATAGTTTACGATGGTACTATTCATGAAAAAAACAAAGATGATTTTGACAAAAAGCTTCCCAAATTAAATCTGCAGGGAGATTATGTGTATAAAGACAAAAAAGTCACACAACCGGATTCTTATCAGCAACAAGATGGAGCGGCCTCTGTCGCGGCTCCGCAACTCGCAAAGAAAACGGCTCCTACGATTGCAAGCGATGTTGACAAAGCTCCGGTTACAAACGTGAAATCGCCAAACACCTTCGTTCTCATTATAGCTAATGAGCATTACACGTTTGTCGATAACGTTGATTATGCTATTCACGACGGTGAGGTTTTCAAGGAATACTGCATAAAAACATTAGGTGTGCCTGAGAAACAGGTGTGGTTCTACAAAGACGCTTCAGCTGGCATTATTTCCGGTGGTGTCGGCAAGATGGTGCAGGCTATGAGTCTGTTTGAGAATTCCAAAGCTATTGTTTATTACTGCGGTCACGGCATTCCGGATGAGCACACTGGCGACGCTTACATTGTGCCGACCGACGGCAACGGCAAAAATCTCGCAACATGCTACAGCCTTAACAAGCTTTACACAACTCTTGCAGCTTCAAATGCAGCCAGCGTGACATATTTCATGGATGCCTGTTTCAGCGGTGCCAACAAAGAAGGTTCTATGCTCGTAGCTGCACGTGGCGTAGCTCGTGAAGCAAAGAAAGAAACTCTTAAAGGAAATACCGTTGTTTTCTCAGCGGCATCAGGCGATGAAACAGCAATGACATACAAGGAAAAAGGTCATGGCTTGTTTACTTATTTCCTTTTGAAAAAACTTCAAGAAACTAAAGGTGATGTCAGCTATGGCGACCTCGACAAATACATAAAAGACAACGTGAAACGTGAGTCGTTCCTCACAAACGAGAAAGTTCAGACACCGACAACCAACGTTAGCGAAAACGCAGTTAACAGCTGGCGAAATTTGAGGTTGAAATAGTCTTACAGATTTGTAATATAATCCCCGAACTTGTTGAGAAATTTAATGAGTTCGGGGATTTTTAATAGTCATTTAAAAATACTGCTCAACAGCAAAAGCAAACTGTTCCATGAAAATTTTCTTGAAAGCTGCGATATTGTTTTGCTCGTAAAAAATCAACATCGCCTTTTTGTAATCAATAGAATCTACTGTGCGAAACGAAATGGGGCAATAACCATTGGCAATCAGTATCGCGTTGCTCGTAATGCGCGCAGTACGTTTGTTGCCATCGGCAAACGCTTGAATGTAAGACAGCAAAACCAGTGCGAGTATCGCTTTTTCAAAAACATTCTCTTTGGCATTAATGAGACGACATGTATCTTCTAAAGCTTCTCGAATCTGAAACTCGTTGTCAAGCGGCCTATAGTTGGTTCCAGTAATGCCTACACGACGGATACGGATACCCCTATCAACATCAAGTTCTTTAACAAGCAAACTGTGAATATCTTCTATTTTTCTGACGCTCAACTCTTTAAGATAATCAGGATTATCAAGAATAAAATCTAACGCATCTTTATGATTCAGTAACATTATAGCTTCATCCTTCGTCTTACCCGATGCTGTTTTCTTCTCTCTCAGAAGTTTTTCGGTCTCCAACAAAGAATATGTATTCCCCTCAATTTGCGATGATTTCCAGCTCAAATCTATTCCAAGGCGTTCCATCTCCTTACGATATTCCGTTTCCGAAATTCCATGTATATTATTTGAGAACTTGGTCTGTAAAGATTTCAAATACTCTTTTTCATCTGCGGTAAAAAGCTCAACTTCAGGTAAAACATCATTTATCAAACTGAAATTGAACGACGTTTGAACCTCACGTTCATCTGTTTCTTTTTTAAAATAAGTGTCAATGTCAATAGGCATGGTCACCTGAGCCTGAGCCGAAATGCTATAACGTGTTGCCCGACCTTGTCCTGTAATAACCAAATTACCTTGTTCAACAAGCAAAGCAAGCATTCTTTTTAGCGTTGCAGGGCTTTCCGTAAGATTTAAGCCCGTCTCAATCTCATTTCTCGAGCTCTCAGGGTGAAAATGCAAAAACTGCAGTATTTCAAAATCTTTTTTCATGACAAAAGTTTTTCGGCTCAAAATTATATGTTTTTTTAATACAAAAACAAAAATTTGAGCCGAAAAATGCTTTTTTTTACGATTTTTGAGCCGAAACCCTATTTCTTCACCGGGTCGCACGTCAACCCGATGCCCAGTTTCTTGAAGATTTTGCGGTCGACTTCGGGGAGCATCACCGTGGAGTGAACCTGACAGCCGTTGAGTTGCGGAAGCATGTCGAGGGCTTTCTTGCAGTTCTCGTCCCACAACGAGAGCATCGACAGTGCCACGAGGACCTCGTCAGTGTGAAGGCGCGGGTTCTTGCCGTTTAAGATGTCTACTTTGGTTTTCTGGATAGGCTCGATCATCGCCTGAGGGATGAGTTTCACGTCGTGACCGATTCCAGCCAGGTGTTTGGTGGCGTTAAGGATCAGTGCGGCGCTGGAGCCGAGCAACGCGCTGGCGTGAGCGGTGATGATGGTGCCGTCTTCAAGCTCGATGGCGGCTGAATGTTCCTTCTCCTGCTCTTTGCGTTCCTTGGCGGCAATGGTGGTCTTACGGTCTTCGGTGGTGATTTTCGCTTGCTTCATCAGCAGAGCTATCTTATTCACCTCGTTCTCGCTTCCCTTGCCCGCTGCAAGCTCGCAAAGTGCTGTGTAATAACGTCTTATGATCTCGTCTTTCGATGCGGCACAGCAGATAGCGTCGTCGCTCAAACAGTAGCCTGCCATGTTCACGCCCATGTCGGTCGGCGATTTATACGGGTTCTCGCCGTAAATCGACTCGAAGATAGCGTTCAGCACCGGGAAAATCTCGATGTCGCGGTTATAGTTGACAGCAGTCTCGCCGTATGCCTCGAGATGGAACGGGTCGATCATATTCACGTCGTTGAGGTCGGCAGTCGCTGCCTCGTAAGCGATATTCACTGGGTGTTTCAGCGGCAGATTCCAGATCGGGAACGTCTCATATTTCGAATATCCGGCTTTGATGCCGCGTTTGTTCTCATGATAAAGCTGGCTCAGGCACACCGCCATCTTGCCGCTGCCAGGTCCCGGAGCGGTGATGACGACCAACGGACGCTGTGTCTCGACGTAGTCGTTCTTGCCGAATCCGTCTTCCGAGTCGATAAGCGCCACGTTGTTCGGGTATCCTTCGATGATACGGTGGTAATAAACCTTCACTCCCAGTCGCTCCAGACGGTGACGATAAGCGTCGGCACTCGCCTGACCGTTGTAATGGGTGATGACGACAGAATTCACCATGAAGCCACGGTTAATGAACTCATCGCGGAGACGCAACACGTCGACATCGTAGGTGATGCCGAGGTCGCCACGGACCTTGTTCTTCTCGATGTCGACCGCGCTGATGACGATGACGATCTCCGCCACGTCGGCGAGCTGCATCAACATCTTCAGCTTGATGTCAGGCTGAAAGCCCGGCAACACGCGACTTGCGTGGAAGTCATCGAACAGCTTCCCGCCAAATTCCAAATAAAGTTTATCACCGAATTTCGCGATACGGTCTTTGATATGTTCCGACTGTATCTTTAAATATTTTTCGCTATCGAACCCGTATTTCATAGGATAATTTTTATCAATACGGGCTGCAAAATTACAAAAAAATCTCACTGATATTGGAAAATTTTAATATTTTTGCAAAAAATTAATCATTAAATATTTCACTTATTTAATATGAAAAGATTTACATTATTTATCATGCTGGTTATGAGCGGTATGCTCGCCATAGCCCAAAACGGCAGAATAGATTTGCGCGGCGAATCAAGAGCCGAGATTACACAAAGCAGTTTCCAGACACTCCGTGCCACATTCAGTTATGGCGCATTAGAAAGTGCTGAATTATCAACAGAAAGAGGCATTTTCTCAAGCATCATGCTTGATGGCACCTATCCTTCAGGCGAAATAGGAACGCCAGAGTTGCCTGCCACACACGAGCTTCTGGCAGTGCCATTCGGAGCAACGCCGAATGTATCAGTAATTAGCTATACCACAAAGGATTACAGCCTTTATGAATATGGCATCAGCACCATCGTGCCACGTCAGCCTTCGGTGAGAAAAGACCAGAAGCCAGAGGATGTACCTTTCGTTTACAATGAAGAGGCATATCAGACAAGAGGTCTCGCCCTCGCTCCTGAGGCATCTATCGAGGTGCAGGGAACGATGCGTGGCATCAGAATCGGCTCGTTGGTCATCAACCCGGTGAGCTACAACGCACAAAGCAACACCATCCGTGTGTTCAACGACATCGAAGTGGAGATCACCTTCGAAGGCGCTGATTTCGCTGAGACCGAGCGTATGCTGGTGAACACCTACAGTCCGTATTTCGACATCGTTTACAAACAGATGTTCAACTACCGCCAGATTATGGACGTTTACGACGATCATCCTGACCTGATGGCTTATCCTGTCCATATGATTGTCATCACTCCTGAGAACTACGTGTCGACATTACAACCATGGCTCAACTGGAAGATCCAGAAAGGTTTCGACGTG
>Ga0310696_10008574_pt1 | contig 11914 bp, 7 predicted proteins | sample AusTroGonzalo_MG_4_FD_203885 | JGI IMG/M metagenome (GOLD analysis project Ga0310696, IMG submission 203885) | Bovine rumen microbial communities from tropical cattle in Woodstock, Queensland, Australia - Gonzalo_02 (v2) (version 2) | ecosystem: Host-associated > Mammals > Digestive system >... | reverse complement strand
TACGACCAAAATCTTTAGTACGACGTGTTTTATCGGTGTATCTTATTCAAGAAAACTACTTAATCAAATAGTGTTAAGAAAAAAGTTTGGCATTTCCCCCAATATTCTACATAAAAATAGTACCTTTGCATGCAAATTTGCGATATTGTGACAATTGATGATTTATGAAAATAGCTGTTATCATAGTTATGGTAGTATTCATAATTATTCTATGTGTACCTGCGATAATTTTAGTTGCATGTACTTTTTTGTTAGATTTAAGTAATATCACATACGACCTTTCTATAGGATTAATTACGGGATTAATCTCAGGATTAGCCACAACACTTATCTCGTTCTATTTTGCAAATGTTATTCCCCAAAAAAGACTAAGGAATAAAAAGTATAATCAATTTATTGAAATTGTAAAACGTCATGGATCTGGACTAGCATATGCTTATAGTGGAGGTTATGCAGCATTTCTTACTTTCAACAACAATTATAAAGAAGGGGACTTTACATCAAAGAATCTTTGGTTAATGTTTACCCGTAGAACAACGGCCGTTACAAACGCTGTTGAGAGAATATTGACACTGCATTCTGAGTTTAACACAAATATGGCATTGCTCTTGGATTTAATCCCTGAGGGATGTGCAGATAATCTAAGAAAAGTAAATCTTGATTTTTGCATTAATCTGATCATGTCATCCTATAATAGTTATAGGACGTATATTTCATCTAATTTGGGAAAAAAATATTCTCAAGAAAGTTACGATATAGAGTTTAATCTTCATGCCAATATTACCACTTATATGATGGCCATGAAATCGATAGAAGACTATAACAAGATTTATCCCAAAACAGGAATTGCAATCTTTCAGCCCATATCAAATATTGTCATTTAAGAGTTTGAGATGCTGTTGATTGTTTGTTTATATGAGAGTATTATGATTCCTGTAAGATTGTTTCAGTGCTACTCTACCAGCTAAACATGAGGGCGTGAATGAGCCGATGCGCCACTGTATGGACATTAGGAGGGATCTTGTGTCATGAACTGGAAATCTACGGAAGAAGGTTCGGAGCCAGTTGGAAATACCCTGTCGTAGATTTTCACGTCGTGACACAGGTGTCCTTGCCCATACTCTCACCATTGTTTCCAGCTGTCCCATTAGGCTCTGCTGATGTGACAACAAGGAGTCAATGACGGGATGGAGCATGGCTTTGGGTAGGCAGATTAAAGTCGAAGCTATTCAAGTTGCCTTTGGCTTTGCCAATCGTCACTTTCAGACTTAATGAAAGCGGTGCGACTAAGGCAAAACGTGATGTATTATTATGAAAAAAATGGTTTTAGGTGAGTTTTGTCTTTAAAAACATTAAAATAAATAGTGATATTGCAGTTCTTACGCAGAAATTCACTATATTTGCGTTCAAATCATATTAAGAAGAAAAGATGGAAGATTTGAACCGAATAAAAGTTGTATTGGCCGAGAAGAAACGAACCAATAAATGGTTGGCGGAGCAACTCGGAAAGAATGTAACAACGGTCAGCAAGTGGTGTACCAATACATCGCAACCCGACCTACACACATTAGACAAGATTGCATCGTTACTTGGGTGTGATAAGAAGGATCTTATCACGGACTAATAAACATTGAGCATGAGTAGTAAGTTTTTCAATAACGATACAGGTCATACCCTATTTGACAAGTTAAAGGGTATTGCATGTAATATGGCCAACTTCAACCGTTTCCTGGCAGTTGTGGGTTTCTTCCGTTCTTCTGGATATTTCAAACTACGCAAAGAGTTGAACGATGTCGAAGAAATCAAGATATTAGTTGGTATTAATATTGACGATATATTCCGTCGCCATAATAAAGCTATGTTGATGCTGGAAAACGAGGAAAAGGCAAAGATGGTCTATGATGAGGAATTTAGACAGGATATTGTCAATGCCCGATATGCCCCAGAAGTGGAGGAAGGTATCTTGCAGATGTGCCAAGACCTTGTAGATGGCAGACTTCAGATGAAGATTCACGCCACTAAGAATCTCCATGCAAAGTTCTACCTATGTCTTCCCCATAACCACAATGAGAATACTGATGGTTGGGTTATCATGGGCTCTTCCAACATTTCCGATTCCGGACTTGGCACCACACAATCACCCCGATATGAGTTGAATGTAGCCATGAAGGATTTCGATGATGTTGACTATTGCCATTCTGAGTTTAAGAAATTATGGGAAGAGGCAATCACATTGACTATCGATGATGTTGAGAGCATCAAGCAAAAGACCTACTTAGGTTATCAACCTACTCCATACGAAATCTATTTGAAGGTACTCATTGATACTTTTGGTGACCAAATAGAGGATGATTTCTCGATTCAGTTGCCCAATGGCGTCATGGAACTGAAATACCAGACAGATGCTGTGATTCAAGGATTCCAAATGCTCATGCGTCATAATGGTCTGTTCCTTGCTGATGTGGTAGGTCTTGGAAAAACGATGATTGCTACCATGATAGCCAAGCGATTCATAGAGGCGAATGGCAAGAACACCAGCATCCTAGTGGTATTCCCTCCTGCTTTGCGAGAAAACTGGGAGAATACTTTCAAGTTGTTTGGCATTAAGCACAAAGCACAGTTTATTACCAATGGTAAACTATCGTGTGTATTAGAGGGCAAAGAACAATACAAGGCAAAAGAAGAATACGATTTGATTATCGTCGATGAAGCACATGGTTTCCGTAACGATGGTGCTGGTAAGTACGACGAACTACAGAAAATCTGTAAGGCAGATTGTGTAAATTCTGGTTTACTGAAAAATCAGCGAAAGAAAGTGATGCTGCTTTCTGCTACACCATTGAATAACCGTCCAGACGATTTGCTCAATCTCCTTTTGTTATTCCAAGACAGTCAAAACTGTACCATCGATGGTATTCCCAATCTGAAAGGTTTCTTTGCAGAGTACATCAAGGCATACAGATTATTGATGAAGGAGCGCGAGACTCGAGATGTAACTGCAGATGTTGACAAAATCTATGAGGTTATTCGTGAGAAAGTGATTGACAAGGTGACGGTTCGTCGAACTCGTCATAATATCGAGAACGACCCAGAATATAAGAAAGACTTACAGGCGCAGGGTATTATCTTCCCCAAGCCACAGCCTCCAATCTCGCTTGAGTATAAGATGGATGCTGATACAAGTCAACGATTCTTCTATACCTTGAACGTCCTTTCGGATGACAAGTTTGATCCACATCTGTATTATGCTCGTTATCGTGCGGTGGAGTTCCTGAAGCCTGAATATCGCGCCAAGTATCGCAATGCGGTTCATGTTGGCCAGACTTTGGCAGGCATCTATCGTGTTCACATGGTGAAGCGTCTGGAAAGTAGTTTCCATGCCTTCAAGCTCTCGTTGACTACCTTGCTTCGTATCACCAACGACATGTTGAAGATGTTTGCCGAAAACAAGGTCATCATTGCACCAGAGTTGAATGTGAAAGAGTTGCAAGCAAAAGGTATGGAATTGGACCAGATTATTGAACTGGCCATGAAGAAAGGCTATCAAGAAAGCGATATTCTTTATAAGTCTGATGATTTCGAACCAGATTTCATCGAAATGCTTCGCCACGACAAACATGTACTAGAATCCTTGAATGCCGATTGGCAGAATGAATATGATGACCAGAAATATGACCTATTCCGTAAAAAACTTGAAACAGAATTCTTCGATAGTCGAAACATATCAGGAAAGTTGGTGGTATTCTCTGAAAGTGTCGATACCCTGAATTACCTTAAAGACAGGCTGGAAAGAGAACTTGGCAGGAAAGACATATTGACTATTACTGCTGACAATCGTGACAAGAAGGCTACTATCATCAAGGACAATTTCGATGCAAATAGCGAAGTTCAGAAAGACGAGTACAACATCATTCTCACTTCTGATGTGCTGGCAGAAGGTGTAAACCTGCATCGTTCTCATATTATTGTCAACTATGATTCGCCATGGAATGCCTCCCGGTTGATGCAGCGCATCGGTCGTGTGAATCGTATTGGCTCTGTGGCTGAATTTATCTATAATTATATGTTCTACCCATCTCCCCAGGGTAATGAGCAAATCAAGCTCTACGAGAATGCTCTTGTTAAGTTGCAAGGCTTCCACTCTGCCTTTGGCGAGGACGTGCAGATTTATTCCAAGGAAGAAATTGTCAAGCAGTTCCAGATGTTCGACAGCAACGTGAAGGACAGCATGGACGAAAAGTTGGCATTGATACGTGAATTGCGTGAAGTCTATCACAACAACCGCGAATTATACGACAAAGTGAAACAATTACCATTGAAGAGCCGTGTGGCTCGCAATACTGGTAAGTATACAGACAAGTCTATTATCTATGTTTCGTCCGATGTCAAGACCGAATTCTATCTCGCTACTGACAAGACAGTAAAGCCTATCGATTTCTTGGAGGCCATTAAGTATCTTAAGGCAAAGCCGGAAGAGCAAGCTGCTCCGTTTATGGCTGACAGTAAAAACTATGAACATGTGAATCGTGCTTTGAGCAGATACACCAAGGAATATGTAGAGGCTGCCGATGAGTCATCCATCAATCGTACTGACCTTGATAATATTTCAAAGACTGCGCTCAACTTCCTTCGTAAGATTACTCAGGTAATTCCAGACAATACAACAAAGGTGCAGTGCCATATTCTTACAGACTATATAAATAAAGGTATATATACACAGTTGCCCCGTCGCCTGCGTGACCTCTCTAAACCCTACAAGGGTGATAAAGTACAAATCAAGGAAGACGAAGACAAGCTGAAACGTACTTTGGCTGAACTCATTGATGAGTACCAGACCATGAGCAACGAAATGCAAGAAAAGGCTTTACCCAAAGTATGCGACCCACAAATTATTATTTCCGAAACATTTATTTAACAGCATTCCATCATGACATATAGCAAAGACAACCTACGACAGATATTTCAGCAGCCGTTCAATCAAGAAGGATGGCAAAATATGCTACGCCATTTTTTCCATGCAACAGAACTGAAAGCGGAACGTGAGCGTATAGAAGATACACCTGACGATGAAAAGGGTTACTATCTTGGTGCCATTGACACCACAGACAACTACCGCATCGGTCTATTCTATTATCAGATACAGCACGGCAATGTAGCCCGCAAACGTGTTGGTTTGCGTAATCTTGTTAAGTCATTCATCAATCCAAATTGGGGCGAGTTTGATGCTGCCCTCGTAGTCTTTGACAGTGGTTCTGTCTGGCGTTTGTCTTTTGTTTGCGACATCAAGGGCGAGAACACCGCTGCCAAACGATTTACCTACGTCTTTGGTGAAAGTGACAACTACTATAATACCCCTGTCGGACGCTTCGATGCCCTGCAGCGTAATGGTATATCCTTTGAGAACATCAAGGATGCCTTCTCGGTGGAGCGTCTGAACAAAGATTTCTTCAATGGCTACAAGGAGCGTTACGTGAAGTTCCTCAACCATATCAATGAGGACACCAAGGAGAACCGCGACTATGTGAAGAAACTTTTGGGCCGCTTGGTATTCCTTCAGTTCTTGCAAAAGAAGGGCTGGATGGGCGTACCAGCCAATCAGCAAGGGTGGAACGGTGGAGACAAATTCTATCTGAACCATTTAATAGAAAGCTATGAAGGCAACGACCGCCTGCTGAGCGATGTTTTGGAACCGCTGTTCTTCAACACCCTCAATGAGCGCAGAATCAACGACCTTGCGGACTCACGTTTAGGAGATAATATCAAGATACCTTATCTAAATGGTGGACTTTTCGATAAGGACGAGTTAGACAAGAAAGACATTGATTTCCCATACGACTATTTCAAGGAACTCATGGACTTCTTCGCCATGTACAACTTCACTATCGACGAGAACGACCCGGAGGACTCCGAAATCGGTATTGACCCCGAAATGCTGGGACATATCTTCGAGAACCTGCTGGAAGACAATAAAGACAAAGGTGCTTTCTATACGCCTAAAGAGATTGTGCAGTACATGAGCCAAGAGAGCGTTGCCCAGTATTTGAAAAGCCACGCATCCGAAGAACTACATACTGCCATCGACTCACTGATCAAACAAAGAGTGGTAGAGCCGATTCTGCAAAATAAGGAGAATGCAAGGCTGGTCAACAAAGCATTGTCTGTCGTAAAAGTCTGCGACCCTGCTATTGGTTCTGGTGCATTCCCTATGGGCGTGCTGAATGTTCTGTTCGATTGCCGCCATCTGCTCTATGGCTTTATTGGCAAGAATGAAGACTTTTCATACGGCAAGGTGAAGCGTGACATCATCCAAAACAACATCTATGGTGTGGATATTGAGAAGGGAGCCGTAGATATAGCCCGCCTCCGTTTCTGGCTGGCTTTGGTGGTTGACGAGAATGAACCGCAGCCATTGCCCAACCTCGACTATAAGATTATGTGTGGTGACTCCCTGCTGCATCGTTTTCCTCTTGATGCTCCGTTCCAGAACGTGTTGAAAGACTATAACCAGAAGAACGGCACTCATTACACGCTGGATGACTATCGCCAATGGGTATATGACTATACGGACATTTCCGACCACACGAAGAAAGACGATTTCCGCCAGAGGATTGAGGATATTAAACATGCCTTCAAGACAGAACTCAGCGACAAAGAAAAAGGAAAGATAGCCAAAGCTCGCGGAACCATCGAGAACCTGAAGATGGAAGACTTGTTTGGTGGCAAGAAAAAGGAGAATGAGAAGAAAATTAAGGTTCTCCAGAAAGAGCTCAAAGTCTTAGAGCAAGAACGCGAAGAAATAGAGTCCAACAAAATCTACGACCATGCCTTTGAATGGCGTTTCGAGTTCCCCGCATTGTTGGACGAGGATGGGAACTTCACGGGATTTGATATTGTAATTGGGAATCCACCATTTCTTAGAATACAGGGAATTAGAAAAGTAAACCCAATCTTTGCGGACTACTTATCAAATCATTATAAATCAGCAACAGGTTCTTTCGACTTATATGTCACATTTGTAGAACAGAGCTTGAGCATAATCAACAGAAATGGAATTGTCAATTTTATTATGCCTACAAAATGGACAAATTCGGCTTTTGGCAAGGGGTTGAGACAATTTGTTTCTGATACAAAATCATATTATAAAATAATTAATTTTGGGGCCTATCAGGTATTCAACGCATCCACTTATACGGGGTTACAATGGTTTAAACCCAATAGTATGTATATGCGATACTTTGAACTAAATAAAGATTTGTCATCAAATGAGGAATTAAAGCAATTCCTTGATTCTTTAAGGAATGAAAATGCAACTATTATAGGTGATGAGAAATTACGTGATGGTCAATGGGTGTTGACTAACAATATAATTGCTGATATACTCAATAAACTTGAGAAGCATCCGCGAAGAATAAGAGATGTTTTTGATAAGATTTTCCAAGGATTAGCAACAAGTAAGGATGATGTTTATTTCATAGACGATTGTAAGGTAGATGAAAAAAATATTGAGGGAGAATCAAAACAGTTAGGTCGTAAAGTCCAAATAGAGATCGGATTAGTTAAGCCACTCCTTAAAGGTGATGATGTGCACAGGTATGATACAATCAAAACTGACCGGTATGTTATCTTCCCATACAAAATCGAAAATGGAAAAGCGATATTGTATTCCGAAGGTGAATTGTCCATGCAATTTCCTAAAGGATATGCCTATTTAAAAGAATGTGAGGCAATATTACGTAATCGAGAGAATGGGAAATTTAATATTGACGGTGAATGGTTCCAATTTGGACGGAAACAAGGAATACTATATGCAGAAAAAGAAAAACTTATTGCACGAGATATTTCAATGGGCGGTAGTTTCGCTTACGATTTTCTAGGAAAGTTCTATCAAACAACGACCATCTATGGATACATCAAAAAACAAAGTGTTCAAGAAAATTATAAGTTCTGGTTGGCGCTATTGAATTCTCGTTTGTGCTGGTGGTTTATTGCAAATACGGGAACGGTTCTCGCCAATGGCTATTTCAGATATAAACCTGACTATATCAATCCATTCCCTGTACCAAAAGTAGTATCTAAGGATATGGAAAGTGCTATAATAACCGTAGTTGATTATATTCTTTTGATAAAGTCACTCCCTTCTAATATTACAGTTGACGAATATGTCAGCAATGATGGTGTCATAAGGCAGTTTGAGGGTGTCATTGATGCACTTATCTATGAATTATATTTTCCTAATGAGTTTGCAAATGCAAACATCTCTTTTATTAATTCTGTTCATAAAGACTTTATAAAAATTGAGACTAATAATCAAAAAGATGCTATTAGCATTATTCAATCCTCGTTTTCAAAACTAAGAAATATGGATAATGAAATAAGAAATAACTTAAAGTATATGCCTGTCCGACTAAATACAATCTTAGGCCCAATTATTAACATTTAAAACAACACTATAAATATGTATAAAATTAAAAATATAAGGCTAACTAATTTTAAATTTTTTTTTGGAGAAAAGAATATCAAGTTAGATCGTAAGCATACATTGATATATGGAGAAAATGGTAGTGGAAAAAGCTCTATCTATTGGGCTCTTCATTGTTTCCTACATAGTACATTAAAGCCTGACGTTGATAGCGTACATAAATACTTCCTTCCTATTTCTCAAAACGGAGAGAGTATAAAGAATAGGTATGCCAAGGATAGTGAAAATTCAGGTATTTCTGTTACGCTTGAGCATGATGATTATCAAAGATTTGCTAATATAAATGCTGAAGTCTCGAATAGCGTAGTAAACACTCAAACAAACCATGAAATCAAATTGATGACTCTATCAAGTGAGTTAATAAATTACAAAGTAATATACAATATGTATCTTGCTACAAATAGGAGTACAATAAAGCTATTTTCCTATTTTGAAAAAAATCTGATGGAGTTTATAAATTTTGATCAGGAACTAACAACAATATCTGGTAATAAAATATCTCAAAATTCATTAGAATGGTGGAGATATATAAAAGGAGGAGTTCAGCCATATACGACAATGACAGATCCACGTTACACTCAATTTCAAGAACATGTTAGCATTTTTAATAGAAACTTGAGGGACTATTTGGAATTAATCACAGCAGCGGTGAATTTGAGTCTCAAAGAAGATTTTGGAGAGGACTTCAGTATTAAATTCAGATACACACCAGCTGTCTATAATGATTTTAAATATGGGGATGATGGACAGCCCCATGGCAGGACAAGGGAAACAAAGAGTCCAGAGATTGAATTAATTGTCATTCTGTCTAATTTGACAGGCATGTCCTCAGTAGTTCAAAGACCACAATCCTATTTAAACGAAGCGCGTTTGTCCGCAATTGCTATCGCAATAAGATTGGCTATTTTAAAAGAACGGTATATAGAGCAGGCACCTCGAATAATGGTATTGGACGATTTACTACTTAGCCTTGATTTGGGAAATCGCTCTTCACTATTAAAAATGTTAATGAAAAAATATGCTCATTTATATCAACTTGTCATTTTGACTCATGATAGAGTCTTTTTTGATTGTGTTTTGAATCATTTATCAGAGGATGAACTAAAAGAGAACTGGAGGATTTTTGAAATGTATGAAACAGAAGACGGAAACAAGAAAGTCCCTTCTGTCGTTTTATATCAGAGCCCTCTTTCAAAAGCATATATGTATTTTAAAGGGAATAACTGTCCGATTGATTATAATGCCTGTGGAAATAATCAACGGCAGGCTCTTGAAGAAATCTTTAAAAAACAGTTTGCGGCATATTCTTTGAGAAATGAAAACGGAGAACTTGTGCAAACGAATGGGCTTATGATAGCAGATTGTATAGTTAAGGCAAAGGATATGTATTCTAAGATAGGATTTGATACTGCGATATTAGATGAACTTGACATACATAGAAAACAATCTTTAAATCCAACGTCTCACCACAACCCACAATCCAATTTTTACAAGTCGGAAATTGAAAGAACATTTGAAATCATAGATTTATTAATTAAGCATAGAATTGACAAGCTTGTCCCTTGTAATAGTATAATTTCCTTAAATGTGGAGTGCGATGATGGAACTTCATATTTATATAGAGTACAAATACTTGATGATATTTTAGCTTACAAAGCTCCTAATTATAGTTATTTCGTGAATCAGTCAGATAAACGAGAATTCTATATTAAGGATTGTAATGGTAGTGATATTAATAAAAAAACAAATGGACGAACATTGCAAGAATTCTATTCTGAAACACTAAATGGTATCAAGGATCATCTTCATAAAAATCCAATAGAAAAAGGAAATATTCTATCTTTATTTCTGTATGATGGAGAAACTCTTCATGATATTCTTGAAAAATGGAATAATAGAATATGAGATAATATGCAATGTATATTCTGTCATAAGGATTCTTCAACCTCCAAAAGTGTTGAGCATATTATTCCCGAGTCTCTTAGGAATAAGGAACATATCCTTCCTAAGGGATATGTCTGTGATACCTGTAACAACTATTTCTCTGTAAAAATTGAAAAGGAATTGTTGGCTCAGCCATATTTTGTATCAATGCGGAGAAGAAATGATATAAGAACGAAGCATGGAAGATTTGTTAAAGAAACGTTTATATTTCCTTCTATAATGGATATATCACCAGTATCATTTAATCCTGAAGAAAAGATAGTTTATATAGAAAATGACAATGTGGTAAATGCTATTATTTCAGGAAATTGTAAAAAGGCTATTTCTTTATTTTATGACGCGCCAGATACTCATAATACGCTTATGTCCCGTTTCCTTGCAAAATGTGCTTATGAATATTTTCTATATAACATGGGCAAAGACAATTATGATTTGTGTGTTCAAGAGTATTTAGGAAGAGGTAAAGACTTATTAAAAGAATTAAGAAAGTATGCCCGATATGGAGTAGGTAAGTATTGGCAATATAATCAACGGAGGATTTATTCAGAAGGAGATTATTTCTATAATCAAAACGAAAGCATTTGTTATGAGATTCTGCATGAGATGAAATTGTTCGTAAAAGAGCATAAACATTTTCAAAATGGAAATGTAGAAGCTGAAATATATTTTGTGATGGCAATAGCTGGTATTGAATACGCTATTTGTCTGTCAGATCCTGACATTTCCGAATATCAGAAATGGGTAGAAGAGCATAAAGGCCTTTCTCCATTGAAAGATGACGCAGAAACGTTATCGTTTAGTTTGTCTGATATAAACCCTATGCTAATAAAGAAAGATGACGATAGAATTCATTGATAACAGAAATAGGTTCTTCGAAGATGTGAAAGCATTGGGAAGAAAGAACTCTGCCACATTGGGGTTTATGCCCGAAGGTGGCTTTGAGGATCATGCAAGGAATAAATGTATCATTATCGCGCATGATGGCAAGACATTGGCTGGTTACTTGATGTTTCGTGTTGTCTCTCGCTTTTCTCGGATTAGCATTGTTCATTTGTGTGTAAGTGAAGAATACAGAGGAAAGGGCATCTCAAATGATTTACTAAATGCGCTCAAAAGCAAATACGAAAAAGTTTATAGAGGTATTTCACTTAGTTGCAGGACTGATTTTGATTATGCGTCTTCTGTATGGAGAAATTTCGGATTCGTTCCTCGCGAAAAAGTCAGGAGCAGAAGTTATGAAGTGAATTATCTGAATAGATGGTGGTACGACTTTAATCAGCCAGACTTATTCTCAGTAGCTTTGACTTCTAAGGTGAAAGCTTTGCTGGATATGAATATTATTGTTAAACTGCGAGAGGCAGAAAATGCAGATTATGTGAGTCCGCAAGAAGACCCTCGGGGGCTATTGGCAGACTGGTTGATAGACGAGGCTGAATTATGCATTGCTCCAGAAGCATATAATGAAATAGACAGAGACGAGAATCTGCAACG
>Ga0310696_10008572_pt1 | contig 11915 bp, 6 predicted proteins | sample AusTroGonzalo_MG_4_FD_203885 | JGI IMG/M metagenome (GOLD analysis project Ga0310696, IMG submission 203885) | Bovine rumen microbial communities from tropical cattle in Woodstock, Queensland, Australia - Gonzalo_02 (v2) (version 2) | ecosystem: Host-associated > Mammals > Digestive system >... | reverse complement strand
CATGTAGTATTGGGAGAAATCCTGATTCACGAATTTGTTGTAGAACGACATCGGGGTGTAGGTTTCGGTGCTCACCACCTCGCCTTTGGAGTTGCGCTGTGTCCAGGTGAACTCTGTGGGAGGTTCGCCAAAGGTGTAGGCCAGCATACGATAAACGGTCTCCAGCATCTCCATCTTGGTGGCTTGCAGCTTCTGCTCGGTCATGCCTTTGTTGTTGCACATGTCGCGCAGAATCAGACCGTCTTCGCGCAGTTTCAGCTTGATGAGCTCGGAAATCTTGGAGGTGTGGTTGCTGTTGTAGGTTTCCGGCATTACGTCTTTCGGCACCACACCGTATTTGGTCATCAGGTTGGCCACACCGGTGAATTGACCGCCGTCGCTGAGCGGGTTCTTGAAGAGCCATTGCACAGTTTCGTCTTCCATGGATTTGGCGCGATTGTCCAAAATGGCCTGCAGGAAGAGGTTGGCCTTCTCCAATTGGTCGTAGAAGAAGGTGTAGCATTGCGAGAACTGGAAGTCGGCGGGCAGGTCATATTTGCGGATGGCCTTGTTGCGCAGCACGTTCATGCCGGTGAACATCCAGCAGCGGCCAGAGGATTCTTGGTTGGTGATAGCCTTGGAGGGCACCGTGTTCGACATATTCGGGTCGAAAGCCGTCCGGTTGTCGTAGTTTACCGCCAACTTGTTGATTTCGTTGGCGTTGATGGCGTTGCGCATCGCCTTGTTGTTCGGATTGGATTCGTAAGAACCTCTCAGTTGACTGATCTGCTGCATGGAGAGACCGCCGTTTTTGTCGATGGGTTGCGCGTTCAGGGCCATCATACAGGCTGCCGCGCATGCGATAAGGAAAAATTTTTTCATTAATTTATTGTTTTTATTATACTTGATTCGATAAGTTTAAGGTTTAGGGTTTAAGGTTTATTTAAGATTTAAGATTTAAGATTTAAGATGGGATATCACCATAAACTATAAACCTTAAACCTTAAACAATTTGTTCCAGCATTTGCCAGAGGAGGCGGGTGGGGAGGCCCATCACATTGTAGAAGGAGCCGCGCACCTCGCGGATACCGACGCGGCCGATCCACTCCTGCACACCGTAGGAGCCGGCTTTGTCGAAGGGTTGGTAGGTGTCGATATAGTATTGTATCATCTCGTCGCTCAGGGTTTCGAAGATGACGTCGGTGGAGCGGTAGTCGGTGAGCTGCTTTTGCGGCGAGGCCACCGTCAGCCCGCTGTACACGGTATGGGTGTTGCCGGAGAGCATCCGCAGCATCCGCTTGGCGTCCTCCTCGTCTTTCGGCTTCCCGATAATCTGCCCGTTCACCACCACGATGGTGTCGCAGGTGATGAAGATGGTGTCGGGCGTGTACTGCGACATGTCGATGGGCGAAAGTTTTAGCTTCGACAGGTGCATCACAATCTCTTCGGGACTCCACGACGGGTCGTAGGTCTCCTCCACGTCGGTTTTCATCACCTCAAACTCCACACCCATTCCCGCGAGGAGCTCTCTGCGCCTCGGGGATTGCGATGCCAGGATGACTTTTCGTTTTTTTAATTCTTCGAGCAACATCCGTAAGGGTTTAGAGGTTTAGAGGTTTACAGGTTTAGAGGTTTAGAGGTTTAGAGGTTTAGAGGTTTAGAGGTTTACAAGTTTAAGCTTCCAATTGTAGTTTTACGTCGTTTAGTACGTTCATGTAGTTGATAAACGCCTGATACGGTGATGAATAGACCTCAAAGTTGCGTTTCACGAAGCGGTGTCCGAACCATTTGGAACTCATGAAGTTGAAGTGGTCGGCAGCCTGCAGGCGCAACCAGCTCAGCTTGGCTTCCACATTCTCGGATTTCTTGTAGAGCGGCTCCAACTTAAACAGCTGGTTGAAAGCCTCTTGCTGAAGTTCGTTGCCGAGCCATTCGTTGGTGTCCTTCTCTTCGCCGGAGCAGGAGATGGGCCATGGAGCGTGCATGGTGGCGGGACTGAGGTCGAGGTCCAGCGCATCTTTTGGGGTGATGAAGGTGTAGTTCTCGTGCTGGCCCAGTTGGGTGACCAAAGCCCTGAAGAAGTCGAAGATGCCGGTGTCGGCAGTGTAGTGCTCGCCGATGGTCTCATAGTCCCAGAAAAGGTTGATGAGCGCAGAGTCGCTGTCGTTGTTTATCTTTTCGAGGAAACGCATGTATTTGTCAGCGGTCAGCGGGTACTGGTCCCAGCCTTGGTCGGCAAAACGCAGCGTGATGTCGTCGCACAGCTGGTAGGAACGCAGCAGCAGACGCACGTCCGTTTGGTAGGGGTTGCAGTAGAGGTAGGTCGGGCTCTTCCAGCCGAGGATGTGGCGTGCGCCTTCGGTGAGGATGACGCGGTAGCCGGCGTTGCCCAGCCATTCGCCGATGTCGTCGGAGTAGATGATCTCGGTGTTGCAGAAAGAGACCGGCTTCACCCCGAAAGTGTCCATCAGCAGCTGTTCCTGCAGCTTTACCTGCTCGATGAACGCACTTTCGTTATAGAGCGCGGCGAGACTGTGGGTGTAGGTGCTGCCCGTGATTTCCACGCAGCCCGTATTAATCAGCTCCTTGAAACTCTCGATAACTTCGGGACAGTAGTTCTTGAACAGCATGATGGAGCTGCCCGAGATGCTGAAGCTGCACCGGAAGGTGTCGGGGTTGTTTTTGATGATGTCCAGCAGCATTCTGTTTGCCGGAAGGTAGCAGCGCTCGGCCAGACGTTTCGTCAGATACTGGTTCTGGTATTCATCAAAATAGTGATGATCCTGATTGATGTCAAAAAAGCGGTACGTGCGCAGGCGGTACGGCTGACTGATCTGAAAGTGGAAACATATTTTATTCATAATGCAAAGTTTTTTCGTAGATTTTGACTAATTTTTTAGCCACGTGCTCCCATTTGAGGCGGTCAACCTCTGCGGCACCCTCCTCAGCGAAGAGTTTGGAGAGGGCAGGGTAGTGGAGCAGACCATAGATGGCATCCGCAGTGGCGTCGATGTCCCAGAAATCGACCTTGATGGCATGGGTAAGCACTTCGGAGACACCCGACTGCTTGGAGATGACCACGGGGACATGCGCGCGCATAGCCTCCAATGGAGATATGCCGAAAGGCTCTGAGATAGAAGGCATTACGTAAACATCGCTCATGCCGAACATCTTGTTGATGTCCTCGCCGCGCAGGAATCCGGTGAAGTGGAAACGGTCGGAGATGCCCAATTCGGCCACACGTTCGATGATGTGTGGCATCATGTCGCCGTCGCCGGCCAGCACGAAGCGCACGTTCGGATCCTTCTCCAAGACGCGCTTGGCGGTCTCCACAAAGTAATCGGGACCTTTCTGGAAGGTGACACGGCCCAGGAAGGTGACGATTTTCTCGGTGACGAATTTCTGGCGCTCCACCTTCTTGTCGTTGGGCTCCACCGCGTTGTGCAGGGTGAAAACCTTCTCTTCGGGGATGCCGTATTTGTTGATGACAATGTTGCGGGTGAGGTCGCTGACCGCGCACACCGCGTCGGCGGCCATCATGCCCTCTTTTTCCATGCCGTAAACGATGTCGTTGTAGTTTTCGCCGCTACGGTCGAACTCGGTGGCGTGGATATGCACCACCAACGGTTTGCCGGAGACCTGCTTGGCCGCAATACCAGCACGATAGGTCAGCCAGTCGTGCGCGTGAATCAGGTCGAAATCCTCGTTTTGGGCGATTTCTGCCGCGATATGGGCGTATTGGTTCACCTCCTCCATCAAGTTGGAGCCGTATTTCCCGGAGAAAAGATATTTTCTTTTCTCGCTAGAAGAGGGAAAGACACCGCTCTCAATCTGGTTAATGACATTGTAGTAGTCGTCTAAACCCACGTAGGGAACCAGCTTACTGTCCACTTGGATGTACGAGGTTTGTTTGGAGTGGAGGAAATAGCTGGAAGTGCGCGGGTCCACTTCCACGTCGCTGCCGTTCACAATCTTGACATACGACGTGTCTTCATCCCCGGAGGCCTTGGGCATCACGAAAGTGACCTTCACACCGTTGAGAGCGAGCCCTTTGGTGAGCCCGTAACAAGCTGTGCCTAAGCCACCTGAGATGTGGGGCGGGAATTCCCATCCAAACATTAATACTTTTATCGGCATATATGTAGTCTATTTTTTTACTTGTTCAATTTTCCATTTCATATAGAGCAGCGCAGCGACGCTCCATGCTTGCGAAATGCAGCCGTTGGGCTTGAAAGGCGGGTCTCCGTCGGTGATTTCGGCCACGGTGGAGACGCCGTAGGAGGTCATGCAGCCGTCGAAGCGGTAGAGGATGCGGTGCAGCACGTCAGGGGCGCTGTCGGGATACACCTTCAGGAGGCAGTCGGTGAAGGGGAAGAGCAACCACGGCCATACGGTGCCCTGATGGTAAGCGGAGTCGCGCTCCACCTGTCCGCCCTTGTAGTGCCCCTTGTATTCGGGATCCTTCGGTGAGAGGCTGCGGATGCCTTTGTCCACGAGCAGCTCTTCGGTAACCCGTTTCAAGATCAATTGTCTGATTTTCTCGCTGATGGGTGCGAAGGGCAGGGAGGCGGCAATCAGCATGTTGGGGCGCACCTGGAAGTTCTTGTAGTCGCCGTCCACGTAGTCGGCAAGGTAGCCCATCTCTTTCGACCAGAAGGTCTCTTTGAAGACGTTGGGGAAGTCGGCCACAACGGGCTCCCAGTCGGTGAGGAAATCTTTGTCCTTGCTTACCCGGGCGAGGTCGAGGGCGAACTTGATGGCGTTATACCACAAAGCGTTGATCTCCACTTGGCAGCCAGTGCGCGGAGTCACGGGGCGACCGTTTACCACGGCGTCCATCCAAGTGAGTGCGAGACCGGGACCGCCAGCATAGATGAGGCCGTTCTCCAGCATCCGGATGTTGTTCATCGTGCCGTCACGGTAGGCGCAGAGGATGTTTTTGACCACTTCGCCGTATTTTGCCCATACTTTCTTCGGCTTGTTGAGATAGTCGCAGTAGATCTGCAGACTGCGGATGAACCAAAGCGGTGCATCCACGGAGTTATAGGCAGCGGATTCACCGGTGCCGATGTTCGGGAAGAGGCCGTCTTTGAGGTCTTCGATCATGGTGTCGGCAATCTCCTCAAAGAGGTCAATCTTGCCGAGCGCCAGAGTAAGTCCGGGAAGGGCGATGAAGGTGTCGCGTCCCCAGCGTCCGAACCAAGGGTAGCCGGCCACGATGTCGGTGCGTCCGTTGCGCTTCACAACGAACTGTTCGGCTGCGTTCTGCAGACAGCTGGCGAAATTGTAGCGAGGGGTGTGTTTCTGCTCCTCGGCCTTGTAGAGGGCGGCGATTTCAGCGGGTGCCATCGGCTCAGTGCCAATGGCGAGGTAGAGCTCCTTGCCGGTAACCTTCACGGTGAAGGTGCCGGGACGCCAGAGGTCTTCGTGCCCGTCGTAGCCGCGTTTCAGTTCCTCTTCATATTCAATATTATAATACCAGTCGGGATGGTGTTGGTAGAGCGCCGGTTCCGAGAACTGGAAGAAGACCGGGCTGTAGCCGTCGTACATGCAGAATCCCGCTCCGTTATCCACGGTCCGGAAGTCGGTATGCACGCCGTCATTGGCGTGGGTGAGCTGGTGGATGTTGCGGAAGGCCAGCAGAGGCTCCACCTGCAGAGCCACCTCTTCGACGTCGTCCAAGAAGGTGTATTTGATGATCAGACGATCGGCGTCGTTTTGGAAAAGCAGCGACTTTTGGAAGTTGAACTTCCCGACGCGGAAATCATACACCGGCACGCTGTCAGCCGAGAAGTGCTGCAGGTACTTGTTGCCCATGGGGTTGATGACCTGGCCCTTGTACTGATGGATGCTGAGATGGAAATCCATGTCATTGACCACGATGTTCTCGTTGATGCCGGAGACCAGCAGATGTCGTTCGCCGCCGAAATTGTCCTGCGGCACGATAAAGAGTCCGTGGTATTTGCGGGTGTTAAGTCCGCACAGCGTGGTGGTGGCGAAAGCACCGGTTCTGCTGCAGCGCAAAATCTCTCTCTCTCTTGAGAATCCGATGTTTACCAGCTTATCCTTGTCAAACGCGATATAACTCATCTTTTCTACTATATATTTCTTTAATACATTTCTAAATTACTGGAATTCAATAGAATATAATTACCCTAAAATCTCCAATAAAAACAATCTGCAAAGATATATTTTTTTGACAATACGTTGTGGATTTTTTTTTCAACAAAAGTTCATTGAGTATTGGGTAAAAAAAAATCCCGAACCGAGAGGTCCGGGATTTTAGGTTGGGTATTATTCCGAAAAATTAGCGGGCAACCGTGAATTTCTGGGTTGTAGTGCCGTTTTCGGTTTCAACTTTCACCGTGTAAACACCATTTGCGAAGCGGCTGGTGTTGATTTGGGTGTTGACATCGTTAGCGTTGTAAGCGCCCACCAATTGACCCATCATGTTGTAAACCTCAACACGATTGATGTTGGCGGTTGAATTGATGTTGAGCACATCGTTGGCAGGGTTCGGGAAGATAACCGTTTTAACATCGTGGTTTTCGATACCAACGCCAGGAGTGACGCTGAAGTTATCAAGGTTAATCCAGAACATGTCAGTGCAGTTGAAGTGACGGATAGCAATATAAATCGTCTGGTTTGAATAGTCAAGGTTAACAGTTTTCTCTGCCCAAGGAGTTTGTGCGCGATCACCAGCGTCAAGATCTTCTTCATAGAGGAGGGTGAAGTTGTTCGGATTGGTACCAGTGGTGGAAACATACACACCGTAGTGCTCTTCATAGTAACCAGCATCCTGTGCATTCACGAAGAAAGACAATTTAGCGCCGTTGGCAGGAATGTTCAATGCAGGAGAAATCAACCAGTTGTCGGGATTGAGAGGACCAACGTTGTTGACATAAGAAGCGGAAGAGATACAGCCAGAGCCTTCGTAAGGTTGGTAACCGGCATTCATCCATGAATAACCGTCAGCGTCCTCGTCAAGGATCGTCCAGCAAGCGGGAGCTTCAGTGTCAAAACCTTCGAAGTAAGGCAGGTTTTGAGCCTCACCGCAAGTGATGGCATACACATTGAGGGAAGCGGTGGCGGAACCAATGCTGTTGGTGGCGGTGACGCTCACCGTGTGGTTGCCGGAGGTGGTGAAGGTGTAATTAAGGATTTCCGTGGTGTTGGAGACCGTGTTACCGTCAATGGTCCATGCGAAGGTCTCGGCCAGCGGGCTCACAGCCGTGAACTCGGCCATTGTGCCGGTTTCAATTGAGGTAGGACCGTTAAGAGTAACCGTAGGAGCGGTCAGTTGACGGATGCTGATGTTATCGACGAACAAATAGTATGAGTAGTTACCATAATAGTTGATGGCGACATATTTCGTACCTGCAGGAAGAAGCACGGAGGCTTCCGTCCAATCCATTTCAACGTTTTGATAATCTGCAAGTTCGGTAAAGCTTGAGATATCGTCCGTGGTAGTGGAGTACAACACCTTGAAGTTGTCATCAGCGCTGTATCCCATGTAGAAGAAGTCAATCATATAGCTGGCATCGGTAGGAATTTGCAGCTCGGGAGTGATAAGGTATTGGTTGTAGTCTGCAGCTGAGTTGTAGCTACTGAACAGGAAAGAGAAATCACCTTCGTATGCGTAAGAAGCGCTATTGAGAAGACCAAAATTGCCGTCGTTAGCAGGATCAAGGCTGACCATACCCCAGCAACGCAAACCGTTTTCAAAACCTTGCATGAAGGGGAATTGGGTGACGGTCTCACAGACATAGACGTCCACATCCATGCTGTCAGCGTCGCTGCCAACGGTGTTGGTGGCGATAACTTTCACTTGGTGGATACCTGCGGTGGTGAAAGTGTAGGTGAGGGTGTTGGTGGTGGAAGCAACAGCGGCTCCGTCAACCATCCATGTGAAAGAGTCTGCCAGCGGGCTGGTAGCGGTGAAAGTGCCAGTTCCTCCGACTTCCATTTCGGTGGGACCGTCAACTGCAACATCGGGAGCGCTCAGAGCCATAATGCTGACATTGTCAACAAAGAGGTAGAATTTGTAGTTGGCATCGTAGTTGATAGCCACATATTTGGTGCCGGCAGGCAGTAAAACGGCACCTTCCTCCCAGTCGGTGGTGGGAACGGAGGTGAATTGATACAGCACTGTGAAGCTGCTGAGGGCGTCCGTGGTGGTGGAAGCCAGCACTCTGAACGTGTCGGTAGCGGTGTAACCTAAATATCTGAATTTCACCATGTAGTTCTCTGAGGGGGAGAGGGTGAGTTCGGGAGAGATGAGGTATTGGTTGTAGTCGGTAGCGGAGTTGTAGCTGCTGAAGCGGAAGTCGTAGTTTCCTTCGTAAGCAGACGGATCGGCGAAGATGCCGAACTTGTCATCATTGGCAGGGTCCATGCTGATCATCGTCCAGCAAGGAATGTCAGACTCGAAACCTTCGGTGAAAGGAACCGTGATATTGCTACAGTCAACACCTGAACCGGTTAAGGTGATGGTGACGTTGGTAGCACCGGTGGAAGAAAGGGTCACAGTGCCATTGTTGGTGGCGACAGCTGTGGGAGTGTATTGCACATAGAGGGTGCCGCCAGTGGAAGCTACGGTTGCGGTGGTGCCGAAGGTGGTGCCGTCAGCAGAAACGCTGAAAGGAGCAGTGGTGGTAGCCGTCACGCCTGCGGTAAGGTTGTAGGTGGTGATATCAACAGTGGCGTCGAGGCTGTTGCCGATGCTGGCGGTACCGAAGTCGATGTCCGTAGGAACGGCAACGATTGTCGGGCTGGTGGGTTGTGCGAAAATCTCAACATCGTCCAAGTCAATGTAGAACATATCCGTGCAGTTGAAGTGACGGAAAGCGATGCGGACGGTTTGACCAGTGTAGCTGGACAAATCGACGGTTTTCTGCTTCCAAGTACCTTGGGCACGGGCACCGCCGTTGGCGTCAAGGGTCTCCTCGTAAAGGAGGGTGAAATCAGCCGGAGTTGTGCCTGCAGTGGTGGAAATGTACACACCATAGTGCTCAGCGGCATAGCTGGCGTCTTGAGCTGCAACCCAGAAAGTGAGGGTGGCGTTGCCGGTAAGGGTAACGGCAGGAGTGATCAGCCAGTTGTTGGGGGTCAACACTGTGCTGTTGTAGTAGGAACACGAATAAGCACAGCCGTTGGAACCGTTGTGTCCGGAGACACCGGGAGCCACACCTTCCATCCATGCATAGCTGTCATTGTCGGCATCGATGTTCAACCAAGTGGTTGGAATGCCGTTCTCAAAATCTTCACTCAGAAGATTCTGCGCTTGTATTGCCACCATGGCAAACAAAGCAAGCATAAGAGTAAAAATCTTTTTCATTTTTTTTGGGTTTTGATGAATAAATAAGTTGATTATAATTGAATTAATTTCTATTCTTTACCACGATAGTTTTATTACATTTAACCTGCAAAAATACACTTTTTTTATATCATTTTGCTAATGCAATTTTTTTATATTTTTGCCACCAAAAATAATGGGCGTACAATGGAAGAAAGAAGGCTGTATTCGGTTTCTGAAATGCGTGAATGTGAGCGCTTTACGATGGATAAGCGCGGCATTTCGTCGTTGGAGCTGATGGAGGCGGCCGGTCAATCGTGCGCTCAGGAACTCTGTATGAGCTCACCCATTGGAAGTGTTGACAATATTTATATATATGTCGGCACCGGCAACAACGGCGGCGACGGTGTGGTTATAGCCGTACACCTTGTCAAAGAGGAGTTTATAAGCAATAATGTATATCTGGTTGTTTGCGCTCCTGAAAAAGCCCGTTATAGCAAGGAGATGCAATATCAGCTGAAACGATGGAAAAGGCTTGAGAAAAAGGAAGTTACAGCTCATACGATATACTATTCTGCTGAGAATCAGCCAAATCCGACGAAAGATGATTTGATTGTCGATGCGCTCTTTGGCATCGGACTCAACAAACCGGTCACGGGCTTCTACGCCGACGTGATTCAGCACATCAACGCTTCCGATGCTTACACGGTCTCCATCGACACGCCTTCCGGACTTTTCGTCGATCAGCCGACACCCGACAACTGCACGGTGGTTATGGCCGACGAAACCTTGAGCATCCAGTTTCCGAAGGTCGCATTCCTTCTGCCCGAAAACGCCCCTTACTACGGAGATGTGGAGGTGGTGGACATCGGGATGGAAGCTCCTGAGCATCTGGAAACCACGAGAAGGCTGTTTGCTGCCGAGGACGCGAATGCCCTCTTGCGCCCCCTGCCCAGATACGCCCACAAAGGCACGTTCGGGCACGGACTTTTGGTGGCAGGCTGCGCGCAGATGCCCGGTGCGGCGGTGTTGGCGGCTATAGCGGCTATGCGCGGCGGTATCGGCAAGCTTACCGTTCATACGGTGAAGTCGGTGCGCGACATCTTGGCCGCTTCCCTGCCCGAAGCCATCCACCATATTGACGATAACGAGCAGTATGTCAGCCATATTGACTGGAACACGCTGCCTGAAAATATCAACGCAGTGGCACTGGGTCCCGGATTAGGCACCCGCCAGCAAACCGTCTCTGCGATGAAGGACATCCTCGACACGGTGAAGCTGCCGCTGGTAATCGATGCCGATGCGCTGAACATGTTGGCGGAAAACAAGACGTGGCTTGCTTACCTCCCCCCGCACAGCATCCTGACTCCGCATTTCGCGGAATTTGAGCGCCTTGCAGGCAAACCCTCCGACGATTTCGACCGTTTAGAGCGGGCGAAGCAGTTTGCGCATCGCTACTCGGTAATTCTCGTGTTGAAGGGACATCACACAGTGGTGACCTTCCCCGACGGACGGCAGTTTTTCAACACCACCGGCAATGCCGGTATGGCCACAGCGGGCAGCGGAGATGTGCTCACCGGACTGATTCTTTCGCTTCTGGCGCAAGGTTACGCCCCAGAACAGGCAGCACTTCTCGGTGTCTTTCATCACGGCGCGGCCGGAGATGCCTTTGCCCGCGACCACGATCCCCGCACCCTGATCGCGTCGGATCTCCCACGATATTTCTTTATTGACGATTACATATTATGATAAAACAAACCATAACCACCGTATTAACCCTGATGTTCGCCATAGCCGCAACGGCCCAGGTGAACATCCATATCGATCTGCAGAACACCAAAATGTTCGATTCGATTTTCGTGAAGAGCGAAGCGAAGCTGCAGACCAAAAAGTATCTGAGTGCGCCGTTCGGTCCCTCGGTGACTTTGCAGGACAAGGAGTCGCTGAAGCCCGGCATGTACGACATTCTGGGTGACAGCACCTTCCTCGGGGTGATCCTGATTCCTGCCGAGAAAAATCAGAAGTTCTCTTTAAAGATTGACGGCGAGAAGGTTATGTTTACGAATTCCAAAGAAAACATCGCCTATTACAACTATTTGGATGATATTGCAACCTATACCCACAAGCTGGATTCTTTGAACGAACAGTTCCAGCAAGCGCAGAAAAGCATGCCGCAGTACATGTTGAAAGTCTTTGTGGATTCATTGTCAGCCTCAGCCCGCCGCATCAACGACGAGATGCGTGCTTTCCAGCGCCGCACGGCAGAAGCCAACAAGGGCACGTTGTTCGGCTCCATTGTCGCCACCTCCACCTATCTGCAGGATCCGCCGCAGGAGATTGTCAGCGACCGTCGCGCTTTCCAACGTTACTACATCGAGCACTTCTTCGACAATTTCGCTTGGAACGACCCGCGTATCTTCAACACGCCGATTGTGGAGCAGAAGCTGAAAGAGTACTGCAATCTCATTTACCAGCTCGACAACCCCGACTACGATACTTTGGTGGTGGCTGCGCTCAACAAGGCGAAGGTCAACCAGACCTCTTACGAGTATCTTTTTGATGCGCTGCAGTATGTGTTGGGACGCATTGTTTCACCCTACAAAGTGGAGCACACCTACATTGCCATGCTGAAAGATGCTTT
>Ga0310696_10008571_pt1 | contig 11915 bp, 11 predicted proteins | sample AusTroGonzalo_MG_4_FD_203885 | JGI IMG/M metagenome (GOLD analysis project Ga0310696, IMG submission 203885) | Bovine rumen microbial communities from tropical cattle in Woodstock, Queensland, Australia - Gonzalo_02 (v2) (version 2) | ecosystem: Host-associated > Mammals > Digestive system >... | reverse complement strand
TTGCCCAGGAGGCAAAAGAGTATAACGGCCAGCATGTAAAGGTAATCGGGGCCAAGATCTTTGCAGACGGAGTTGTAGAAGGTCATACCGCGTGGATGCTGGATGATTATGTAGACAAACCCGGGTATAAGGGCGTAAGAAGATTCGATGACCACGACAAGATGGTAAGGATGGTCAAGGCGGCGGCCGCGCATGGCTTGAATGTCCATGTTCATTCCATTGGCGACGGCGCCACCCAGGCATGGATTGACGCTTTTGCCCAGGCACAGACCGAGGTGGGTAATTTCGATATGCGAAATGCCCTTGCACACTTGCAGGAAGTTACGCCGGAAGATGTGACGAGAATCGGCGAATATAATGTCATGGCCGTATGCGGCATCATGTGGACCATCAAGCATCCTGCCGGTTATCCACAGGAGGTTGCCTATGTGGGCGAAGAGAAATCCAGGAATGCCTATCCGGTCAAATCCATCATCGATGGAGGCGGCGTCGTGGCCAGCCATTCAGACTTCCCCGTGTCGCCTGCGTTCAGCGCAGTTCAGGCATTCTTAATGGGCGTTTTGAAGAAGCTGCCGTCATTCCCGGATGAGTGGATCAGAAATATCGACCAGGCTATCAGCCGCCATGAGGCGCTGAAGACCCTTACGAGCAATGTGGCCTATATGTGGCATGCAGAGGACAGGATGGGTTCCATAAGCCTGGGCAAACTCGCCAACTTCGCCGTTTTGAACCGCGACTTCATGCACGACGATTTTGCCGAAATCGAGAAGGCAAGTTGCGTGGCCACCATCGTGGACGGCGAGGAAGTTTATAAAGCATAAAAAGGAACTATGAATACAATTGACTATTCCAAGAAGGAAAACTGGTGCAAGATTCCTGTAATTACCAAGGAAGTTGACACGTTCTATGTTTACGCAACGGAGTACATCTTGGGCAGTATGGCAGAGGGCGCTCCCGATTATGCCGAGATGGACAATGCCGAGATGGTGGAGGGCGCTAAGGGCGAATATGACCTACACGCAAGCGCATACGCCGAAGCTACCAACGTATTCATGCCGTACTACCGACAGGTGGGCCTGCACTATGCCGGCGAGGTCTGGAAACGGGACGGTATTTTCGATGCCGCCCTTGTCGGTACGCCCTACGACGACATCGTCGATGCACTGGACTACTACTTTGAACACTATAACAATGGCCGCCCCTTTATCATTGCAGGCCACAGCCAGGGCTCGGCCATCGTCAAGATGTTGCTGAGGAAATACTTCGCAGAGCACCCTGAATACTACAGACGCATGGTAGCGGCCTACCCGATTGGCTATGCCATTACCCGGGACTATCTTGCCGCCAACCCGCACCTCAAATTCGCAACTGGAGAATGCGATACCGGCGTCATCGTGAGCTGGAACACCGAAGGGCCCGGGAATCGGGAGGTGAATGCCGATACCTGTGTGCTGCAACCGGGATCCATCAGCATCAATCCGCTCAACTGGAAACTGGATGACACCTACGCGCCGGCAAGCGAGAACCTGGGAACGCTCTGGCTCAACGAGAAAGGCGAACTTGAGATTCAGGACCGGGGCGCAGACGCACAGGTGTTCCCGGACCGCGGCGTGGTGGTGACCCATGCCAAGGGTGAGGAAATGGATGAGGAGACCGCCGAAGTCGCGACCTATTTCTTCGGCCCGGACGGCCGCCACGGCGAGGATTATGCGCTCTTTTACAACAACATCAAGGCCAATGTGGCCAAGCGAGTAGCTGCCTATAAAAGCAAATAGAATCAATAATTCTGAGGTGGGACAAAACAATGATTGATATGAAAAGAGAATTCAAGGATCTGGTCAGATTCGAGCATAAGCAATAAACAATGAAAAGGGTTTTATTATTCTGAGCACGATGCTCCTTGCGCTGTCGTGCTGCGAGATAGAGGTATTAACGACCGTAGACCTTGCCACGCTCTCGGCCGATTATGAGGCCAGGGATGGTGATATGCTCACTGGCATAATGGACGGAAACTACAGAATTACCATCGCCGACGGTGCCACAGTGACGCTGAAAAATGCTGTTGTGTACGGGGTAGATGACCTGAACTGTAAGTGGGCCGGCATCACCCTCCTTGGAGACGCCACCCTTGTTCTTGAGGCTTCCAACATCGTGAGAGGTTTTGACGGCGGATTTCCCGGCATCTTTGTTCCCGAGGGAAAGACGCTCACCCTGACGGGGAACGGAAAACTGGATGTGAGCAGCAATGGATATGCCCCCGGAATTGGCGGTGATGACGCTGACAGTGGCAATATTGTCATCCAGGGGGGCACCATCCGTGCAACAGGCGGTAAATGGTCCGCAGCCATCGGCTCCGGACGTGATAGAAGTTGTGGCGACATCACCATCAGTGGCGGTTCGGTAACTGCCATTGGAGGAGAAGACGGGGCCGGTATTGGCAGCGGTTACGAAGCCTCATGCGGAAATATCACCATCAGCGGAGGAACCGTCATGGCCGAAGGCGGAGAATTTGCGGCCGGCATCGGCGGCGGCGTGGACTATGTCAGTATCGGCACCGTGACCGTCGGCGGCAAAGTGGGTCCCGTGAGCGAAAGTCCTTTTGTTTATAAACCGTAGTTGAAACATTGAGATTATGAAGAAAACGCTGGCCATACTCTTTGGAGCACTCCTTTTGACTGCCTGCAAAGGCCATACTGTCAATGTTGAACCCGCTGATTGTGATACGGGGATAGCTGTAAATCAAGTATTAGAAGATCTCAAGGGTCGCGACGTGGTCCTTTTCGTGGCCGACGAGGATGAGATTTCGCCTGCCGAAGTGCCTTTCCCTGTAGTGTTCACAGGAATGGGGAAGATGCGGATGTTCAGCGCCCTGGTGAAGTGGCACGAGGCCTTGCCAGAAGGCAGTAACCCCGTGATACTGAACATCGGCAGCGCCGGGTCGGCCAAATATCCCATCGGCACCATCGTGCCCTGCACCCGCTTCATCAATGGCGGATGCGAACTGGTGGACGACTGCATTGAACTTTCGGCCGACGGCGCCAGCGTCTTCTCCGGGGACTATTTCATGAGCACCCAGACCTTCAGCCCGGAGCAGGTGAAGGAGCTGTCGCAGCAGTACGACCTCTTTGACATGGAAGCCTACGCCTTGGCCCAGTTCTGCAAGATGTACGATATCCCGTTCTACTGCCTGAAGGCTGTCTCCGACAACCTGGACGGTAACCTCAAGGACTGGCGCGGCATCCTTGCCGACATCCGCGCCCGGTTTACGGAATTGCTCGGCAGCGGCAACGAATAACGTTTACTTGGTTTTTCGGCAAATACGGGCTCCAATATCTGATAAAGTAAAGGTAATTATGATAGAGATAACCATAAGCGTGGGCTTGAACGATGCTGTTACCAAGCAGCAGGAGCATCCGACGAAGACGTACGTTGATATAATGAAGAACGTATGTCGTAGTTACCGTGTTCCTTTCTCGTTTATCGTTTCAGAAGGTGGCTATTTTCACGAAGATGGTGATTACACGCAGGAAAAGACCCTTGTTCTTTGTTTGCTTGACCCCAAGGAAGGTGTCGTGGACAGCATCGCAAGAGATCTCTGCGCATTTTTTCATCAAGAATCCGTCCTGATAACAGAGAGTACGGTCAGAGCATATTATATAAAAGAGGAACTATCAAAATGACCCCCAATCAGTAGATAGCTAATGTAAAAATGATAACACAAAACTTCATAGAAAATGAATAGCGAGAACAAATTGGCCGTTAAGTGCAACAACGGCACCTTCATCGGCAAACAGACAGACGAACTGATTATCTGGAAAGGCATCCCCTACGCAACGCAGCCGGTGGGGAAGCTCCGCTGGCAGAAGGCGCTTCCTGCCGCAGACGATGACGGCGTGTACGAAGCGATCAATCCCGGCCACGTTCCCATCGGGCCTGCCAACGATTCAATGGGAACGGCGGAGTTCGGCGAGGACTGCCTCGTGCTGAACGTATATTGCAATACCAGCTGCACCGACAGCAAGAAGCCGGTCATGGTGTGGATTCACGGCGGCGGCTTCTGCGCCGAATCCCAGGCCTCGCCCCTCTATGATCTGACCACCATCGCCAAACAGTACCCCGACATCCTCTTTGTGTCCATCGACTACCGGCTGGGCTTCATGGGCTTCATGAACTTCGAGCGTGTTCCCGGCGGAGAGAACTTCAAGGAAGCGGGTAACCTGGGCCTGCTGGATCAGCTGGAGGCCCTCAGGTGGATACAGAAAAACATCGCTGCATTCGGCGGCGATCCAGATAACGTGACCATTTTCGGCGAGTCGGCAGGATCGGCCAGCGTGACGTTCCTCCCGCTCATCGACGGAAGCGAGGGACTCTTCCGCAGATGCATCGCACAGAGTGCCAACATCGCCTACACCGACACGATGGAGCACGGCATCCACGTCACGCAGAATTTCCTCACCGCAACGGGCTGCCAGACCATGGACGAGCTGATGGCACTCACCACCGAGCAGCTTGTAGACGCCTATCTGAAAGCAGCTATGATTGACAAGAACTGCCTCCTCGGAACGGCCAACTTCCCGCTCCTCGACGGCGTCACGCTGCCCGAGGACCGGGCGGACTTGTACCCGATGTGGGGAGATGAGAAGCGGGCCAAGATCGATTTGGTGATTGGATCTAACTTGGACGAAATCAGGTATTTCGTTCCGTCCGAGGGTGGTGAGGAAGGCTTCGCGAATACGCTGAGATGGATTGCGAAGCGGGATCGCGCGCTGCTCAATGATGAGGAGAAAGTCATGTACGACAAGTTCATGGCCACGATGGCCGGCGAAAGCGAGCTGAAGAGGCTGGAGCAATACTGCAATGACATCAACTTCCGCGCCGGCAACACCGATATGGCCATCCGGCACGCTGCCGCCGGCGGCAACACCTACATGTACTTCGTCAGGAAGCCGGTGACAACCCCCTATATTGGCGCAATACACGCGGCCGAAATTCCGTACCTGTTCGACACTCCTTGTGTGGACCCGATGGGAAGCGGAGAGATGGTTTCCACCGAAGACTGCGAGTTCCGTCACGTCGTTAAGGAGATGTGGGCCAATTTTGCCCGCACGGGCAACCCCTCCACCGATAAATACGCGTGGAAGAAGTTCTCCGGGGACGACCGCCAGACGATGGTCTTCGATGATGCCATCGGCATGCAGAAGGATATCTTCGGAAAACGGGAAGACCTGATGATGTCCTGGGCCGAGCGCCTTGGTAACGGATCTTCCAAGAGGGTGTGCTAACACGAGATCATTCCATGAAAACTTACGAGAGAATTAATCTGGATGACTATATCCAGACCGGAGAAGGCGGAACCGCCGTTTCGTACACGCACAAGACCGGCGATACGCTGGCCAAGCTGTACAATCCCGGATTTGAGGCCGACAGGGCAGCGGCGGAATTCTTCACCGCCCGCACCGTCTTCGAGATGGGAATCCCTACGCCGGAGCCCTACAGGCTGGTAACCGACGGAGAGCGCTTCGGCGCCGAGTACGAGCTCATCAGGAACAAACGCTCCTTTGCCCGCATCCTCTCCGAAGAACCCGAACGGCTGGAGGAAATCTCCCTGACCTTTGCACGCGCATCCCGGGAACTGCACGCCCACAAGGCCGATACCGCCCGTCTCCACTCTTACAGGGAAGTCCTTACCCGGTTTTATCAGGAAAAGAACCTTGTCCCGGAAGAATACAAACGGCACGCCCTGGCGTTCCTCGAGAAAGTGCCGGAAGCCGATACCTGTATTCACGGAGACCTCCAGATAGGGAATATCATCACAGACGGGGACCGCACGCTCTGGATCGACGTGGGCGAGTTCAGTCACGGCCTTCCCGAATGGGACATATCCATTCTTTGGACGATGGCTCACAACATGAAAGCCGACCGCTCGGTCAACCTTTTCCACATTACTCCGGAAACCTTTAACAAGCTCTGGAATATCTTTCTCCCTGCCTACCGGGGAACAACGGATCCGGGCGCACTGGAAGCCTATACCAAGCGCCTCTTCCCCTTTTATGCAGCCAAAGTCCCGTATGTCTTTGACATGGCGTACCATACCTCCCTTCCGGCCGAAGCCCTGCAGAAGATAGTTCAATTATTCAATAAAGGATAGTCCAGTACTCTGTTCCTCATACCAAACATGGGTAATTCTTTTTTCTATTCCTGGGAAGTCCAGTTGATGGAATGGCTTCAGGCTCACCTTGGCAGTGCGGGTATATCGTTCGTGTCTTTCTTCTCCCTGTTCGGAGAGGAACTGCCGCTCATCCTGATTGTGGGCTTCCTGTACTGGTGCTATGACAAGAAACTGGGCAGAATGGTGGGCTTGAGCGCCATTATGGGCTTGACCTGGAACACCATGATCAAGAACTTTTTCCTGCGCCGCAGGCCGTACTTTGACCACGAGCGCATCAGGATTCACCGCGTGGTCGATCCGGAGGCGGACATCTACGATATCTCGGCCCAGGGCTATTCCTTCCCCAGCGGTCATTCGACCAACGCGGTGACCGTGTTCGGCTCGCTGGCGTTGGGCCTGCGCAAGCGGTGGGCGCTGATCATTGCGATTGTGATCCCGCTGCTAACTGGTTTTTCCCGCATTGTAGTGGGCGCGCACTATCCCACGGATGTTCTGGCGGGGTGGCTGCTGGGCCTGGTCAGTATAACCCTTGTATACACGCTTCAAAAGCGGGTAAAGAACACGCTTGTGCTGTACGGTATTCTTCTGGCTACCACCGTACCCGGCTTTTTCTACTGTACAAGCACCGATTACTTCACAGCCATGGGCCTGTTGATCGGCTTTATGGGCGCCACCCTCCTGGATGACCGCTGTGTAAACTTTGAACCTACGCGCAAGCCGCTGTGGATGGCCGCCCGTCTGCTGGGGGGTCTAGTGGTCTATGTTCTGCTGAACACCGCACTCAAACTGCCCTTCTCCCAGGAATTCCTAACAGATGGCTCCACTGCCGCGCTTCTGGTGCGTTGTGCACGCTATGCCATCGTCTGCTTCGTGGACTTCGGCGTATATCCCATGCTTTTCAAGTTTGAAAATAATTAATCTGCTTAGAAACAACCAGATACGATGAAGAAGCGAACCTTTCTGTCAGTTCTCACATTTTTCTCGCTGTCGCTGGCCGTTATCAGCTGTGGCATCTCATGCGGGACGCCGGCCGCTCCGGAATCACCCACCGTCGACAAGATCCAGCAGCGGGGAACCCTTTTGGTGGGCACCACCGGTGACTACCGTCCGCTCAGTTACAAGGAGCCGGAGACGGGGATTTACTGGGGATTTGACCTGGATGTGGCCGGAGAAATAGCAAAAAGAATGAATGTTACTGTCAGTTACGTTCCTACTTCGTGGCCTACCCTTACAGCGGATGTTCAGAATCCCGCCCTCTTCGACCTGGCCATCGGCGGCATCACCATCACGGACAACCGCCTGGAAATAATGGACATGTCCGAAGGATACCTGGGCAATGGAAAAACCATCCTGTGCCGCAAAGAAGATGCAGGGAAGTACACTTGCCAGGAAGACCTCAACCACCCCGAGGTGCGCGTGATGGTGAACCCTGGCGGGCTCAACGAGAAGTTCGCCAGGGCGAACCTTCCCCACTGCACGCTCATCGTCTTCGACAAGAACGAAGAAATCCCCAACCAGGTGGCCGAGGGCCATGCCGACGTAATGATTACCGAAATCACCGAGGCGCCCTGGTATGTCCAGAATGACAGCCGGCTGGCCGCTCCGCTTCTGGACAAGCCCTTTACACGTGGACAGATAGGTGTGTTGATGCGAAAAGGTCAGGACGACCTGATGGACGTAGTGAACGCCACCATCCGCCAGATGAAGGCCGACGGCAGCCTTAAGGCTCTGCACGATAAATACAACCTTCAATATGCATACTGAACCATCATATATGACACGAAACAGAATCCGTATCTCCTCCATTGCTTCGGTGGCAACCGCCCTGCTGTTTCTGGCGTTGCCGTTCACCGGATGTAATTGCTTAGCCGATAAAGCCTCCAGCGCCGAGGCCAAGAAAGCACTGTTGATCATCCTCGACGGGTGGGGCATCGGCGACAAGGGCAAGGACGACGTGATTTCGCAGACGGACACGCCTTACCTGGACTACCTGGCCGCCAACTATCCTCATTCCCAACTGCAGGCTTCCGGGGAATACGTGGGCCTTCCTGACGGACAGATGGGCAACTCGGAAACGGGGCACCTCAATATCGGTGCCGGGCGCGTGGTTTATCAGGACCTGGTGAAGATCAACCGCGCCTGTGCCGACAACTCCATTCTGGAGAACCCGGAGGTCAAGTCGGCCTTCAGCTATGCCAAGTCCAGCGGCAAGCGCCTGCACCTGATGGGACTGACTTCCACGGGCGGCGTTCACTCTTCCTTCGATCATCTCCTGAAGTTCATCGACATCGCCAAGTCGTACGACATTCAGGATTGTTACGTACATTGCTTCATGGATGGCCGAGATACCGATCCGCGGTCGGGCAAGGGGTTCATCGCCGACTTGCAGAAGCACATGGATGAGGTGGGCACAGGCGTTGTCGCATCCATCATCGGTCGCTATTATGCCATGGACCGCGACAAGCACTGGGACCGCATCAAGCTGGCCTACGACCTCATCGTTAACGGCAAGGGCCGCGAGGTGGACGATATGGTGGCGGGCGTACAGTCCTGCTATGACAGTCATACGGAAGAGCACAAGAACACCGACGAATTCATGGAACCGCTCGTCAACGGAAACGTCGACGGCCGCATCAAGGAGGGCGACGTGGTCATCTTCTTCAACTTCCGCACTGACCGCGCCAAGGAGCTCACCGTGGTGCTCACGCAGCAGGACATGCCGGAGCAGGGCATGATCACCATTCCCAACCTCCAGTACTACTGCATGACGCCCTATGACGATTCCTTCACGGGCGTCCACGTCATTTTCCCTAAGGATAACCTGAACAACACGCTGGGCGAATACATTGCCAGCAAGGGCCTGAAGCAGCTGCATATTGCCGAAACCGAGAAATATGCCCACGTGACCTCTTTCATCAACGGCGGGCGTGAAGAGCCCTTTGAAGGCGAAGACCGCATCCTGGTCAATTCTCCAGCGGTGGCAACCTACGACCTGCAGCCCAAGATGTCAGCATACGAGGTGAAAGACAAACTCGTTGAGGCGCTCAGGACTGGCAAATATGATTGGGTTGTAGTGAATTTCGCCAACGCCGACATGGTGGGCCACACCGGCGTTTACAACGCCATCGGAACGGCCGTGAAGGTGATTGATGACTGCCTGAATGAAGTGGTGGAAACCGCTAAAAAAATGGGCTATGAAACCATTATCACAGCCGACCACGGGAATGCCGACCATGCCCTCAATGATGACGGCACGCCCAATACGGCCCACTCCACAAACCCGGTTCCTTTCATATATGTTACTGAAAACAGGAAAGTGACTGTGAAGGACGGAGTTCTGGCCGACGTGGCCCCTTCCGTCCTCCACATCATGGGCCTGGAGCAACCCGGTGAAATGACCGGCAAGTGCTTGATTGCCATACGTCAGAATTTAGGAATGTAATATGAAAGGAATTTTGAATCTTTTTCTGCTTGTCGCAATGCTCTCTTCTTGCCATAACGCGCCCAAAGACAGAATCATTCCCTTTGAAGGGATTGAGAATGCCCGCGAACTGGGCGGCCTCGTGATGCAGGACGGCCGAAGCATCCGCCCCGGCAAACTCGTCCGCAGCGGCAATCTGAACAAGGCCTCCGACAAGGATGTAGCGATTCTGAAGGATCGTTTCCGCCTGACCGACGTCTATGACTTCCGTTTTGACGCCGAGGTGGCGGGAGCGCCGGACCGGGAGATGGACGGTGTACGCAACACGCATCTGTCCACCCTTCCGCAGGCACTTATTGACGGCTTTGCCGCCGGCCGTGCCGACACCGCCCAGGTACAAGCGAGCGATTTTATGGAGCGCCTTGCCGAATACGCCTTTAATCCCAAGGCGCAGGAAATGGGCCGCCGGCTCTATCCGGCCATCGTGTCGGATCCTGCGTCCCAGCAGCGTTACGGTGCGTTCCTCAAGGGCGTCCTGGATGCCGAGGGCGGCGTCCTCTGGCACTGCTCCCAGGGGAAAGACCGTTGCGGCTGGGGTGCCGCCTTCGTTCTGGCGGCGCTGGGGGCCGGCCGCGAGACCATCGTGGAAGATTTCGACCTTTCCAATGTCACTTATGCGGCCGAGGTGGAAGCCATATCCCAAAAGGTTATTGAAATGGGAGGCGGCGAGGAGGAGCTCGCTTTCATCCGCGCCATGGTGGGCGTAAGCACGGAGAATTTCGAGCGCACGCTGGACCTCATTGATTCGCAGTATGGCAGCCTGTCCGCCTATCTGGAGAACGCCCTTGGCTTTTCCGCACAGGACCAGAAAAAACTGCGTGACAAACTGTTGAACGAGTATTGATATAAGCTGTCATGCAAAATTCGTCATACAAACTGCCGCAAAGCTATTCCTACAAATCCATTTGGAGGATAACGCTCCCCATTCTGGTTGCCCTGGTGATGGAGGAAGTATTGGGGATTACCGATACGGCCTTTCTGGGGCGTGTAGGTGAGATTGAACTGGGGGCTTCCGCCATTGCCGGTGTCTATTTCACGATCCTGTATATGCTTGGGTTCGGCTTCTCCATCGGGGTCCAGATCATCATCGGCCGGCGCAACGGAGAGGCTTGCGAGAGCGGAACGGGCTTCGGCGCCATCGGGCGTGTGTTCTGGCAGGGCGTCTGGTTTCTTTCAGGCCTGGCGCTTGTCACCATGGTCCTGTCGTTTTTTCTCTCCCCTTCCCTTCTTCGAGGGCTTCTGCGGTCGGAGAACATTTTAAACGCTTCCGTTGTCTATGTGAACTGGCGGATCCCGGGGCTGTTCTTTGCCTTTATGACAGCACTGTTCCGTGCTTTCTACGTAGGGATACGGGAAACGAACAGCCTCACCTGGAACTCCATCGTGCTGGTGGGCAGCAATATCTTTTTGGACTGGGTGCTCATCTTCGGTCACCTGGGTGCGCCGGCCATGGGCATCAAGGGAGCGGCATTGGCATCGACCATCTCGGAAGGCATTTCTTTGCTCTTCTTTGTCGTATGGGCCTTTTTTACGGCCGACAGGAAATACGGCCTGCAGACGTTGGTGAAACCTGTATGGAAGGAACTCAAGCATATGCTTTCCACCGCCTCCTGGGTGATGGTGGAGTATGTGCTGAACGTTTCCGTGTGGCTGCTTTTCTTCCTCTTTATCGAGCATCTGGGCGAAGAGCAGCTGGCGGTCGCCAATATTGTGCGGAGCATCTCCGAAGTGCCGTTTGTCTTCTCGGCGGCCTTTGCGTCCACGGCCGCGACGCTGGTGAGCAACCTCATTGGCGAAGGCCATCCCGAAGGCGTGACACAGGTTATCCGACGGGTGCTCGTTCTCTGTGCCGTCACCATGCTGCCGCTGCTGGCATTATTCTCCCTGTGCCCGCACCTGATCATCAGCCTGTTTACCGATATCCCTTCTCTGGTCGACGCCTCCGTTCACACGCTGTGGGTGATGTGCGCCACTACCGTCATCACCCTGCCGTGGAATGTGTATCTGCAGTCCGTAGCGGGGACGGGCGATACGCGTGTCTGCCTCCGTATGGACGTGGTGGCCCTTTGCATCTATGCCGTCTATTGCACCGTCATTATCGGCATCCGCCATTCGAGCATAGCCGTCTGCTGGACGGCCGATGGCGTCTATGCGCTATGTATCTGGATCCAGTGCGTCATATACATCCACAGGGGAAAGTGGCGCAACAAAACAATTTGAAAACATATTGAAATGCGAAACAACAGAACCCATCTTTCGACGATT